>JAEEGL013408131.1_pt1 | contig 13353 bp, 10 predicted proteins | sample 9134231 | NCBI WGS metagenome assembly JAEEGL01 (sample SAMN16246548, study PRJNA631951) | gut metagenome | biome: gut microbiome; feature: rumen; material: fiber-attached | host: Bos | place: Iran: Karaj | collected 2018-10 | reverse complement strand
TTCGCTGCGGCCTGACAGGCTCAGAATCGCCAGGCACAGAGCCGCCCCATTCGCTGCGGCCTGACAGGCTCAGAATCGCCAGGCACAGAGCCGCCCCATTCGCTGCGGCCTGACAGGCTCAGAATCGCCAGGCACAGAGCCACCCCATTCGCTGCGGCCTGACAGGCACAGACCCGGCTCAGGCCCGGCACAGCACCGGCATAACCCCTGAACAGGCCGGGCCGCGGTTTCGGCGAGCGCCGAAAAGCAATTTGGGCAAAAACCGGCACGGACCCGTACCTTACTCACGTTGAAAAACAGGCTCAGGCGCCGTCATTGCCATTTTGTTGCCCATTTCGGACGTTCAAAAAAGGGGGAGTTAAGTAAAATGGCCTGATTTTTACGATTTTACTTAACATTGTCGCTCATTTTACCCGTCAGGCGCTGTCTTCGATCCAAAACCGTCCATCATTTTGGACAGGACAGGGGCGCCTGTCGGTTAATGATCGAACGGCAGACACAAGACCTTCTCAAAATTGCGATTTAAATAAACAGAATGACAATATTCATAAAACCACGCTGCCAATCCCAAATTAACACTGAAATCAAATGGGCGATATTGACGAACAGGCAGAGCAGAGTTAAGTAAAAGCATGGAAAAACACGTTTTTTACTTAACTTTAAATTTTACAAAATGCGGTTACAGAGACGGGCAGCTCAAATGCGAAAACAGAGCCCGGTGGCTTGAATGCGGTTACAGAGACGGGCAGCTCAAATGCGAAAACAGAGCCCGGTGGCTTGAATGCGGTTACAGAGACGGGCAGCTCAAATGCGAAAACAGAGCCCGGTGGCTTGAATGCGGTTACAGAGCAGGGCAGCCCAAATGCGAAAACAGAGCCCGGTGGCTTGAATGCGGTTACAGAGCAGGGCAGCCCAAATGCTAAAACAGAGTCCGGTGGCTTTAATGCGAAAACAGAGCCCGGATCATCTGCGGTACCGGCATATCTTCACGGAAAGAAGAAACAGCTTTGCGCTCTTATAACCTTGAAAAACACCCCCGCCGTATGTTATACTAAAATTTGAGGTAAAAGGCCTCCGGAGGGATCATATGAAAGATTGGGTAAAAAAGCTAAAAGAGTTTATCGTCCCGGGAAGCTGCGAAACAGACGGCGAAAAGCAGTCTGAACGCGCCGAAACCCCCACGGGGCGTAATTCCGTGCGCTCCGGCTCCTACTTCGCCGGCGCCAGAAAGAGCAGACATCCTCTCGGATATACGGATAAACAGGTCAAGACCTGGTCGCTCCTTACTCTGGCCGTAGTGCTTATCGACCTGATCGCCTTTGGATTCCTTGCCTCCAAACTCCTTTTCGGGCTCACCGAAAAGATCTGCTACGCCTTTAAAATGGACGGCCTCTCCTACGTAAGCCACAGCTTTCTGCAGGTAGAGATAATGATCGCCTATGCCGTTGACTTCATCATCGGCGGCGCCCTTATTTGGCTGACGCTCAGCATTGCCGGGACCTTCGCCGAAGAAGCGTTCCTGAAACTGAAGCGCAAGCACATACTGGCGATCGTGGCGATATTTGCCGCCGTTTTCCTGATCCTCACCATTATCAGCGCCATTGCCGGAAACAGGTATGACTCGTACAACACCTACCGCTTCATGGCGCCCCTGATGTGCTACGCGGGAGGCTGCGCTTTCCTGGGCCTTTCGCTGCTGAGGTTCGAGATAAAATAAACTAAATTGACCGGATGAGGAATCGAAATGCTGGGAGCACTGGTATTCACAATATATCTTGTACTCGGAATAATGATGGCCGCCTGCCTGTTGCCGGAGAAGCGGCCTATGGTGCGTTTATGGGCCGGAGGCGTCATGGGTATGATCGCCTTTATGTGGTCCAACGTGCCTTTTTCTTTTATATTCGGCTTCACCGTCGCCTCTCACCTGTGCGGCCTGGCGTTCACGGTGCTGCTGACTTTCGCACTGTACTTCTACCGCTGTAAAAAAGACGGCGTGACGCTGGCTCCCACCAGGGACTGGGCCAGGAAACTGTTCGGAGACTTTTCCGGCTTCGTGAAGGACGACGGAAGGCTCATGCTGCTCGTATTGCCCTTTATGATCTTCGGCATCGTCTGCCTCCTGAACCACTCGTTTTACGACGTCAACGGCACGTACTACACCGGCCAGTGCACCTACGGCGACATGAATTTCCACCTGGGGATCATCACCAGCCTTAAAGAGCAGGGCACGTTCCCGCCTGACTACAGCATCTGCCCGGGCAATCAGCTTGACTATTATTTCCTCTGCGACTCCGTGTCCTCCTCGCTCTACCTGCTGGGCATGGGCCTCCGGGCCGCCTACGTGCTCCCCATGATATTCGGCTTCCTGTTCGTGTTCATGGGCTTCTGGTTCGTTGCCGAAGCGGTGCTCAAATCGTTCCCGAAAGCTTCCGTGGCTTTCCTGCTGTTCTTCCTGAACGGCGGCTTCGGCACCTTCTATTTCCTGGACAACCTCCGGAAGGATCCGGGCAATTTCACTCAGATATTCACGGAGTACTACCACACTCCCACCAACTTCGTCAATTCCCAGGGAGGCACCACCAACATCTGCTGGACCAACACGGTGGTGGATATGATGTTGCCACAGCGGGCAACGCTGTTCGGGTGGATGGTATTGTTCCTTGCCATCTTCCTCCTCTACAACTCTGTGTTCGAGGGCAGGGAAGAGCCGAAAGAGCGCCACTTTATTGCCGCCGGCGTCATTGCCGGACTGCTCCCGATGGTCCAGACGTATTCGTACTTCACGATCGGCCTCGTTGCCATCGCCTGGCTCGTTTACTCCTGCATCCGGGACAAGTTCCGCTGGCCGATCTTACGGTCCTGGCTCTGCTTCGGCATACCCGCATTGGCCTTGTCCATACCCCAGCTTAAGATATGGATCTTCGGCGCCGTGGGAGGAGAGAGTTTCATAAGCATCGCGTTCAACGCGTATAACGAATCGGACAACTGGCTCTGGTTCTGGGTGAAGAACGTGGGGCTGGTGTTTATACTGCTGCTGCCTGCCTTCATCAGCGCGTCGAAGAAGCTGAAACTGATGTACAGCGCCGGGCTGCTCATATTCGTCGTCACGGAATTCGTCAAGTTCCAGACCTTCGCCTACGACAACAACAAGCTGTACCTTATGTGGTACGCTTTCTCCACGCTGATCGTTGCCGAACTGCTGGTCAACTGCTACAAGAAGTTGGAAGGGATCAGGGGCCGCTCCGTTATTGCCGTGATATTGCTGATCATTGCTACGAATGCCGCCGTATTGACCATGGGCAGAGAGATATATTCAGGCTTCCGCCCCCAGTCCTACTCACTGTACGACGCCAAAGCGGTAAGGGCCGCCGCATTCGTGGAGGACAACACCCCTGCGGATTCAATGTTCATCTGCTATAACAACCACAACAACGCCATTGCCTGCCTGACGGGGCGCAACATATTCGTGGGTTCGGGCACCTTCCTCTACTCTCACGACGTGGGATACGCGGACAGGCAGAGCGCGTTGACCTCCATATTCAACGACCGCGACGCGTTCGAGCGCTACAAAGAAGAATACGGATTCGATTACGCATATATTTCAGAATACGAGCGCAACAACCTTAACAAGGGCGACTTTATAGAGGATTACCTCGAGGAGACCTACACGCTGGTGTATAACAGCGACGGTATCAAGATATTCGACCTGAACAGGCCCCTGGCCGGATGAGCGGCGGGACTGCAGGCAGGCAATAGATTTTAGAGGATTTCGAAATGGGATTATTTGAAAAGATATTCGGAACGTACAGCGAAAGAGCCATCAAGCAGATCAAGCCGGTAGTGGCTGAGATCAACGCCCTCGAGCCGGAAATGGTGAAGAAGACCGACGCCGAGCTCCGGGGGATGACCGATTTATTCAAGCAGAGGCTCAAAGCCGGAGAAACGCTGGACGATATATTGCCCGAAGCGTTCGCCGTTGTCCGGGAGGCTGCCAAGCGCGTGCTGGGCCAGAGGCATTACGACGTGCAGCTGATCGGCGGCATCGTGCTCCACCAGGGCAGGATCGCAGAGATGAAGACCGGCGAAGGCAAAACGCTGGTGTCGACGCTTCCCGCTTACCTCAACGCCCTTACCGGCGAAGGCGTCCATCTGGTCACGGTCAACGACTATCTGGCCAGGCGCGACAGCGAGTGGATGGGCAAGATATATACTTTCCTGGGACTCACCGTAGGCTGCATCGTTCACGACCTCACCTCCGACGAGCGCCGTGCCGCGTACAACTGCGACATCACCTACGCCACCAACAACGAGCTGGGATTCGACTACCTGCGTGACAATATGGTCCTGTACAAGCAGCAGCTGGTGCAGCGGGGCCTGAACTTCGCCATCGTCGACGAGGTAGACAGCATACTGATCGACGAAGCCCGTACGCCCCTTATAATTTCCGGCGCCGGCAACAAGTCCAGCGAGCTCTACGAGCGCGCGGACACATTCGTATCCGGACTGAAGGCTCTTGTCATCAAAGAGACCGACAGCAAGGATCTGATGGAAGACGTAACGGAAGATTACATCGTCGACGAAAAAGCCAGGACCGCCACGCTGACCACCGTGGGCGTGAAAAAGGCGGAGCGGTTCTTCGATCTGGAAAATCTGTCCGACCCGGAAAACGCGGAAATATCCCACCACATCAACCAGGCCCTGAAAGCCCGGGGCATAATGAAGCGGGACATCGACTACGTGGTCAAGGACGACAGCATCATCATCGTGGACGAGTTCACCGGCCGCCTGATGTTCGGGCGCCGCTACAACGAAGGGCTCCATCAGGCCATCGAAGCCAAGGAGCACGTGAAGATCCAGAAGGAGAGCATGACCCAGGCCACCATCACCTTCCAGAATTACTTCAGAATGTACCATAAGCTTTCCGGTATGACCGGTACCGCCCAGACCGAGGAGCAGGAGTTCAACGACATCTACTCCCTAGACGTCATCGTCATACCCACAAACAAGCCGGTCATCAGGATCGATTATCCCGACAGCGTCTACAAGACGGTCAACGGCAAATACAAGGCCCTCCTGAAGGACGTCCAGGCGGTCCACGAAAAAGGGCAGCCCATACTGATCGGTACCGTTTCCATCGAGAAGTCGGAATTCCTCAGCAAGCTGCTGGGCCGCAGCGGGATAAAGCACAACGTGCTGAACGCCAAGAATCACGAGCGAGAGGCGGAAATAATTGCCCAGGCCGGCAAGTTCGGCACCGTTACCATTGCCACGAACATGGCAGGCCGCGGTACCGATATCGTGCTGGGCGGCAACAGCGAATATATGGCCAAGCAGGACCTGCGCCGGGAAGGCTACACGGAGGAGCAGATCGCCCAGGCCGACAGCTACGCCGATACGAAGGACGAGAACGTGCTGAGCCTGAGGGCCCATTACAGGGAACTGGTGGCGGACCACGATATCGACACGAAAGCCGACAGGGAGAAGGTCCTGGAGGCGGGAGGCCTCTTCATAATGGGCACGGAGCGCCACGAGTCAAGGCGTATCGACAACCAGCTGAGAGGCCGTTCCGGACGTCAGGGAGACCCCGGCATGTCCCGGTTCTATATTGCCCTGGAAGACGACCTGATGAGGCTGTTCGGGTCCGAGCGGATGATGGGCATGATAGACGCGCTGGGCGTTGACGAAGAATACGCCATCGAGAACAAGATGTTGTCCAACGCCATCGAAACGGCTCAGAAGCGCGTGGAAGGCAGGAACTTCGATTCACGTAAAAACGTGCTCCAGTACGACGACGTGATGAACCAGCAGCGCGAGATCATATACGCCGAGCGCCGCAGAGTGCTTGACGGAGAGAACCTCAAGGAAAGCTTCCACGGCATGATCAGAAGCCGCATCAAAGAGACTGTGGAGCTTTACTGCAACAAAGACGTGGATCCCGAGTACTGGAACCTGGAGTCCGTGGAGGCGGATCTGGTGGGAATCGGGTCGCCGGACATCATAGAGAAATACAGGCAGACGGGCAAGCATACGAAGCCGGAAGATATGATCGAGGAGTTGATTGCGGACGCCATCACCAGGTACGACGCGAAAGAGAAGGAACTGGGAGAAGAGATCATGCGCGAGGCAGAGCGGGTGATACTGCTCAGGAGCGTTGACGAGAACTGGATGACCCACATCGACGCGGTGGATCAGATGAAATACGGCATCGGGCTGCTGGCGTACGGCCAGAAGAGCCCCATCGTGGAGTACAAATTCCAGGCATTCCAGATGTTCGAGGATATGAACAAGACGATCCAGGACGAAGCCGTGAGAAGGATGTTCAGCGTCCAGCTGAGGCCTAACGTGCGTCTGGAGCGCAAGAGCGTGGCGGGTCCGGGCAAGGCCGGTTTCGAAGGTGAAGCGGAGCGGGCAAGGGCTGCCAAGCGCATCGCTGCGGCCAGTTCCGGAGGCGGCAACGGCAGATCCGGCGGCGAGCCTCCCGCCCAGAGCCCCGGCAAGCCTGCGACCTTCGTGAGGAAGACCGCCAAAGTAGGAAGGAACGATCCCTGCCCCTGCGGCAGCGGCAAGAAATACAAAGATTGCTGCGGAATGGATGAATAAAAACGGGCGGCCGATGACCGCACCGGAACGGAAGCAAAGAGATGGCAACGCTGAAAGAAGAGGCCGCGGGGTTCGATCCCGTTGACCTGGCGAAACTTAAAGAAACGCAGAACGTGACCGACGCCATGAGAGCGGCGTGCGGCCTGTATAACTCTGCGCTCAGCGATATTGCCGCGGGCAGCTATTCCTCCGCCAGGAGCAGCCTCCGGAAGGCAACGGTGCTTTGCCCCGAGTTCAACTACGCCGTGATCCTGTACGGCATCTGCACCTTCTGTGCCGGTGACCGCACCGGGGCAATGCGCATCTTCAACTCCGTCAGATCCCCAAAGGAGCGTTCCCGGGCAATGCGCATATACGACCGACTGGTGGACGAGGAACTGTCTGTTTCCGCCGCGGAGATCAGCGGCGCCAGGCTCAGAAAGTCTATCGAGACGTTCAGCGACGGCCACGTTGACAGCGTGTACCGGAAAAAGCCCGAGCGCGAATACGAGGAAGAAGTGATCACCCAGCCCCAGAGCCTGTTCATAGACGGTGAAGCCGGCGGCTCCTCCACCACCGTTAGAGTCTCCACCGGCAGCTGGACCGGGCGCTCCGACAACGCCCCCGACGGCCCCGATCCCGTGCCTGCCCGCAAAAAGGCCGTGGTCACCGTGCGCCAGATCCCCGAGATGGAAGTGGAGCAGTCGAAGAAAAAGCGCGTCCTCAGCGGCAATCTCCTGGTGATCGTCATCATCGTTCTCCTGATCGCGCTGCTGATCAGCGTCATCGGCTGGGTGGCCGAAAGCGCCCGCCGCAGGACCGCCGAACGTCAGCCCGGAACGGCAACGTTCGAGTACGCGCAGACCCGGCAAGAAGACCGCTTTATCTAAAGTAAAATAAATGCGCATTTTGTTGTTGACAGGACAATTTCCGGGTGGTATAATGCGTCCTGCGCTTCACGAAAGCGTATGCACCTTTAGCTCAGTTGGTAGAGCAGCTGACTCTTAATCAGCGGGCCCAGGGTTCGAGTCCCTGAAGGTGCACGTCCAAGGCAGACCGAAAGGTCTGCTTTTTTTATTTCATAAGGCAGACCTGCAGGCCTGCAGAAAAAAGGTGCGCCTTCAGGGACTCGAACCCGAGAGGGTTCAGCCGCGAAACGAAATCTCCGGGGGAGATTCCGGCGGCTGAATCGCGAGAAGCTGTGCTTCGAGCAGGAAGCGGGCGAGCCAGGAAGGGAATAAGGCGAGGCAGCGGCGAGTCCCTGAAGGTGATTATTAAAGGTTTTAAGAAAGATCAAAACCTTGATAAAAAAGCGGCAGGTCCTGCCTGCCGCTTTTTTGGATCCATATAAAATACGACTGTTATTTCTCCACGTCCTTGACGGTAAAGGCGTCGTCCACATGCTTCGAGAGCTGCTCGTCAACGGGGCCGTAGGACGAAACGGCGCTGTCAACAGAGCCGTTGAACGAATCCACGGCGGTGTTGACCGTATCGGCCGCATCGCTGCGGACAGCATCTGCAGCGTTCTCAGCGGCGTTCTCGGCAGCACTGTAAGCTTCATTGGCATTGTCCGATACCACGTTCACGTCGATAACGTTGACGCCCGTCGTATCCTCAACCGGCACTTCCTCCACGGCATTCTGGTAAGAGACCACGAAAGGCGGCTGATTCGCCTCGCGCTCCTTCTCGTTCTTGACGTTCTGCAGCTGTACGCGGATGTAGAAAACGGATGAAATGATGCAGAACAGCAGGCCCAGGGCAAGCTGGCCGAAATATTGAAGCGCGAAGTCGGGCTCCTGGAACAGCAGCTGGATGCCGATGGCGGCGGCCTGGACAAAGGTAGGCATGCGGTCGATCAGGCCCTCGTTCTTGTATTGCCGGTACGCCGACAGCACGTCGATGGTCAACGAAATGAACGACGCCAGCAATATCACTATGATCGATATGATGATGCAGATGACGATGCCGCGCTTGGTCAATTTCTTGCCGAATTTTTTGTAGCCAGTTATTGCCAGGAAGATGGTGAGCAATCCGGCGATGCCGGCAATAAACCCTACCTGCGAGATGAGCACCCAGACGACGCCTCCGCCCAGCGCGAACAACAATGCGCCCAGCGTTCCGAGAAGCACGTTCTCGGTAACAGGTGCGCCTGAAGACGTATTTGAACCGGTGGGGCCGGCGTTTCTGGTGGGATCGGTGTAAACTACGTTAAAAGCCATGCTGATTCCTGCCTTTCGGGGGATATTATACAGATGGAGGGGCGGGTTTGCAAGAGAAGGCGAACGGGGGACAGACTTGCGTTTTCCGGCCGCCCTCGAATATAATTATCCAAAACCCACGGCAGGGAGGCACGAATAAGAATATGAGCAGGAAATTGTCCGCCACCGAACAATATTTGTACACTTTGTCCGCGTCGATGCCGAACCTGGAATTTGCCACAGATCGGCTGTTTTCTTGATTTCAAGCAGGATGTTGTCGATCTCATCGCAGTCGATCTCGCCGGTCGTGTTCATCCGCTTCAGACGCTCGTTGAGGTTCATTCCAAGGCGGCGAAATTCCGACGCATAAAGCGCGTAATCAATGTCAGTTGCCGGGATGACCTCTGTTTCACTCATCAGTTTGCGGATATACGCACAGCGGTTCAGCCCTGTTTTTTTGCGTTTTTATCGACTAAGGCGAGCTCATCGTCGTCAAGCCAGAATTCTGCATCTGAGCGTTTGCCGTGTATAAAGCTGCTCCCCGGAGAGAAAAGACTGCTTTTTGAAAACAAAAAAGTCCTTTCCCGATAAAGAGAAAGAACTTCAACAAGAAAGAATGCGAAATCCTAAGCGAAATCCATGCGAAATGAAGCGAAATTAGCGTAATTTGTTTCGCTTATTTCGCTTATCAACTTCCGAAAACAATTTTCCGGAAGAACGCTTCAAGAAAAGTGCGACGATGCGGCGAAAAAGTTCATGGAAAAGTGTAAATTATATTTTGATTTCTCCGTGGATTTGTGTTATGATAATACCATCGAGAATTATAGGAGGATGAAGAATGCTCCAACGTAAAATCACAAAGCAAATTGAAGAGTTCTACAAGGGCAACCCGAAAAAGGCGCTGATGATCATCGGCGCCCGTCAGGTCGGTAAGTCTTATATAATCGAACAGTTCGCAAAAGCAAACTACGACAGCGTGATCAAAATGGATTTCATCGAGAATCCGGATTATATCCCGCTTTTCGAGGGTGCGCAGGGTGCGGATGAGATTTTGCTGCGCCTTTCTGCGCTTTTCGGCGACCGGATGATCCCGGGAAAAACGATGATCTTCTTTGACGAGGTGCAGGAGTGCAAGGAACTGATCACGCAGATCAAGTACCTTGTTCAGGACGGCAAGTATTCGTATATCCTCAGCGGCTCCCTGCTCGGAACCGTTTTCAAGGACATCATTTCCGCCCCGGTGGGATATATGGATATCATCACGATGTTTCCGCTTGACTTTGAGGAATTTGCGTGGGCAAACAGCGTCGGTACAAAGGTCATCGATGCGCTTCGTAAATCGTTTGAACAAAAGACGCCGGTGGATCAGTTCATCCACGAGCGTATGATCGCCCTGTTTGAGCTTTATCTCATCGTCGGTGGAATGCCGGAGGCGGTCTCCGCCTATCTGGAAACGAAGAACCTTCGAAAGGTCGCCGATACTCAGAATGCAATCATCCGGCTGTATAAACGCGATATTTCGAAATACGACGAGAAGAATCGATTGTATCTCAATGAGATCTTCGACCTGATCCCCAGCGAGCTGAACGCAAAGAATAAGCGCTTTATCCTGAAGAATCTCAACGAAAAAGCGCGCTTCGATAAGTATTACGACAGTTTCCTGTGGCTGAAAAACGCCGGCGTCGCGCTTCCTGCAAACGTCGTAGACGAGCCGAGAGTTCCGCTTCTGCTTTCAAAATCTCAGAACCTGTTTAAATTGTTCTCGAACGACGTCGGCCTGCTCGCAGCGCAGTACGGCAATGAGATCCAGCTAAAGATTCTGCAGCATGAAACAACGATAAACTTCGGTTCAATTTACGAAAACGTCGCCGCCGAAGAGCTGGCAGCCCACGGATATGCGCTCTATTACTACAACAGCAAGAAGTTCGGCGAGCTTGACTTTGTGATCGAAGAGGACGGAAAAATCCTGCCAATCGAGATCAAATCCGGCAAGGACTATTACCGCCACAACGCAATGGATAACGTGCTGAATCTGACAGATTACGGCATCGAAGAGGGCTACGTTTTCTGCAACGGCAACGTCGAAACAGACGGCAAGGTCACCTACTTCCCGATCTATATGCTGATGTTCCTGCAAAAGCAGGAACTGCCGAAGGAGATCCTGTTCAACACCGATTTTTCGGACCTGAACGACAAGATATAAAACCGCTTCGATTCGAACCCCCGCAGGTTGGTCATGATGCCCGACGTTCGAAATCACAGCGTTTTTAATACCTTTCGGGGTTCGAATAACACGGTTTTAGCGTTTTACCTTTTCCTATAATCCCACAAAAGCAGACATAAACTCCCCGCATTTTCATTCTTAACGTTCCAAATTGAAAACTTTTTGCAAATATAGCTGTTAGCGCTTGACAAATGAGCCTTTTATGTGTATAATAACTATGGATCCAATCGAAAGGAGGTTGTAACGATGCTGATAAATTTTAGATTTCAAAATTGCCGTTCTTTTTTGGACGAGGCAAATCTTTCGATGCAGGCAACGTCGGACACAACAAAATCAGAGATTAATACTTTCTTCGCAAGTGAAAATGTTCTTCCCAAAGGTGAAAACGAGCTTCTTAAATCCTCCGTGATTTTTGGGGGTAATGCGTCAGGAAAATCTAACATCATCAAGGCTTTTGCGTATATGGTAAACGTAGTCAGGCTTTCGTCGGCTCAAATACCGATTGTATCGGGGAATGAGTATTACGCTTTCAATTTCGAGGCAAACAAAGCTCCAAGTGTTTACGAAGTTGAAATCATTCAAAACAGCGTATACTATAAATACGGTTTTGAGTTGCTTCAGGGAAAAGTTTTGAAGGAGTGGCTTTATAAGCGAGAAGAACGACTGACTAAAGTCTTTGAGCGCAGTGGATCAAAACTTGATATTATGGGTGTTTCCGCTCAAGCAATCAATCTGATCAAGATCCCTGATGCCACATTGTTTTTATCCAGCGGAAACAACTTCAATCTTCCTATCAACCGCTATCTTTCGGATGTAATGGTCTGGTTTGCAAACGTTCTGATCGTTTTTGAAAATGCAGCCAACTCTCTTGATATCTATACCATTGAAAATGGAAAATACAAAGAAAAGGCGCTTGAGATCCTGAAAAGAGCTGACATTGGAATAACGGATTTTACCGTTGTTAAAGACAAAGTCGCCAGTGTAACAAATCCTCAGGATGTGTTAAATCTGAATACTCAAATTCAGATCAACCCCACCCTTTTATCCGGACAGTTCAAAGCAGAAAACGAAAGCCTGTATCATATAGACGTTCGCACCGATTTCAACGTTTATGACAACGATAATAATGTTGTTGGGACTAAAAACGTTATGCTTTTCAAAGAAAACGGATTTAACTCAGAAGGTACGGTGCGCTTGCTTTGCTATATGGGTTGGATTCTTGCCGCGCTCGATCAAGGAAGAACGATTTTTATAGATGAGATTGATTCCAAGCTTCATTTTCTTGTGGCTGACTATATTATCGGAATGTTCAATTCCATTGAAGACAATCCCAAAAACGCTCAATTGATATGCACAGCACACAATGTTCTTCTTATGGACGATGGCATGAGAAGAGATCAGATCTATTTTACAAGTAAAGACAGTCAAGGCAGGAGTACACTTGTTTCGCTTGCCGACTTTAACGGTGTACGGAAGAATGATCTTTTCAGCAAACGATATCTTGCCGGATTCTATGCTTCCTTACCGGATCTCTCTACAATTGAATGAGAGGTGAACGGTATGGCGAGAAAAACAAAAAAGATTCCAGTCAGAGATGAGTTTCTAATCGTGACAAACGGCAAGAGAAGCGAAAAGGACTATTTTGAGATTCTTCGTAGTAAGATAAAGTCGATTTATAAAATCAAAGTCAAATTTATCAACGGAGATCCGGATGCCGTCGTTGACTTTGCCATGAAAGAGAAAAGCAAATCAAATCGAGTTTGGTGCGTTTTCGACAAAGATGAGTTTTCAAGCGATTCAATCTATCACGCAATTGCAGTTGCAAGAAAAAACCATGTTGGTGTCGCATTTTCCAACGCCGCTTTCGAAGTATGGCTGATTGATCACTTCTGTTGCTTTGATGCAGAGAAAAGCGCCCCTGAATTGGTTGACATTCTTGATGATCTTTTGAAAAAAGAGGGTTACGAAAAAGGATATTCAAAAAATGATATAGAACTGATTAAAACCGTTTTAATTCCTCGTTTACGAAACGCGCTTGAGAACGCTGATATCGCTTACCAAAAAAGAGTAGCTTACTACAAAATGACAGGTGCGCCGACAAACACTTTGCCGGTATGCAGTTGGAACTCATACACAGATGTCCATAAACTCATCGCCGCGCTAAAAGCAGATATTTAAACACTAAAACCTCAAAAATTACGTAATAGGTCAACGCCAAGCGACGAGAGCAGCTCGGAAGTCTTACGCTGGATATGAGAGATTCTGTTCGTATCCGACCCCTGTTCGTTCACTTTGTAGATGTTCTTCGTCAGTTTCAAAACGTCCTCCGGAGAGTATTTGTCGTCAAGCTTG
>JAEEGL015087551.1_pt1 | contig 13354 bp, 9 predicted proteins | sample 9134231 | NCBI WGS metagenome assembly JAEEGL01 (sample SAMN16246548, study PRJNA631951) | gut metagenome | biome: gut microbiome; feature: rumen; material: fiber-attached | host: Bos | place: Iran: Karaj | collected 2018-10 | reverse complement strand
GAGGAAGCAACGCCTCCCGTAACGAAAACATACTTTGTATTCATAGCCCGATATTCATATACCGGGACTCAAAGTTACAAAACTTCCGGAGAAAAACCCGTAAATACTTAATAATTCGGTGCTTTTTTGCGATGGTCACATGGCATCGCTTTCCGCGATGCCTGTTTCCGTTATGGGGGGGAACCGCGCCTCCGGGTCCTTACCAGATCCTCGCCCAGATAAGAAAAAAACGGATGTTATTCCCTGCTATATTTGCATATTTCGAGAAACTTAACGAAATTAGCAAGGAGAAAAGAAAGGATACCATGAATACCCAAGAACCCTTTGTCATTACCATCAGCCGGGAAGTGGGGTCCGGCGGCCATACGGTAGGCGGCATCCTGGCCCGTCAGCTGAACGCCCGTTACTGCGACAAACTGCTTCTGGAGTCGCTTGAGAAGCAGTTCAACCTCAGCGCCAGCGCCATCGAAAAGCTGAAAGGAGAAAAGAAAAACTGGCTGGCGGACTTTATCAGCTTCATCGCCCCCGTGCCTTCTGCCAGGCAGCTGGGCGCGGACCCGCGTTTCACCCAGGAATTCCGCACGGACGTAACCACGGAAGACATCTTCAAGGCAGAAGTGGAAATCCTGCGCGGTTTCACGGACCTGGGTTCCTGCGTCATTGCCGGACGTTCCGGATTCTATGTGTTCAAGGACCATCCCAACAAGCTGAACGTCCTCATCACCGCCTCCATGCCTTACCGGGTGGAACGGGTCATGAAGAAGCAGGAGCTTTCGGAAGAGAGCGCCCGCGCCCTCATCAAGAGCATTGACGAGTCCCGGGAAAACTACATCCGCCGCTTTACCGGCGCAAGCCGCTACGACGCCCGGAACTACGACCTTGTCCTCCGTGCGGACGGCCATACGGAGGAAGAACTGGCCCGTTTCATCCTCTCGTTCTGCTCCTCCTCGTAGGCCAGGAAGGCCTTCCCTCCCCAGTCCACATAAAACACACACGATATGAAACGCCTTGCATACCTGGCCCCATCCAGCGAAGTCACGCTCCTGGAGCCAAGAGACGCTGTGCTCACGACAACCAGCAACGAAGCTTATACCGTCGTCCATTCCAATCCGTTCGGGGCGCCTAGTTCCGTATATGACGACGACGAGGAGGACTTTTAAACCGCAGACCGCCATGAGAACCAAACTGTACCTGTGGCCCCTGCTGGCCCTCCTCGCCCTCTCCTGCAGCAAGGGGGCTGTACCCGAAACACCTGAAAACCAAGAGGTTCAACAGCCGGAAGCCTTGGACCCCTGGACTTTCTATCCTTCAGAAGTCTTACTCGCCCCAAAGGACGCTCCTCATACCGTCATTGCCTCCAACATAGAGACCAAATCGCACCTGGAGTCGGCCGGGACGGATCAATACCGTATTGTCTGGACGGCCGGTGACTCTTTCATCGTATTTGGAGTGGATGCGGACAACAAAAAATTATATGCGCCCTACACAACCGCATCCGGGGGAGAAAATGCAGCGTTCAGCACCGAATACGGGCTGGGAGAAAGCATAAATTATTACGCCGTTTACCCTGCATCCGTTGATAATACCAATCCTCAATATGTGAGTCTAGGAACGTTTACCGTTAACGGACAAATTAAACCTGCAATCGGTGTCACCATTCCCGCCACCCAGGCCGCCACGGCCGGTTCCGTTGCAGAAGGGGCCAACATCGCCTTTGCCAAGCCCAATACCCTGAATGAGAAATTCCGCTTCCTGAACATGGTTTCCATGATCAAATTCCGCCTTTCCGGAAGTGTGGCGAGTGAAGTCAAGTCGGTCACTTTCCGGGGAACCAGCAGCCTGGCGGGCGGCTATGTCTTCTATATCCAGGACGACAATCCGGTCTTCCTGCCCAACATCAACTGGAGTGGCCACGACAAGGCGGGCAGCATTACCCTCTCCGGAGATTTTGCGGAGGGAGAAGAGTATTACATTGCCCTGGCCCCGTGCACACAGAACGGTTTTTCCATGGTCTTTGCCAACAGCGGAGGCACGGAAACCACAACGCTCGTCTCTTCCAGCACCATGACGTTCAACCGTTCCGTCATTACGGACTTCGGTACCATCGACCTGGGCGGCAGTTTTTCCGATACACCTTATACAGAGCCGGAATACATCAAGTACCTGTCCGCTTCGGTCACTGGCGCCAAACCCGTAAGCCTTGTGGTGCTCCCGGACGGTTACACAGCAAGCGAGCTGTCGGACTACGAAGTAAAGGCGAAGGCCGGCATGGACGCCCTGTTCAACGTGGAGCCGTTCAAGAGCTACAAGGCCTACTTCAATGTATGGATTATGAAAGTGGCTTCCAACGAATCCGGAGCCAACGTTACGGATGGAAACGGGAACATCGTCATACCCAAAGACTGCTACTTCGAGTCCAAATGGGGAGCCAATTCATACAACGACCTGGATGCCAATTCAACCACCATTTACAGTTTTGTCAGCCAGTATTGTCCAGACCTGAAGGACGCCAGCCATGACATCACCGAAGTCCCTGTCCTTCTTATCGTCAATGACGACCGCTACGGGGGCCGGGCCATGAGCAACTCCCTTGGACGGTCCTACTGCATCGTTCCCACCACTGCCGGCAGTCTGAGCTGGGGTTATCCTACCAGAAAAGCCCGGACGGACGCAGTCATCGACAATCCCACCCTGGAGAACGACCTCATAGACACGCCTGCGGACGAACTCGCAGAAGTGGGCTCCAATACCGGCAACTGGATGAATACGCTGGTCCACGAGTTCGGAGGGCACAGTTTCGGTCGCCTGGGCGACGAATACTGGTATGATACCAGCATGCAGAGCGGCGATATCCAGGGCCAGAAAGGGTGGACGGTTCCTTTCAACCTTAATCTTTCGGCAACCCCCACCGAAGTACCCTGGCAGTCCCTTATGACAGCCACTTCAGGGAATAACCAATACCGCCGGATGGGCATCTTCCAGGGAGGGGGCGTATCGCCCTTCAACCGCTGGCGGAGCGAGAGAGTCAGCTGCATGATTGACAACCGCTTCTACTTCTCGGCTTACCAGCGCTACCTCATCGTGCAGCGCATCCGTTCCCTCGCAGGCCTGGAGCCCGTCACCATCGAGGAATTCCTCGCGCACGATGTCGCCACAGACCCGCTCCGGGACGAAATAAGTTCCAGTGTGATAGGCGTTTCCGACGCCGTCCCGCCGCGTCCGGTACCCATGCTGCCGCCGCCCCTGCTGGTGGAATAATAAGGCATCTGCAACCCATGAATGCCGGCCGGCTCCTGATGGAAACCGGCCGGTCTTTCATATTCTGCCGCATGCGCTTGAAATTTTTTTCAAAAATATTTATTTTTGTGATTCGAATAAACGCATCACAGTATGAGCAAACACTTCACGCTTCCCTATGAGGGAGGGCTCTTGGACAAGAACCTTCCGGCCGGTATCCTCCACTCCTATGAGCGCATCTGGACCCATGTGTATCCGGAATCGCGCCCGGCATCCTATGCCATCGCGGATATGATCGTAGACGCCATCAACGCCCGCAAGGACGGCCTGTTCCGTCTGGGCCTCACCACCGGCGCCACCCCGCAGTCGCTGTATAACGAGCTGGCGCGCCGCTACCAGGCCGGCCTGGTTTCGTTCAAGAACGTGGAAGTCGTTTCCATCGACGAATATTATCCCTGTGCCAAGGAAGAGGCCCAGAGCCGCAACCACCGCCTCCACGAGGCCCTGCTGGACAAAGTGGACATCCTGCCGGAGAACATCCACATCCCGGACGGCACCGTGCCGCCGGAGGAGCTCTCCGCCTACTGCGCCCGCTTCGACACCCTGGCCCGCGGACTGGACTTCCTGGTCATCGGCGTGGGCGAGCAGGGGCAGGTGGGCTTCAACGAAGCCGGCTCCAACGAAAAGACCCGCACCCGCACCGTCCGCCTCTCCTATCCTTCCCGCAAGCGCCAGGCCCGGAATTTCAACCACGACATAGCCAGCACCCCGGACAAGGCCATCACCATCGGCATCGGCACCATGCTCACGGCCAAGAAGATCATCCTCATGGCCTGGGGCGAAGACAAAGCCGCAGCCGTCAAGGCCATCGCCGAAGGCCCCATGGACCCCGCCTGCCCGGCATCGCTCCTGCAGAGCCACGACCGCATCTCCTTCTACACGGACGAGACGGCCGCCAGCCTCCTTACCCGCAGCGTGGCGCCCTGGCTGGTAGGTCCCTGCGACTGGACGCCCAAGTTCGTCCGCAAGGCCGTGGTGTGGCTGTGCCAGGAAACCGGAAAACCCATCCTCAAGCTCACGGAAAAGGACTATCTGGACAACAACCTGAGCGAACTGCTGGAAAAGGTGGGCAAGTATGACAAGATCAACATCGACGTTTTCAACGACCTCCAGCATACCATCGCCGGCTGGCCGGGCGGAAAACCCAATGCCGACGACAGCACCCGTCCGGTGGCCGCCGCTCCGTATCCCAAGACGGTGCTCATCTTCTCGCCCCACCCGGACGACGACGTCATCTCCATGGGCGGCACCTTCATCCGCCTGGCCACCCAGGGCCACAACGTGCATGTGGCCTACGAAACCTCCGGCAACGTAGCCGTACATGACGATGTGGTGCTCCAGCACATGGACGCTGCCTTCCAGCTGGGCTACGGAGACCACTTTGCAGAAGCTAAAGCCCTGATTGACAGCAAGCGTCCCGGCGAACCGGAGCCCCGCGCCCTGCTGGAGATGAAGGGCGCCATCCGCCGGAGCGAAGCCCGCGGCGCCGTCCGCAGCTTCGGCCTGGACGACAATACCAACGCCCACTTCCTCAACCTGCCCTTCTACGAAAGCGGCGGCATCAAGAAGAATCCGCGCACCCAGGCGGACGTAGACATCATCAAGGAGCTCATCGTCAAGCTCAAGCCGCACATGATTTTCATGGCCGGAGACCTGGCAGACCCGCACGGGACGCACCGCGTATGCACGGAAGCCGCCCTGGAGGCCCTGGAACAGCTTAAGGAAGAGGGCAACGACTGGCTCTCCGAGACGCATGTCTGGCTCTATCGCGGCGCCTGGATGGAGTGGGAGCTCGGCCGCGTGGACATGGCCGTCCCGCTGTCCCCGGACGAAGTGGTGAAAAAGCGCCATGCCATTTTCCGGCACCTGTCGCAGAAAGACATCGTCCCGTTCCCGGGAGAAGACCCGCGTGAATTCTGGCAGCGGGCCGAGGAACGCACCCAGAACACCGCCCGCCTGTACGACCAGCTGGGCATGGCCGAATACCAGGCCATCGAAGTATTCCTGAAACTCTATTAACCCTTATAAAATTCCCCATGAAAGTAATCATTCGCAACAACGCGGCGGAAGGCTCCCTGTGGGCAGCCCATTACATCGCCAAGCGCATCAAGGAGAAGGCCGCCGTCACGGACAAGCCATTCGTGATCGGCCTCTGCACCGGTTCCACCCCCATCGAAACCTACGCGGAGCTCATCCGCATGGTCAAGGCCGGCGAACTCTCGTTCAAGAACGTCATTTCCTTCAATATGGACGAATATGTGGGCCTCCCCGTGGAGCATCCGGAAAGCTATCACAGCTTCATGCACCGCTATCTGTTCGACCAGATTGACGAAAAGCCGGAGAACATCCACATCCTGGACGGCAACGCCAAGGACATCGAAGCGGAATGCGCCGCCTATGAAAAAGCCATCGTGGAGGCCGGCGGTTTCGACCTCTTCCTGGGCGGGGTGGGCGAAGACGGCCACATCGCTTTCAACGAGCCCTTCTCCTCCCTGGAGAGCCGCACCCGCGTGGTCACCCTCACCCAGGACACCCGCGAGGTGAACGCCCGCTTCTTTGACGGAGATCCCAACGCCGTGCCGGCCCAGGCCCTTACCGTGGGCGTCGCCACCGTGCTCAGCTCCAAGGAAGTGGTCATCCTGGCCTTCGGCTCCAAGAAAGCCCGCGCGCTGCAGGCGGCCATCGAAGGCCCCATGTCCCACTACTGCACCCTCAGCGGCCTGCAGAACCACCCCGCCGGCACCATCGTGTGCGACGAGAATTCCATTTCGGAGGTGAAAGTGAGCTCCTACCGCTATTTCAAGGCCGTGGAAGCCGCAGAGAACCGATAGGCCCGAACAAACAAGGCCTTCCTTTGCCGATGACCGCCGCCGTGGCCCTTCCGCCACAGCGGCGGCCACTGCGTTTATGTCTTAAAATCGGCCATTCCCTTTGCTTTTGAGCGAATTTTCGTTAAATTTGCAGACTGCGTTGAAAATCAGTAAAAATAATCAATAACACAGATGAAAACTTACGCAACTAAAAACATCCGCAACGTCGTCCTCATCGGCGCACCCCGTTCCGGCAAGACCACCCTTTCCGAGGCCATGCTCTTCGAAGGCAAAGTCATCGACCGCCGCGGCAGCGTGGAAGACAAGAACACCGTGTCGGACAACACCGAGTTCGAGCAGACCAACCAGAAGTCCATCAACGCCACCCCGCTGTATGCAGAGTTTGGCGGCACCAAGATCAACTTCATCGACGCTCCCGGTTCCGACGACTTCTCCGGTGGCGCCCTGTCCGCGTTCAAGGTGGTGGAAGCCGCTGTGATGGTGATGAACGGCACGGCCGGCATCGAAGTGGGTACCACCCTCTTCGGCCGCTATGCAGACCAGTACAGCGTGCCCATGCTCATCGCCGTGAACCAGCTGGACCACGACAAAGCCAACTGGGACGGCGTGCGCAATGCCATCCACGAAGAATTCGGCAAGAAGGCCGTCATCTGCCAGTTCCCGGTAGCCCCCGGCCTGGGCCTGGAAGGCTTCGTAGACGTCATCACCATGAAGTTCTACAACCGCAAGAATGAAGAACAGGACATCCCCGCCGCCTATGCGGACGAGGCGGAAGAACTTCGCGCCGAACTCATGGAGAAGGCCGCCGAAGGCTCTGACGAGCTCATGGAGAAATTCTTCGAGACCATGGAACTGAGCACCGACGAAATCCGTGAAGGTCTCCGCGCCGGCCTGCTGAAGGGAGAAACCATCCCGGTGTTCTGCACCGCCGCCAAGGAGAATATCGGCGTCCGCCGTCTCATGGAGGTCATCGTGAACATCGTCCCGTCTCCGGAAGGCAAGAAAGAAGCCACCGTGGACGGCGGCAGCATCAAGTGCGACCCTGCAGGCCCCGTGGCCCTGTTCATCTTCAAGACCAGCGTGGAGCAGCACCTCGGTGAAGTTTCCTACTTCAAGGTGATGAGCGGTACCCTCAACGAGGGTGCAGACCTGGTGAACCCCGAAACCGGCAACGGCGAGCGCCTGAGCGCCATCTACGCCGTGGCGGGCGCCAAGAAGGAAAAGGTGTCCCAGATCAGCGCGGGCGATATTGGCTGCGTCATGAAGCTCAAGGCCGGCAAGACAGACGTCACCCTGGCCCAGAGCGGCGTGGAAGCCATCAAGCACATGGTGTTCCCGGATGCCAAGTACCGCTGCGCCGTCAAGGCCGTGGACAAGAACGACGAGGCCAAGGTGGGAGACGCCCTCAACAAGATTGCTGCCCAGGATCCTACCATCACCGTGGAATATTCCAAGGAACTGCGTCAGACCATCCTTTCCGGTATGGGTGAGCAGCATATCAACTATGTGAAGTGGAGAGTGAACAACGAGTTCAAGCAGAACATCGAACTCTACGCTCCCAAGGTGCCCTACCGTGAAACCATCACCAAGATCGCTACCGCCCAGTACCGTCACAAGAAGCAGTCCGGCGGCGCCGGCCAGTTCGGAGAGGTGCACCTCCTCGTCTGCCCCTACGTCGAAGGTCAGGAAGCCCCGAAGAACTTCAAGATCGACGGCAAGGACACCGTGTTCAACTTCAAGAGCCAGGATATCACCGACCTCGAGTGGGGCGGCAAGCTGGAGTTCTACAACTGCGTCGTCGGTGGTGCCATCGACCTCAGCTTCATGCCGGCCATCCTCAAGGGTATCAAGGAGCGCATGGTGGAAGGCCCTCTGACCGGTTCCTACGCCCGCGACATCCGCGTCTTCGTCTATGACGGTAAGATGCACCCGGTGGACTCCAAGGAAATTGCCTTCATCATCGCCGGCCGCAACGCCTTCCGTGAGGCCTTCCGCAATGCCGGTCCGAAGATCCTCGAGCCGATCTACAACGTCGAAGTCATGACCCCGGCCGATTACCAGGGTGCCGTGATGTCCGATCTGCAGAACCGTCGCGGTATCCTCGGTACGATGGGCGCCGACAAGGGCTTCGCGATCCTGAAGGCCCGCGTTCCTCTCGCAGAGCTCTACCGTTACTCCACCACGCTGAGCTCCCTGACCGCCGGCTCCGCCACCTTCACGATGGAATTTGCTGACTATCAGCCGGTCCCGGCCGATGTTCAGACCAAGCTCCTCGCGGAGTACGCCGCCGCCGAAAAGGACGAGGATTAAGTTTAATAGTCATTCCGGGCTTGACCCGGAATCTCATACCATTTTTGCGAGTAGCGCCCCAAATGCTGGGACGCTACTCGTTTTTTACTATATTTGTATTTGTAATGACACTAATACTAACCGGAAGTCCTACCCGCTTCGGGGAGGATCGCTTTACTGAAGACAACGGGTTGCTTGCCAACGTGCAGGCTGCGCTGCCATTATCCCCGCGCGTGCTGCTGGTCAGTGCGGCGCCGGACGACCGGAAATTCACGGACTACGTGCTGGACTCCATGTCCGCCTGCATCCGGAATTCCGGCATCTCGCCGTCCAGCGTGACGATGCTGGACCGGCGCAACGCCGACCTGGCGCGTGATCTGGTGCGCAGCGCCGACTGGATTGTGCTCTGCGGCGGCCACGTGCCGACGCAGAACCGATTCCTGCACGAAATCGGCCTTCAGGAGTTGCTGCGCGGCTTTGACGGCCTGGTGATGGGCTGCAGTGCGGGCTCGATGAATTGCGCGGAGCGCGTCTTTTCCCATCCCGAGCTGCCCGGCGAAGCCATCGATCCGGCCTACCCGCGCTGGTTGGAAGGGCTCGGCCTGACCAGGCGCCAGATCGTGCCCCATTATGACCAGGTGCGCGACGTGGTGCTGGACGGGAAGCGCCTCTTCGAGGACATCATCTTTCCGGAGAGTTGGCGCCATACTTTTTACACTTTCCCCGACGGGGGTTACATCCTCTCGAAGGAGGGCCGTGAGACGCTTCACGGTCTTGCCTGGGAGATTTCGAACGGAAACATGCGGCAGGTCTCTGCCGAAAACGAAACATACAGCTTTATGAACGTCATATTCATTTCTCCGCACTTTCCGCAGACCTATTGCCATTTCTGCTCCGCCCTGCGCCGCAACGGCGTGAACGTGCTGGGTATCGCGGATGCACAGTACTACGAGCTGAACAACGAGCTTCGCGGCGCGCTGACCGACTACTACAAGGTTGGCAAGCTGGAAGACTACGACGAGGTGTATCGCGCCGTGGCCTGGATGGCCCACAAATACGGCAAGATCGACTGGATCGAGTCCAACAACGAATACTGGCTGGAGCAGGACGCCCGCCTGCGTACCGACTTCAACGTGACCACCGGCCTCAAAAGCGACCGGATCGCGTCGATCCGCAACAAGTCGGAAATGAAGAAGTACTATGCCCAGGGCGGCATCCCGACGGCCCGGCAGATCCGGTGTTCCGAGGGTCTGGCGAAGGTAAAGGCCTTCGTGAAAAAGACCGGCTACCCGGTTATCGCCAAGCCGGACAACGGCATGGGCGCCAGCGGCACCGCCAAGATCTGCGATGTGCACGAGCTGGAGGCCTGGTTTGCCGCTCACCCGGACAACTACGGCGGCTATGTGCTGGAGGAATTCATCACCGGTCTGCTGGTGAGCTACGATGCGATCTACAATTCAAAGGGCGAGCCCATTTTCGAAAACAGCACCGTCTTCCCGACGCCCATGATGGAAATCGTCCACGACAACCTGGAGACCTGCTACTGGACCAACAAGAGCGTCCCCGCCAAGCTGGCCGCCATCGGTCGCCGCACGGTCAAAGCCTTCGGCATTACGAGCCGCTTCGTACACCTGGAATTCTTCCAGCTGGACCGCGACCGCGAAGGTCTCGGCAAGAAGGGCGACTACGTGGGCCTGGAAGTCAATATGCGCCCGCCGGGCGGCTACACGCCCGACATGATGAACTTCGGGCACGACACCGACGTCTTCCAGATCTGGGCCGATATGGTCGCGTTCGACGAAGCCCGCAAGCCTCAGGGCGCGCAATACTACTGCGCCTACGCCGCCCGGCGCGACTGCTACCGCTACGTCCATGGCCACGACGAGATTATGGCCCGTTTCGGCGCTGCCGTCCGGATGGCCGAGCGCGTCCCGCCCGCCCTGTCGGACGACCTTTGCGACATGGCCTACATCGCCCGCTTCGAAGACCGCAAGGACGTCGACAGCTTCTGCGCGTTCGTCTGCGAGCGGAGCCGGGACTTTTGATTTTAGGTCGAATTCTTTTAATAATCGTCAATGCGGGGCCGGGAGATTTCCTGCCCTGTTTAATACTTATCAAAAAGTAGTACCTTAGTAAGACGTGAACAACACTTAACAACTCATACCATTTATGAAAACCATTTTCAAAACCCTTTTTGTTGCCATGGGGCTGGTGCTCATGATGCCGGGTATCTCCGGCCGGGCCCAGGTCTATGCCGACTCCTCGACCCAGCTCGACAAGTATCTTGTCCCCGTGACCACGCCCACCGCGGCGCCTGACGCACAGGGATTCCTCGGCCGCTGGCTGCTCCTTGAGCCGATCAGCAAGCCGAACCGTTCCAACACCGTCTTCGTGGACAGCTACATCCGTGAAGCTTTCGCGGTGCAGTATTTCAAGGGCCAGCTTGGTGACGTCCTGCCCAAGGATGGCGACAAGATCAAAGTGACCGTCGAGTATCAGCCGCCGGTGAACCTGCAGGGCGGCCGCCCGATGATGGGCTTCGGCATGGAGGCTCCCAAGTACGAGCAGAAGAAAGTCACGCTCAAGTGGCACGCCTTTGACAGCAAGATGCCGAACGTGAAGCTCTTCCGCTTCGCTACCAACCTCACCGAGGACCGCTACGGCGTGATCTTCTGGGCCTGCACCGTGGTCAACTGCGAGGAGGATATCCCGGGCGTGCGTCTCGCCGTCGGTTCTAACTCCGCTTCCATGTGGTGGGTGAACGGCGAAGAGGCCGTTGTCCTGTCCGGCGACCGCCGTCGCGTCATGGATGACGTCGCTTCCAAGCGCCTGACCCTCAAGAAGGGCCGCAACGTCATCTGGGGCGCCGTCATCAACGGCCCCGGTATGTCCGATTTCTGCTGCCGCTTCATCGACGAGGCCGGCAAGCCTGTCAAGAACATCACCCTTTCCACGAAATAAACGATGCGCCATATGAAAACCAAGAATATTCTTCTCGCGGGCGCTTTCGCCCTGTTTGGTCTGACTGCAGCCGCCCAGGTGGGCGCGCCCTATATTCATGACCCGTCCACGATCATGGAGTGCGACGGCAAGTACTACACCTTCGGTACCGGTGGCGGCGGCCTCATCTCCGCTGACGGTTGGGTGTGGGAGAGCGGCGCTGTGCGTCCCGGCGGCGGTGCCGCTCCGGATGCCATCAAGATCGGCGACCGTTACCTCGTCGGCTACAGCTCCACCGGTGGTGGTCTCGGCGGCGGTCACGCCGGCCGCATCCTCACGATGTGGAACAAGACCCTCGATCCGAATTCTCCGGACTTCGCTTATAGCGATCCGATCGAAGTTGCTCACTCTGAAGTTGATGAAGACTGCGATGCCATCGATATCGGTTTCCTGATGGATCCGAACGGCCGCCTCTTCTGCACCTTCGGTACCTACTTCGGCAACATCCGCATGGTCGAGCTCGATCCTGCTACGGGTGGCCGCAAGGAAGGCGCCAAGGACATCGACGTGGCCATCGACTGCGAGGCCTCCTCGATGATGTATCAGGATGGCTGGTATTACCTGCTTGGCACCCACGGCACCTGCTGCGACGGCGCCAACTCCACCTACAACATCGTCGTCGGCCGCTCCCGCAGCCCGTTCGGTCCGTTCCTCGACAATATGGGCCGCGACATGCTCCAGGGTGGTGGCAAGATGGTTGTCGCTGCTGAGGACCGTCGCTTCGGCGCCGGCCACTTTGGCCGCTACGTCGTGGAGCCGGGTGTCGAGAAGATGTCCTTCCACTGGGAGGCCGACCTCGACCTCAGCGGCCGCAGCACCCTCGCCATCCGTCCGATCCTCTGGAAGAACGGTTGGCCGGAGGCTGGTGAGATTCTCTCCGATGGCACCTACAAGATCCTCTCCCGCCGTCGTGGCTACGCCCTCGAGCTCACCGTGGACTTCGTCCGCGCTGCCGGTGGCATGCGTGGCTTCGGCCGTCAGGCCAACGAGACCGTCGTCCGTGTTGAGAATCAGAAACTGGAAGATGTGCTCGCCGGCTGGCCGGAAGGCAACATCGATGTGCGCGCCAACGACTACATGGCCCGCCCTCACCAGAAGTGGACGATCGAGGCCGTTCCCGAGGCCGGTGGCTATCTCGGCGGCCCGTACTACAAGATCGTGATCGAAGGCACCAACCGTGCGCTTGCCGCCGCGGAGGGCCACGAGCTGGTCACCGTGCCGGAGTTCACCGGTGCCGACGAGCAGCTCTGGAAGATCGAGCAGCTGACCGACGGCACCTGGCGCATCGCGCCGAAGGCCATCCCGGGCTGCCACCATCCGCAGAAGTGGTGCCTCTACTCCGTGGCTGACTGCACCGTTACCCTGGCGAAGTTCGACTTCAACAACGACAACGCCAAGTGGGACATCAAGATCGTGAAGTAAGAGACCTTGCTAAACAAAAAGCTATCCTCGACCGGGGATAGCTTTTTTTTTGTACATTTGTAGATTGGAAAACTATAAACTATAAATATGTACAGAACTCACACTTGCGGCGAGCTGCGTCTCGCCGACAAAGGCAAGAAAGTCACCCTTGCGGGATGGGTACAGAAATCCCGTAAACTCGGCGGCATGACCTTCATCGACCTGCGCGACCGCTATGGCATCACGCAGCTGGTGGTGGAGGCGGATGCCGACGCCGCGCTCGTCGAGACCGCCGCTTCCCTGGGCCGCGAATTCGTGATCCAGGCCACCGGCGAGGTGCTCGAGCGCCAGAGCAAGAACCCCAAGATGCCCACCGGTGACGTCGAGATCAAACTCAGCGCCATCCGCATTCTGAACAAATCTTCCGTTCCGCCCTTCACCATCGAGGAGCAGAGCGACGGCGGCGAGGATCTGCGTGCCAAGTACCGCTACCTCGACCTGCGCCGTCCGCCCCTGCAGCGCGCCCTGGCGCTGCG
>JAEEGL014973604.1_pt1 | contig 13354 bp, 10 predicted proteins | sample 9134231 | NCBI WGS metagenome assembly JAEEGL01 (sample SAMN16246548, study PRJNA631951) | gut metagenome | biome: gut microbiome; feature: rumen; material: fiber-attached | host: Bos | place: Iran: Karaj | collected 2018-10 | reverse complement strand
TGCGCCCAATACGCGCGCTTTGATATTTTTTCGAGACGTGCCTTGCAGACACGTCTCGGCTCGCTATTGGTCGCGTTGCGCCCAATACGCTCGCTGTCATCATATGGATTCTGGAGAATGAAATGAAAAAATGTCGGATTACCGCGATCAGAAAAGCAAACTATACAGATTTGCAGGCTCAATACGAAAATCCGATTGAACATGCATGCGACATTCGCGAAGGACAGGTTTTTATTGCCAATGGCTGGGAAAAACCAGATGGATTTTGTGACAGTGCCTGGAACAGTATATCAGCCTTTGTGATGACTTTGGCGCATGGCGGAGAAAACATTTACAGCGGCTGGATGAAAAATCCAAAATCCGCCATGATTTCCTGTAATGATGGTTTTCGGCCTGTGAGTTTTTATATCGAAACGCTTGATGAAGAGGCGGATTAAACATTAAAGAACATGCCCAAATAGAACTCTACAGCTCTGAACCGCTTCCCCTCAGCCACACGGCAATGCAGGGGGCGTTGTGTGCGCGAACGCCCTTGTAGAACAGCAGATCTGTTGTATCCATCAAGTGATTGCAGGAACAGATGCATCAGGCATTATTATAACTCGATTGAATCGCTTGGAATAGAGTTGTTTTTATTTTGTTTTTGCATCGTCAATTGAACTCTTTCTAATGATGATATGTGATAGAAAGCATTGTAATCCAGGAAAATATCGAAAATAGGAAGTGGAAATGGCATGGAATCTACAAATTCGAAATCGTAATGGTCTTTGTAGATCCTGTACAAAATCGGTAGCGGATCACCGACTTTATAGCGACCTTCCGGAGGAATGTGCGTATAGATTGTGTGAATCAAATCTTCGGCACTTTCGTCGTCTGGTGGATTAAATTTGTAGTCGATTTTGAATGTAGGCGCTGCGTGATAACAGTAGGAAACCGTGTCGATATGCGAAAGATCTTCATCGATTTCGAGGTAACTTGGTTCTGCTTCAATATATTTGACATCTACGATTGTAGCGATCGTTTTTCGTCCGTTGGTTAGCAGCGCATCAAGCAGGTTTTGTCTGAAGTGCGTGAATTCAGATGGTAAAAGTATTTTATGTGTTAGTCCGAGCGTTCTGTTTATGGTGCCTATCGACTTAAGTGCAAAGAGCAAATACATAAAAAAGATAAACATAAATATTAAAAAAGTGACGACATTACCTTCGCCACCTTTTATTAAATAGTATATATATCCGGCAACAACGCCAAATCCGAGCGCAATGATCACTAATTCCAAAAGGCCAATCAGGCATCCCTTTGGCGTAGAGTCATTTTTTCTTGAAAGCGAAGAATGGCTAAAAATGAGTTTTTCCGAGAAGTAACATTTATCGGGATTTCGGTTACGGTTTGCGATGTTCAGGTATGATGGCGGCACAGACTCGAAAGGCCTAGGCAAAGTTTCTGACAGTTCCTGCCAGAGTTCGAGATTGCCAGGATCTCCGTACGATTGGACTTCCAAAAGCTTTTTATCAAATACGGCGAGCGGCAGTGCATTTTGTCGACTGCCACCAGATTCATAAATATTGTTTTTAAAAGCGTTGAATAGTCGCAGTAATTCGTTGTGATCCTTTAATCGTTTGTTGGGATCGGGTTCGAGCATGCTGCGGAGTGTATTGACGACTTCTACGGGATACGACTGCATTTGCGGTTCGAATATCAGATGGAAGTCTTTTTGTGGCAAATCGGCCGGAGGAATGCCCGTAAACAACTGTACTGCCAAAGCACCGAGTGCATAGATATCGCTTGCAGGTTCGGGATTTCCCATCAATTGTTCGGGAGGCATATAGCCAAACGTACCGGCGACCGTCGAACCACCGCTTTGTACCTGCGGATTGGCCACTGCACCAAAATCGATCAGATAAATCTGTATATGTCCATCGTTATTTTTTTTTAATAGTATATTTGATGGTTTGACATCGCGATGGATTACTGGTGGCTGGTGGGTATGCAGCTGCCGGAGAATCTCGATGATCTGTATGATCATACCATAGACCTGGTTAATGCTGAATCGGCGTCCTGCGTTGATAAGTTTGGCCAGTGACGGACCATTGATGTATTCCTGTACGATATAGGAACATGGCGGATTATCTTCGAGGCGTTCGATGGCTTCGTAGAATTTGCATACACCGGTGATATTTAAACTGGCCAGTACCTTGGCTTCGCGGTCGAACAGTTCATATTCTTTCCAGTTTTTAATCGAATCGATGTTGAGTTGTTTGATGGCAACCAGGCTGTTATCGAATTCGCGTTTGGCCAGATAGAGCTTTCCCTGTGCACCCTGACCGATGTTTTGGATGAATTGATATCCTGGGAGTCTGAGGAGTTTGGGGGCGTTGCTGTTTGTTGGCTGGGTGCGGTTGGATTCGCTGTTTGATGTGTTGCGTTGTGTTTCCATAGTTGCCATTCGCTATTGTGCCGATGATTGAAAAAAGCCGCGTATTTGCTTGCAAATAGCGGCTTTGGCGAGCCGTATGCGCGGCGCGCATAGGCGAGCAGAGACGTTCCGTGGGACGTCTCTATATGTATTAAAAAAGGCTATGCTTAGCTCTAGCTGTAAATCCGACGACTTTGCATTTCCATATCCACGTTCGTTAAACATAGCATTTTTATAGGCTGAACCGGAAAACGAGCTCATAGCTCACACCTAAAAGGAAATCGCCATACCACTTTTTTTCCAATGGAAAATCGCGGTCTGTGATTTTTCCTCTACCGATATATTCGGATACGCCTGCTGAAACACCCAACATAAACAGCGGGTTGATCTGATAGCCCATCATTAATGATTCTTTAATCTGTGCACTTTGTATAATGAAAAAATGCTGACGCTGTAAATCATCATAGGAATAGACGTAATGATGACTCGAATAACCGACACCGAGTTGGGCTGTAATTGTAAATTTATGCACTTTTAGAATATCATAATCCTGGGTAAACAATAGATTTAAGTAGTAATTATCTTCGCCAGAAAATGCAGCAACGAACGCCGCACCGACTCGGAATCTATCCCCAAATGCATATTGTAAGAAAATATTAACAACGGGATAGGTGTTGGTACCCAAACTCAGGTAATCATGATTATTGTTTGAAGATGCATCAAAAGTATAAAAATCATGAGCTGCCAGCGTTTCTCCACCCAGTGAAAAACCGAGGATCAATCTTCGATCAAATGGGCTGGCATCTGCCGATGTAGAATGTTCCAGTTCATGTTCTGATGCGGGAACTGATTCTGATACGGTGACAACACTATCGTCTGCGAATGTAATACTGCTGAAAAATGACATTCCACAAAAAAGTATACAAATCCAAAGTATAAAACACCATATTTTTGATGTAAATTTTTGATTGCAACACATGTATCGCCTCATTTAATTTTCATTAAATGCGCAATTAAAACTATAATTGTCAGCGCATGTAAATGCATGACAGACTGGGCTTGCCTCTGATGAATAGAAGTTGGTATCACTCCAAACATATTTACCAGAAAAACTATAATTGGTAAGATCGTTCATAAACCCGGTATGATAATTGCGACTACCTGCATTATTAAAATTAAATCTATCTCCTTTACCCTCTGGGGAGCGAAGATTAACTGCTCTTTTTCCAAAATAAGTACTCTGCTGCTCGCCACGTCCATCGGTATATGCTGTAACGAATAAAGAGCAATCCGTATTTTTATCCGGCTGCCCAGACCATCCGCCATCTTGATATGTATGATGCTTCCCTTTTGAATAGTAGTATACTACATGTCGAGCTATAGATGTAGACTCGGTTGATAATCTCTCAAAGAAAGGGGCTCTTAAGAAGGTATCCCCTTGTTCCCATGTAAATTCATCATAATATTCGGTTTGCCCATCATTCACCATGATTATATCTGTATAAGGATCGGAAGGGATGTATTTATCCTTGTCAATGGCTGCCATGTTTGTATATTCAAAATGTGTTGAATTGTCTAGATCGCTACTTTCGTTATATATTCCTCCTGACGATCTTAGCTCATTTAACTCAATTCTCTCCTGCTCCTTAATTCTTTCTTTTAATACTAGGTCTGAAATGTTAAAATTATCATTGTATACTTTTAAAACGGACGGATCTAAGATATTTTCATTGTAATCCGTTTGGATAGATGTGTTAGTATTAAGCGTGGATGAGGAAAAGATTTTATTCCTGGAATCCGTGCTATATACATACCAGTACCTCCCATGTAGAGAACCAGTGGATGGCGTTCGCAGGATGATTCTCTGCCACTGAGAATCTCCTTCGTGCCCATGACAACCACCACATGAAAAACAATTCCAAAAGTCATGTCTCCATAATTGCATGTAAATAACATCTAACAGATCAGGATAATTAGGTACTTTTCGAACTTGAAATGTTACAACTGGTTCTGTTACTAAGTTTCCCAAATAATCCGAATAGACATTAGCATTTGTAGCATCTTCTGTAGAATGATTCAATACAACAGGTCTAAATGCATTTGCCAGCAAGTCTTCCTGATAATCTAATAGACCATCCCTGTCCTGATCAGCAGTTTCACTTGTTGTAAAAATACTTGTTGAAAGGGTGTGTCCAGGCAAGCAACGACCAAAATCCAAATTTATGTCAGTTGTTGAAACGCAATTTGTATTCTCCCAATTATTAATCTTCATAGAACGAACTAAAAAACCTGGATCATAAACGCTCCTGCTCCATCCCTCTGTAACTGTTGTTGCATTTGTGTGAATGGCTTTAAATCTATTATATTGATCTGTATTGCCAAAATAGTCTGCATTCCAAATTTTACCGTCGCAGTTTCCGCCAACAAAATACGTTAGTCTATCCATCGCAGGAATGTGTTCATATTCGCCTGGATAGTAATTCATCCTTACACCACTTGCACCAATATTAACATGACAATCCGTATCATTTTGGGGCATGATCTTAACTGATCGAACTTTCCATGTCTCACCATTGCCACTGTCTTTATTTCGTACGCCATCTTCTCCCGCTCGGATACGAACAGATATGTCCGTACCAAGCGTAACATTCCGTCCCCCTTGAGACGTATTATTATAAACAGTAAACGAACATGGTCCTGATGTTGTACGTATAAAATCCCATGCAGAACTCGTATTCACCGAATATGGTGTCAGAGTATCAAATGTATGCGAGATTGTTTGCGAATTACCACCTCCGCCTAGTACGATCGTACAAGTCAAAGGGAGAAGCTTTTGATGTTGCACAGCAAGCTCCCTCGAATAATCTTCTTCGCCACATCCAACTAAGAATCCTGCGCTTGCAATTGTTAAAAACAACCACTTTCCTTTTGATAATGTTTTCATTTCACTCTCACGTTTTATGTGTAAATATAGTGGCTATATAACAGCCTACATATTATGTGTAGAGCAGCATGTCATATGATGTCAATAACTATTATTATCTAATTGTGAAAATTTAAAATTTGGTTGACACATTTTTTATAAGGTAATTTTATATTCAAGTTTCGCAATCTCAAATTGTGCGCATAAACGCTTGAAATTTTGCGGTTAAGCTCCTTGATTAAACACCATAGGCGTTTAACGTCAATAGCCTCCGGCAATGCCGTGAGATGGTGAACGCTCCTTAGAAATGAACACAGTAGGTGTTCAATATTGAACACCGCTTGGGTTCTCCTTAGAAATGAACACAGTAGGTGTTCAATATTGAACACCGCTTGGGTTCTATTGTTTTGGACATACATGAAAATAAGCCGCGTATTTGCTTGCAAATAGCGGCTTTGGAGAGCCGTATGCGCCAACGGCGCATAGGCGAGCAGAGACGTTCCGTGGGACGTCTCTCACAATATCATAAGAATTGTTTGGCGAGTGTGGATATGAAAATACAAGGTCGTATGCTTGATGGTCACGAGTGACGAGCAACGAGCTGCTATTCTTTGGCCAACTCGACGCTCAATGCTCAACGCTCTTTGCCATAGAGCGCATGAATTTGTTCTCTTCATATCCGTTTTAAACATAGCCTAAACATAACCTAATGATATTATGCGTTTACAGCATTTTTTTGACGGCGTTTTTGATGCGTTCGAGTTTGACTGCGGCGGCGGATTTGAGCACGGGATATTCGTGTTCGGATGTCGGGCAGATGACGCCGAGATAGGCTTTGAGCTTGGGCTCGGTGCCGGATGGGCGCAGGGAAATCCACGAGTTGTCGGCGAGGTAGAATGTGAGCATGTCCTGTTTGGGCAGGTGGATGACGGGTTCGATTGAGTCGTCGGCGAGGTTGCGGATGTTGGAATTGAGCAGGTCGCGGACGCGAACGACGTCGATGCCGGCGATGGCGTGGGGCGGATTGTTGCGCAGATCGGCGAGGACTTTTGTCATGGTGTCTTTGCCGCTGAGACCTTCATAGAATTTTTCGGCGGCGTCTTCGAGATGAATGCCGAATTTGATGTAGATTTCGTCGAGGATATCGCTCACTTTGCGGCCGTTTGCCTTGCAGTCTGCGGCGAGTTCGGCGAGCAGGACGACCGAGATAATGCCGTCTTTATCGCGGGCATCGCTGTATGTGAAGCCGAAAGCTTCTTCGTATGCGAAGATGAAGTTCTGACCGCGTTTGACGCGTTCGTCGGCGACGTTGCCCATCCATTTGAAGCCGGTGAGGGTTTCCTGGAAATCGACGCCCAGACCCTCGCAGATCGCGCGGGTGAGCGGACTTGAGACGACCGAGCAGATCGCGAAACTGTCGGTGTTGCGCTTGTCTTCGGGCAGATGATTGATGAGGTAATAGAGCATGAGTGCGCCGATCTGGTTGCCGCCGAGCAGTTTGTATTCCCCGTTGAACGGAATCGCGACGCCGAGTCTGTCTGCATCACCGTCGTTGGCCAGCACGATTTCGGCGTTCACTTCTTTGGCGAGTTTGAGGGCGCGCGGCCAGGTGTCGAGGCGCTCGGGGTTGGGGGCGTCGAGGCCGGCGAAATCACCGGACGGCGTCTTTTCTTCTTCGACGACGCGGACTTTTTTGAATCCGGCTTTTTCGAATGAACGGCGTGCGCAGTCCCAGCCTGTGCCTCCAAGCGGCGTGTAGACGATATCGACATCGGTGGCACCCGTATGGACTGCGCTTTTGACGACCCAGTCGACGTAGGCTTCGATCGTTTCTTCGCCAAGCATGCGAATCAGACCGCGCTCGACACCTTCTTCGACGCTCATGGCGTGGTTGCCGATATCGGGGAGCTTATCCATGCGCGAAGCGACCTGGGCATCGACGGGACTGATGATTTGCGCGCCGTTGCCCCAGAAGACTTTGTAGCCGTTGTAGACTTTTGGATTGTGCGAGCTGGTGATCATGACGCCGGCGAATGCGCCCATTTTGCGAATGGCAAAGGGCACGAGGTTGGTCGGCGTGAGGCGGTCATAGAGATAGACCTGGATGCCGTTAGCAGCGAGAACACCGGCGGTGACTTTGGCGAATTTCTCGGAATTGTGGCGGCAATCATAGCCCACGACAACACCGCGGTGCACGGCATCATCGCCGTATTCTTCTTCGAGACAGAGCGCAAGGGCTGTGGAGGCTTTGGCGATCATATAGGCATTCATCATGGTGCGGCCAGCGCCCATCACACCGCGAAGGCCGGCTGTACCAAATTGCATGCTTGCGCCAAAACGATTCTTGATCGTTTCGATATCGTTTTTATCGATGAGCGCCTGAACTTCTGCACGCGTATCGGCGTCAAAGGGTTCGGCTGCCCACTGCTTGGCAATTTCCATGGCTTTCGCTTCAATGTCTGTCATTTTTTCTCCTTTTTGTTTTTATTTTGATGTTGGGGGTGCTTTTCTTTCCTTTGTGCCAAAGGAAAGAAAAGCACCCCCAAACCCCCGAAAAGAAAGGAAAGCAATCATTTTTGAGGGTTTGGTTATTTCATGTGGTAAGGTGTTCGTTGTGTGGGGAATCATTGATTTGAAATTGAACCCCGTAGGGGGTCCGCCATAAGCTCCAAGCTCCTAGCTCCAAGCTCCAAGCTCCAAGCTCACCAAGCTATCTCTCGCACACCTTCAATGCATGCTCAGCGATTTCGCGGGCGCTGGCATCGGTTTCCATTTTGAGCATCATTTCGAGATCGGGGACGAAGACGTTCCATTGCGTGATTGCGGCGGCGCGGGCAGCACAATAGCGCACGCGCGGCGAATCGTGATCGAGCGCGGCCGATATCGTTTTGATAAAATCGGCGTCCGGTTTGCGCCCGAGCAACCCCAGCGCGATCAAGAGATTGGCGTCAAAGAAGCGACGCTGGCATTCGGCGATGATTTCATCGGCTTTATAGCATTCGATGGTCGATTCGAACAATTCTACGGCACGCTTGGGGATCCAGGCGTGTTTGCTCTTGATCGTCGCATAACAGATGTCGTCGTGCAGATCGCGCACGATGCTCAGTTCGGTCTGTAAATCTTCGTCTGCTGCCTGCCACATCATCTGATGGAGCTTTGTGACTTCTGAGATCTCGTCACTCATCAGCTCCAGATGCAGACCATCAGTTTCGAGGCCGTGAATCACGGCCATCAGCTTTTCAAAGAACTCCGGGTCGTTCGGATCCGGGTTATCTTTAAAAACACAGCGTAAATGATGCATCAATCTCTCCAGCGGGATTCAAATCTTTGCAGGTTTGCGTGGAGTAAGCCATATCTCATCCAGGTTTAAATGCGGTAGTCCTGCGCCGAAAATTAAGCATACACGAAATGGATCCGGTTTGGCAAGCATTGGTGCGGATTTCCGAATGTGTGTGGGTGTGGTAAAGTGTGGTTTGTGATGGCTTTTTGTATTAATCGGGACAGAGATTTTGACCTGATTTCTTCAGTGGTTTCTTTTTGGCCTGTGATTCTGCCTTTGAATCGGTAAACATGTCTTGTGTGGATGCATTCTGAATGAGTGTCCATTTGGCCGGATAATGGCTGAATTGTTTGGCTTCCCTGAACATTTCGTTCATGTAGCAGACTTTGGAAACATTCCATTTATCGAGTGACTGGTTAAATGACTCGGCAGATCTGAACATAAACGTCATATCCGTGACATTGCTGACATTCCATTTATCCAGTGGCTGGTTGAATGATTTGGTTTCTGCGAACATCCCAGCCATGCTTTTAACATTGGCAACATTCCAGCTATTGAGCGGCTGGTTGAATTTTTCGGCTTTAAAAAACATGGCTTCCATTGTTTCAACCCTGGAAACATTCCATTTATCGAGTGGCTGGTTAAAGCTGGTGGCCTCCATAAACATGGAGTCCATCGTTTCAACCTTGGAAACATCCCAGTTATCGAGTGGCTGGTTGAATGCTGCGGTTCTTACAAACATGTTGTCCATTTTGGTGACGTTTGTGGTTTTCCACTGGTTTAGTGGCTGGTTAAATGATTCAGCTCCGCCAAACATCACGCTCATTTCTTTAACATTGGAAACATCCCAGCTTTCGAGTGGCTGATTAAAGGCACTTGCATCTGCAAACATCCCGGACATTCTTTCTACTTTTGAGACATTCCACTTGCCGATCGGTTGGTTAAATGCTTTGGCACCCCAAAACATCAGAGCCATATCTTCGACATTTGAAACATTCCATGATTCGAGCGGCTGGTTAAAGCTGTCTGCATCCTTGAACATGGCTTTCATATCGATAACATTCGACACGTCCCATTTGTCGAGTGGCTGGTTAAATGCTGCTGCTTGATCGAACATGCTGGACATGTCTGTGACATTGGATACATTCCAGTTTTCAAGGGGCTGGTTAAAGGAGTTTGCTTCCAGAAACATGGAATTCATATCTGTGACATTTGAAACGTCCCACTTTCCGATAGGCTGGTTAAATGCAATTGCCTGTTCGAACATGTTGTCCATTTGTGTCACACCGGATACATTCCAATTTTCTATGTTTTGGTTAAAATGCTGGGCTCCCGCAAACATGTCGCGCATATCTGTGACATTCGACACGTCCCATTTATCGAGTGGCTGGTTAAATTCTTGGGCCAGCATAAAGGTTGATTCCATATTGGTGACATGCGAGACATCCCAGTGATTGATTGGCTGATTCAATGACGGGGTATTGATGAACATTCCGCTCATGTCGGTGACTTCAGAGAGATCGGGGGCATCTTCAGGTATTTTGGCGAGTGAATCGCATCCGGCAGCAAAATACTGCATGGATTGCCACTTGTTATTTCCCCAGTCATCGACGGAAATGACGGTCATTGGACTGATCTCTTCCTGCGGATCTTCTATATCTGGGAAACGACAGCCTGTACCTCTGCATTGGTGCGTACATAAAACAATTGCAGGTATCTGGCCACGAAGCTGGATTTGGTGTGTTCCCGAAAAAGCTTTATAGGAGCAGACATGGCTGGATGTGAGATTGGTAAATTCATAGGTTCCATCGCTCTCACAGTCCAAATCATAAAGTATTTCCTGATTGTCCGGCGCATATACATGTACAATGATATTGATTTCGTTTGAGCCGTTTGTATTATTCTTGATATCTTCGATGGATTCACCTCTATTCATTGCATCGCTCATTTCCTGCAGTAGATTTGGCGGAAGGATATCGGCAATAATTGTATATTTGAACGAATCGGTACTCGCAGAATTCACCACTTCGCTGCCTTGCGTGTCGTTCGAATTATTGACTGGAGCTTTTGGAGAACACCCGCAAAACAACAAGCAGGATGCGATGATAAATAGTGAACTTTGAATGTGTTTCATTTGTGAATCCTTTTTGGGGCAGTTAGTCAGGTCTACCTGATGGTATTATCCACGGTAAAAAATGATGTCGCCCCTGCGGGCTCTGGTGTTGGGGCCCCGCAGGGGAATGCCGGATTGTTGTCGTGCTCTGATAAATCATGTGCATGGGTGTATATTCAACACTCGGATCGCACAGAGCCTTTATTTCGGTGTGCAGATGCTCAATCCCGGGCTGAGTGCTGGATATAAGCACTCAGTATACACGCTCGTACAAAGCATCTACTTCTTTATCCATATCGCCGGACGAACGCCATGATCGGATGGTAAGATATACAGGTATATATTCGTGTTCCCAAAGATAACCACAGAATGCGTGATGGTTTGATAATACAGCGTTGTACCATGTGGGCAAATAAACCCATTCGAGAACACGCGGACGATTTTTTTCAGATCATCACCAGGGGTTCGGGTGAGCCAAAAACCTCTGCATTCGTCTCCGCTGCAGTTTTCTGGCAAGTAAGAAATCTCCGGGTTGTGATGCATTGTATATTCTGTGGGAATGGCTTCTTTGGCTTCGAAACTTGGGAAGAAGTGTTCAACCTCTTCAACGCTCAATAAGAAGACGCGATCATTTGTATCAACGCCACCAGAGACCCCCATGGGACCTTTGGGATTGGTGTTGGTGACCTGCTGAATATGTGCTTTTTCCGTTGGACTAAATGCTTTCTGGATGAAATTATCGCTGGAATAGTCTGCACCTGCCAGGTTTTCCGAGGCGCCAAAGCCATTCAGCCAGGAACGCATCGTGGATTGCGCCCAGGTTGCTTCTGTATCATTATCTGGGTAGTAGGGCACGACATCGATGATCTTCTTCGTAATCATCATAAAACTGCCGTCGTCCCCAAGCTTGAGGATTTGCCACTCCAGATCCGTCATATCGTCGCCGGCTGCGGTCTGCATGTATTTACCAAACAGACATGCTTTGCCGACCGCTGGTTCCGCCAGGTTCAGGCAATTCTCGGCATCGGTGATGTTTTCCAGGCATTTGCCATTGATTTCAGAATATCCATCTGCACATGTGCAACTGCCTGTGGATCCACTCCAATGTTCATTGACATTACAGACACAGCTGCCGCCTGACATCATTTCGCCTTTGCCACATAAATTTTGGCTCTGTTTAACCAGCGTGGATACAGAAAAAATTGTGTAAGCAAATATGGTCAGATGTAAGTTTATGTGGATGTGTAGTGCTAAATATTTTAAGAAACGTCACATACTCATGCTGATAAAAGTCGCGAACTAAAACCTACCTGCAATCAAGGATTCTAATAGAGCAAAATTAAAATTGTCTTTGTTTAAAGAACAGACTTTGTAATTGTCTGTATTATGTCTATCAATAGTAACACCTTTGCCATTTAGAAGCCGTTGCGCATTTTCTACTGAATGGACAATGACTCTCATTACTGTTGCATCTACTTTGTTTGGAGCTAGAGCGACTATAAGCGAAAATGGTGTTTTCGCTACTTTATAAATATAAAATGTGTATAATGCGTCATTTTTTGATTCGTAAAATTTATATCCATAGTATGAAGAACTAAGTTTCATACTATCTGTTAATGATTCTATGGCATTAATAACAGCACCACGTCTACGTTCAGCTTCTTCTATAGGAACTCGTTTATCAATGCCACCCTTACGAATTTGTTGACGCATCCACTGTGTACCAAAAATAGAGTTGATATAAGTTCTATCAATATCATTTAATGCTTGCCGTGATACTTTTGTAACAATCTTCGTCATCAATATCTCCTGATTTTAACAATTCTCTAACGGTATTAGATAGTTGTTTTGCATGTTCCCTTAAATAAGATACTTCGACTACATTCCCATCAATCATTTCTTGTTCTGCTTTATCGAATCTTTCTGAAAATTCAGTGTCTGTTTCTTCGAGCCATGTAAAATCTGATTCCAACGTGTCACTATCAGGTGTTTTCTGTAGCTCGTCAACTCTTTTCAGTTTAACCATAACGCACCTCGTGTGGCAGGCAGGACAATCCCTGCTTCTGGAATTTAGCAGAGAGTTCGTGCCAGTCAAGCAAAGAGTGGCGACCTTAGCCGCCACTCTGTTTAGATAGAAATATAATCACGATTCACTATTTTGCATAAATTACTTCTTTATCAATGATCCTCAACGCCTGTTGCTCCATTTTGTATGCTTCATAGCGTTTCTCATTGGCTTCAAGTGCAAGCTTATTGATTTGTCTCTGAACATCCTCGTTTTTCAGAAGCGGGAACGGAATACTGCTCACATGGGTATCGTCGATTTCATCCACGACAGAACCATATGTATAATGAGTAATCAACGGATACCCATACTCCGAAGCAAGGAAAATACTCAGATAACCAGCGATATTCTTACTCGCAGGAACAACGCGAATAATATGTTGATTTGCAGTCCAGTTCTCCCAATGCTTACCAACAAGTGTAACCTTTCCTATCGTACCGCTACAGGTGATAAGCGTCATACCTTCATGCAGTTCAAGTTGTTTTGCAATTCTATCACCATGATGAACGATAGAAAGATACTTTTTGTTGGTCGGATCTAGTTCATGTAACTGTTTTCCG
>JAEEGL012096544.1_pt1 | contig 13354 bp, 10 predicted proteins | sample 9134231 | NCBI WGS metagenome assembly JAEEGL01 (sample SAMN16246548, study PRJNA631951) | gut metagenome | biome: gut microbiome; feature: rumen; material: fiber-attached | host: Bos | place: Iran: Karaj | collected 2018-10 | reverse complement strand
GGCACGCGGTTCCGCATTTCGATGAAAGCGGCACCAAGGCCCTCTTCCTGGTGGCGCGTGATACCGTGAGCTCCGGCAGCAAACACGCCGAACTCTATGAGTATGCGGGCGGAAAAACCCAAAGACTGGAAGACCTGGGAACCCTCCCGGAAGGCTGGGGCATCACGGAGAACAGCTCTTATTCTTATAGCCACAACGGAGAGCGCATCTACGTGGGCGTGCAGGAATTCACCCCGCCCAAAGACACCAGCCTGGTGCCCTTCGAACTGCCCGGACTGGACATCTGGAACTGGAATGCGCCCCAGCTCCCGCCCATGCAGAAAGTCAATCTGAAGGCCGATGCCGCCTATACCTTCCCCGTGCGCCTGGGCCAGGGCCTGCTCAACGACACCCGCCTGGTACGCTATAACCAGGGCAACCGGGGAGACGGTCCCTATGACCTGAAGGTGCGCATCGTGGATCCGGTGGAAACCCAGTGGAACTACCAGAATACGGTAGCCGTGAGTGTAGTGGGTCCTGGTGGAGAGGTTCCCGTAGCCCAGGGCCAACTGAGCCGGGTAGCCCTGTCCCCGCTGGCCCAGTACGTTACCTGGTGGGATTTGCCCGCCCATTGCTGGAAGGTCTATGACATTGCCACCGCCCAGGAGCGCACGCTGGCGCCCGGCCTGTCCTGCTGGAACCAGGAGGATGACCACCCCATGCTCAAGGACCCTTACGGCATGGCCGGCTGGATGGAAGGAGAGAATGCCGTACTGGTCTACGACCGTTATGACATCTGGAAAGCGCCGGTGGACGGCAGCGAACCCGTGCGGCTCACCAATGGGGAGGAGAAGGGGATCACCTACCGCTACATCAACACCCTGGACCGCGAAGAACAGCGGCATATCCGCCCTTCGGAAACCATTTACCTGAGCCTGTTCGACAATGCCAGCAAGGAGAACGGCCTGGCCTGCCTGCAGGTGGGGAATCCGGCCAAGACATTCAAGACGCTGGAAAAAGGCGGATACAGCTGGACCGGTTTCCAGAAGGCCGCCAAGGCCCCGGTATTCACCTACCAGAAGGGCAATTTCCAGACGCAGATGGATGTCTACTACAATCCCAACCTGGGGAAGGCCGAACAGAAACTGTCGGCCATCAACCCCCAGCAGAAGGACTACAACTGGGGAACGGTGGAGCTTTATCATTGGAACGCCTACGACGGCACTGCGCTGGACGGTCTCCTGTACAAACCGGAAGACTTCGATCCCAACAAGAAGTATCCTATGCTCATCTACTTCTATGAGAAGAATTCCGAAACCCTGTACAGGAATATCGCCGTACAGCCCAGCTGGTCCATCATCAACATCACCTTCTATGTTTCCCGCGGCTACCTGGTGTTTGTACCGGATATCGTGTACAACGCCGGCATGCCCGGAGAAAGTGCTGTGAACTGCATCGTGAGCGGAGCCGAATCCCTCACCCGCTTCCCTTGGGTGGACAAGGACAATATGGCCATCCAGGGTCAGAGCTGGGGCGGCTACCAGGTGGCCTACCTCATCACCCGCACCGGCATGTTCAAGTGTGCCGGCGCCGGCGCCCCGGTGAGCAATATGACATCGGCCTACGGCGGCATCCGTTGGGAAAGCGGCAGCAGCCGGCAGGGTCAGTACGAACAGGGACAGAGCCGGATCGGCCGCCCGCTGTGGGACGGCATCGAGCTCTATATGGAGAATTCCCCGCTGTTCAAGCTGCGCAACGTGACCACGCCCGTCCTGATTATGCACAATGATGCCGATGGCGCCGTTCCGTGGTACCAGGGCATCGAGATGTTTATGGGTCTGCGGCGTCTGGGCAAACCGGCCTGGCTGCTGGAGTATAACAACGAAGCCCATAACTTGAAGGAACGCCGCAACCGCAAAGACCTTACCATCCGCCTGCAGCAGTTCTTCGACTATTATCTGAAGGGAGAACCCGAACCCGCCTGGATGCGCGACGGCGTGCCTTCCCTTAAGAAAGACCGTTACTTCGGCTACGAAAACGCCCGATGACGCCTTTCCTGCAACAGGTAGCCGCGCATTATTACGCGGCCGGGGACATCCAGCGTACCTGCTTCGTCTTCCCCAACCGGAGGTCGATGGTCTTCTTCCGCAAATACCTGGGAGAAGCCGTAAAAGGCGGTACTCCCCTGCTGGTTCCGCCCCTGTACACCATCCGTGACTTTTTCTGCGCCCTCTCGGGCGTGGAAGTTACGGACCGCCTGCGCCTGTTGCTGGAACTGTACACCTGCTACAAGGAACTGAATCCCGCCGCGGAGCCCCTGGACGAATTCGTCTTCTGGGGAGATGTGCTGCTGGCCGATTTCGACGATATGGACAAATACCGGGTGGACGCGCAGGCCCTGCTGCAAAACGTGGGCGATTTCAAAGCCCTGCAGGACAGCTTCGACTACCTGAGCGATAACCAGCGCGAAGCCATCGAGCATTTTCTCCTCCATTTCCGGGACGGAAAAGAGAGTACCATCAAGAGCCGCTTCCTTAGGCTTTGGAACCTGCTTTATCCGCTGTACGAACGCTTCCGGGAGCGCCTGGCGGAAAAAGGCCTGGCATACGAAGGCCTGGTATACCGGAACCTGGCGGAGCGGATGCAATCCGGCACCCCGGTGGCGGACATCCTGTCCCCCGTATTCCCGGAAGCGGACCGCTATGTCTTCGTGGGACTCAATGCGCTCACGACCTGCGAGCATATGCTCCTGAAACGGATGCGGGATGCCGGCCTGGCGCAGTTCGTCTGGGATTTCGTGAGCGAGGAAATCCGGGACCCGGCCAACAAAGCCTCGCTGTTCATGCGGCAGAACGTGGCGGAATTCCCGCAGGCCTTCCCCATCGATCCGGCCGGACTGGGCAAGCCCCGGATTACGGTTATCAGCGTACCTTCGGCCGTGGGGCAGACCAAACTGGCGCCGCAGATTCTGGCCCAGATTACAGGGGAACCGGTAGAAACGGCTTTCGTGCTGCCGGAAGAGAACCTGCTGCTGCCGCTGCTGAACGCCTTGCCGCCGGAGCAGGAATCGGTGAACGTGACCATGGGCTATCCCATGGCCGACAGTGGTGTTTTCACCCTGCTGCAGGCCTTGGGGCAGATGCAACTGCAGATGCGGCATCGACCCGAAGGCTGGTACCTGTACCATCGGCCTGTGCGGGAATTGCTGTCCTGCGGCCTCCTGCGCGAGATTCTGTCGGAAGAAGAGATGCAGATCGTGACACGGGTAAAAGCCCAGGTCCAGTACTTCATTCCCCTGGACGATCTTCGGGGAGGACCGGCACTGGATCTGCTGTTCCAACCGGTGATTATGGACAACCAGGCGGCATCGGCCGCGCATAACCACGCGGTGGAACGCTATTTCGCCGATGTGGTGGCCCTGGTGGGCCGAACGCTCAGCGCCCGGGGCGAGTTGCTGCTGGAACTGGACTTCGCCAAGCGTTGCCATACGCAGCTGAACATCCTGCAGGACATAGATCTGGACGTGCTGCCGGCCACGCACCTGCGCCTGCTGGAGCGCATTCTGGAAGGGATTTCGGTCCCGTTCCGCGGCGAGCCCCTGCAAGGTCTTCAGGTAATGGGGCCGCTGGAAACGCGCGCGCTGGACTTCCGCCATCTGGTGATCCTCAGCGCCAACGAAGGCAGTTTTCCCCGGAAGAGTTTCAACCCTTCATTCATCCCGCCGGAACTGCGCAAAGGCTTCGGCCTGCCCACCTATGAGTATCAGGACGCCGTTTGGGCGTACTATTTCTACCGGATGATCCAGCGCCCGGAACGGGTCTGGCTGCTTTACGACAGCCGGACGGAAGGGCTGAAAACTGGGGAAGAAAGCCGCTACGTCAAACAGCTCCAGTACCATTTCCACTGGCCCATCGAACGCCTCGTGGCCACGGCCCAGATGCATCCCATTGTGGTGGAAGACAGCATTCCCAAGACGGAGGCCGATATCCAGGCCATCCGCGAAGGGGCTTTATCGGCCTCCACGCTCCAGAGTTACCTGTATTGCCCGGCGCGTTTCTACTACAAGTTTGTCCAGCGCCTGAAGACGGAGGACGAGGTAGCCGAATCCCTGGATGCCGGCATGCTGGGGCGGGTTTTTCACGGGGTGCTTCAAAAGCTGTATGAGCTACCGCTCGTAACACCGGCCCATTTGCAGGCGCTACTGAAAGACGAGAAGAAGCTGCGCCAACTTATCCGCGAAGGCGTCCTGGAACAGTTGCATAGCCTGGAAGTGAGCGGGCGGAATCTGGTACTGGAGGAAGTGCTGCTGGACTATGTCCGCGCCACGCTCCGGCACGATGTACAGCTCCTGTCGGAAGCCGGTTCGGAGGGCTTCCGTATCATCGGCTTGGAACAATACCGGGAAACCCGCTTCGAGGGCTTCCGCATTATGGGTTATGTGGACCGGATGGACAGTTATCGCAGCGGAGAGTTGCGGATTGTGGACTACAAAACCGGCAAGGTGGAGGACGAGGACATCCTCATCACGGACAGCAACGCCGCCGCCGTGGTGGACAAGCTTTTCGGCCCGTCCAACAGCGGTCGGCCCAAAATTGCCTTGCAACTGTTTGTTTACGGCCTTTTTGCCCACGCCGATCCCTCCCTGCGGGACCAGCGCGTGGTCAACACCATCTACAGCACCGGCCGTTTATACACCGGAGGCCTTCCGGAAGTACCGGAAAGCCCCGAATTCACCCGCCTGATGCGGGAAAGACTCAAAGAAATGCTGGAAGAGATGACAGACCCCGCCGTTCCGTTCCGGCGTACGCAGGACCGGAATACCTGCGCCATCTGCGATTTCAAGAGTATCTGCGGACGCTAAACCAGATATCGCTCGCGGAAACGCTTCACATCCTCCGGTCTCACCTCCATGGTGTCTTCCAGATAATGCAGGATGGAGCCCCAGCGGGCTTCAATCATATCCAGTGCCCGGTTGAAGTTTCTCACGCTTACGCCCATGAAAGCGCGTACCGTATCTTCCTCATCCTCTCCCCCGCCGGCGTCCCGAACCTTGGCGATAAATTTCTCAACCAGAGGCAGGTAAATCTCGTTGGAACGGGCAAAATCCCGGACGATGGTTTCCCGGTCCGCGCCCAGGATGGCCAGGATGTACGCGGCGCCTATGCCAGTCCGGTCTTTTCCCTGGGAGCAATGCCAGAGCACGGCCCCATCCTCCGTTTCCAGAATCAGGTTGAGGAAGGAAGCGTACTGCAGTTGGGAGAATTCACTCATGACCAGGGAGGGATACAACTGCCTTCCCTTCTCCTGGAATATTTTCATGAAGGAGAGGCGTACGATGTGTTTGGACAGGTCTATCCACATTTCGTCCGGGATGGCCTTGCCGCTCTTCTGTTCCTCCGCCACATCCAGGGTGGGCAGTGAATAGTGCAAGGCACCGGGAACCTCCCGGTCCGGTTGAAGAGCCCCTTCCTGCAAGGTCCGGAAGTCGAATATCTTCTTCAGGTGGTATTCCTCCTGCAGGCGTCGGATATCTTCATCCGTAGCCTGGTTCAAATGGGCGGTGCGCAGGAGCAAGCCCTTGCGCACCGTCTTGTCGCCAATCCGGATACCGCCCAGATCACGGGCATTGATGATTCCCTCGAACAGCAAACCGCTACTTGTCGGAGTACTTGATATACTTGAGGATACAGGCTACAGCTTCGTCGTCTGTCAGGTCACCTACGTTCAGGACAAGGTCATAATTGCGGGCGTCGTAACGGCTTACACCGGCATAGCGCTGCACAAAGGTGTCCCGGGATTTGTCCACGGAAGCAATCACTTCGCGGGCTTCTTCCTCTGTCAGGGACTGCTTCTCCATCACCCGCCGCACGCGTTTTTCCAGCGGAGCCTGAATGAAGATATTCAGTTTGTTGGGATGGTCTTTCAGCACAAAGAAGGCCGAACGGCCGGCAATGACGCAGGAACCTTCAGCAGCGATGCCGTGCAGGATCTGGGCCTCTGCCCCCACAATATCATCGGCCTTGATACCCTGGCCGTTCCAGTCGTCTCCACGCCGGGGCTCGAAGCCGATATACGAACCGGAATTGGGGACGGGCGCCACCACTTCCAGCAGATCCGACAACCAGTTCTGCTTCTTTCCTTTGATGCGCTCGATTTCGTAGGAGGAGAGTTTAAACTTCTCCATGAGACCCTCGATGAGGTTTTTGTCGCTGTAACGGACTTGCAGTTGGGCGGCCAGTTTGCGGCCGATGGTGCGTCCGCCGGAACCCAGTTCACGGCTGACGGTAATGACGAAGTTTTGCTTTGTGTTCATAGAATGCAAATATATGTATTTTTTCCGTACCTTTGTCAAAATTTGAATACTATGTATTACGTTTGCAAAAGGTTGGAGATCTCCAGCGCCCACGCGCTACGGCTCACCTACGAAAGCAAGTGCGAGGATTTGCACGGCCACAACTGGATTGTGAAGGTCTATTGCAAGAGCCAGACCCTTAACGCCGACGGTATGGTGACCGACTTCACCCACATCAAGCGGGACATCGCCGGTTTCCTGGACCACAAGAACCTGAACGAGGTACTTCCCTTCAATCCCACGGCCGAAAACATAGCCCGCTGGATCTGCGATCACGTGGAGAACGCCTACAAAGTGGAAGTGTGGGAAAGCGAGAACAATATGGCCGCATATGAACGGTAGATACCGCGTCAACGAAATCTTCTACAGCCTGCAGGGAGAAGGCTACTGGACCGGCACCCCTATGGTGTTCGTACGTCTGTCCGGCTGTAACTTGCAGTGCCCCTTCTGTGATACCGCGCATTTCTCCTTTACGGAGATGAGTGCCGATGAGATTCTGTCCGCCGTGCGCGCTCAGGGTGGTGCCTGTCGGCGCATCTGCCTCACAGGCGGAGAGCCCTCCCTTCAGTTGGATGAAGCCCTCTTATCGGCCTTTCACACAGCCGGTTACAGCATTCATATGGAAACCAACGGCACCCGTCCGCTTCCTGCGGGCGTGGATTGGGTAACCATGAGCCCCAAGGAAGACGTGCCCGGACTCACCGGAAACGGTCGGGTGGTGCTGGAACGGGCCGATGAACTGAAACTGGTCTTCGACGGTACGATGGCCGATCATCGGCTTGCCCATTGGGCCTCCTTCCCCGCCGCCTGGCACTTCCTCCAGCCCTGCGACACCGGCCAGCCGGAGCGCAACCTTGCCCTATTGCAGGAAACCATCCATTATATCCAATCCCACCCGGCGCAGTGGCGCCTCTCCCTCCAAACCCATAAATTCCTGGGAATCCGATAAGTTTTAAAGGGGATAGAGGCCGGCGCCGACGAAGGCGATGAGGTCCTGCGGGGACAGGCACAGTTGCAGGCCCCGGACACCGGCGCTCACGTAGATGGTTTCGTAGAGCAGAGCGCTTTCGTGAACAAAGGTGGGGAAAGGTTTTTTCATACCGATAGGGCTGCAGCCTCCCCGGATATAACCGGTGAGGGGCAGCAATTCCTTCACGTGGATCATGGCGCAGTTCTTATTCCCGGAGATGCGGGCTGCCACCCGGAGGTCCACCTCCAGGGAGCCCGGCATCACACAGACGAAGAGCCCGTTCCTGTCGCCCCGCAGGACCAGGGTTTTGAACACCCGGTCCAGGTCTTCTCCCAGTTGCTCCGCCACGTGGGAGGCCTCCAGATGCTCCTCGTCCACCTCATAGGGAACCAGGGTATAGGAAATGCCCGCCGCATCCAGCAGCCGGGCCGCATTGGTTTTCTGCAAAGCCATGCACAAAAATAAGAAAAAAGCGTTAACTTCGTACACTATGACACCACTGGAGGTACTGAAAACATACTGGGGCTACGACAGTTTCCGTCCGATGCAGGAGGAAATTGTCCGGGAAGCCCTGGAAGGTCGGGACGTACTGGCCATCCTGCCCACCGGCGGGGGTAAAAGTGTCTGTTTCCAGGTACCGGCGCTGCTGAAAAAAGGGATTGCCCTGGTGGTGACACCGCTTATCGCGCTCATGAAAGACCAGGTGCAGAACCTGCAGCAGCGGGGAATCCGGGCTATGGCCATCCACGCCGGCATGAGCCGCCACGAAGTGGACCTGGCCCTGAACAACGCCGCCTACGGCGATTACAAATTCCTCTACCTGTCTCCGGAACGCCTGCAAACCAAGCTGTTCCAGTCTTACCTGCCCGTCCTGAACGTGTCCTACCTGGTGGTGGACGAGGCTCACTGCATCTCCCAATGGGGCTACGACTTCCGCCCCAATTACCTGGAAATCGGCCAGTTAAGGGATCAGATAGACGCACCCGTCATTGCCCTTACGGCCACGGCCACGCCGCTGGTAAGCCGCGACATTATGGACCGTCTCCGCTTCAAGGAACCAAACCTGCTGCGCTCGGGCTTTGAACGGCCCAACCTGAGCTACGTAGTGCGCAAGGCGCAGGATAAGCTGGGCCAGCTGCGCAGCGTGTGCGACGGTGTACCCGGCAGCGGCATCGTCTATGTGCGCAGCCGCAATCGCGCACAGGAGATGGCCGAGGCCTTGAAGGCCGCCGGATTATCGGCCTCCTTCTATCACGCCGGCCTGGGAGCCGAAACCCGTGCCCTGCGGCAGGCCCAGTGGAAAAACGGGGAAACCCGCGTGATGGTATGCACCAACGCCTTCGGTATGGGCATTGACAAGCCCGACGTTCGCTTTGTAGTGCACGCAGACCTTCCCGACAGCCCGGAAGCCTACTTTCAGGAGGCCGGACGGGCGGGTCGCGACGGACTCCCCTCCTATGCCGTCCTGCTGTGGAACGGCACCGATATATCCCGCCTGAAACAGCTGGAAGAGGTGTCCTTCCCCAGCCTGGAATACATTGAGGACATCTACCACAAAGTCCACGTTTTCTTCGAGATTCCCTACGACAGCGGCATGGGACGCATGCTGAAATTCGACCTCGCCGCCTTCTGCCAACACTTCCGCCTGCAGCGGGCTCCCGCCTGGTATGCTATCCAATACCTGGAACGCGAAGGACACTGGGTGCTGGCCGAAGATATGGACATCCAGACCCGCATCCAGATAGCCGTGAGCCGGCAGCAACTCTACCAGGTAGAGCTTCCGGACCCGGCCATGCCCGCCGTGCTGGAAGCCCTAATGCGGATGTATACGGGCATTTTCTCCTTTGCGCAACCCATTGACGAAGACGCTGTTGCACACAGATGCGGCGTGGGGATCCCTCAATTGCGGCAATTGCTGTACGGACTCAGCGTAAACCACGTTATCCGTTATATTCCGGCCGATCACGCCACCGTCCTCTACCTCCAGCACGACCGCCTGCGTCCCGGCAACGTACAGTTGTCTCCGCAGCGCTATCAGCTGCTGCGCAGCACCTACGGGGAACGCGTGCAGACCATGATGGAATACGTGCAGGAAGAGGACGAATGCCGGTCTCAGTTCCTGCTGCGCTATTTCGGCCAGGAGCAGAGCCAGCCCTGCGGGCACTGCGACTTGTGCCGCAGCGGAGCCGCCCGCCCCAAAGACCTGGCAAGCAGGCTGAAAGACTGGATTGAAGCCCGGCACGGAACCTATACCCTTCCGGAGCTTCGCAGCGCCTTCGGCACGGCCGATGATACCTGGCTTCCCATCCTGCGGGAACTGATTGACAGTAAAGAGGTTCCGCCCTATGTCTAGCACCAAGGACATCCTGCTGGGAAGCATCCGAAATGGCGGATCGCTGAGCCTGGGGCAGCAGCTCAAGCTGTGCCTGATGCTCAGCTATCCGGCCATTCTGGCGCAACTGTCCTCGGTGATGATGCAATACATCGACACCTCTATGGTAGGGCACCTGGGGGCGGCACCCGGCGCGTCCATCGGACTGGTTTCCACCTGTCTGTGGCTGTTCGGCGGTTTCAGTATGGCTGTCACCAGCGGTTTCTCCGTGCAAGTAGCGCACCGCATCGGTGCCAACGACTTTGAAGGTGCCCGTTCCGTCCTGCGCCAGGCGCTCGTTTGCGGACTGGGCTTCAGCGTACTGCTGGCCCTTATCGGCATGGCCATCTCCCCCTTCCTCCCCTACTGGCTGGGCGGCGGGGAGGATATCGCCCCGGATGCCGGCCGATACTTTCTAATCATCGCGCTGTTTATGCCGGCCATGCAGTTGGACTGGATGTGTGCGGCCATCCTGCAGGCCAGCGGCAATATGAAGGTGCCCAGCATCCTGAGTATCGGGATGTGCGTGCTGGACGTATGCTTCAACTACCTGTTTATCTACGTATTAGATATGGGCGTGACGGGCGCGGCGCTGGGCAGCGGCCTGGCCGAAATCATCACCGGCCTGGCCATGTTCTCCTTCGCCGCCTTCAAAAGTCCGGAACTGAATCTCCGGCAGGAAAAAGGCAGTTTCCGTCCCACGGCATTGGTAGTGAAAAAAGCCTTTGGCATCAGCGGGCCCATGGCGCTGCAGAACCTCCTTATGCGCGGCGGATACATTGCCTCCACCATCATCGTGGCGCCGCTGGGGACCATTGCCCTGGCTGCCAACACCTTCGCCATTACGGCCGAAAGCTTCTGCTATATGCCGGGATACGGCATTGCCGATGCCTCCACCACCCTGGTGGGCCAGTCGGTGGGCGCCGGACGCAAGCCTCTGGCACAGCGCTTCGCCTGGATCACCTGTTTCCTGGGGATGGGAATTATGGGGCTGCTGGCCATCCTTATGTACGCCTTTGCGCCCCAGATGATGGGACTGCTCACGCCGGATGCCGATGTAATCGGCCTGGGAGCCCGCGTGCTGCGCATCGAAGCCTTTGCTGAGGTAGGCTACGCCGCCTCCATCGTGGCCTACGGCGTGTGCGTGGGAGCCGGCGACACCCGCTGGCCCAGCGCCCTGAACTTCTGCTCCATGTGGTTGGTGCGCATAGTCCCGGCCATCTTCCTCACACGGATGTACGGCCTGATCGGCTTCTGGATCTGCATGGCGGTGGAACTGAGCTTCCGCGGCCTCCTCTTCCTGGTCCACCTTTACCGCGGCCGCTGGCTTCGCGCCGCTTTCCCCGCCGAACCGAGTGGCAGCCAAGTGCCTGAAACACAGTGATTTGCATAATATTCCTCGTTCGATTTTTGAACGAGGGAAGCATGATAACATTCTGAATGACAAATAGTTAACGATCATAGATATGTTGGGTATTGTTTTACAAAAAGGCGATGACAAGCTGTTGGGAGCGCTTTCGCTGCAGAAATGCAAGGATTTTACGGTTTATCTGCCGGAAAGCGACCCGGCCGAAGCCGATTATGAGGCCGATTTGAAATTCCGCCACGGGGACTGGCGGCAGGTACAGGAGCCGCTCACCTGCATCCTGGAAACCGGCGCCCTGCCCGGCCCCGATTTCGTGGGCCAGGTCCTGCGAACGGCAACAAAGCATCCCGATTTCGCGGTATACCACGTAAATCTCGTGGGCCATAAACCCTTCCCCAAAAAGGCCGATGCCAAGAAGATTTTCAAGCTCACGATAGTGGACCGCCTGGAAGCGCCGCTGTCAAGCTTCGTCTTCCAGAGTTATGCACTCCGGGACAAGGCCGTAACTCTGGCCGATGGAAGCATTGATCCCTTCCCCACCATCTTGAGCTGCGCTCCGATAAGGAATGTATGCTGCCTGAAACTCCCCTGGACGGCAACAGAAAAACGGATCGACCCGGCGGCCGATGAAAAGAGCATCCGCGAAAAACTGGATACGCTCCGCTGGACCGAAGGCTATTTTGGCGATGACGACTATCCGCTGAGCGTGGGCGACCAGCTCAAGATCATCTGCCGGGAGCTGGCCCAACTCTACCCCAGCTACACCGCCGACGAGCTTAAAGAAAGGCTGTACGAGTTTGAAGTTACTCAGAAGCCAATCCGCAGGCTCCGCGCTTCCTGCATCCTGAAAAGAGCCATCAGGGAAAGGGAAAAGGAATTAAAGCAGCAGTAGCGGGGAAGCGATTCCACGGCGCAGCACGCGCAGATTAACCGTGCCGGGCTCCACACCGGCGGCTTCCAGGGCCGCCCGGGCGCTCTCATAGGCCAGTTCCGGCGTATTGTTGTTGCCGCTCAGGTGGCACAGGAAAAGGTTCCGCAGTCCCGGGTGCATGAAAGCACCGATGGCCTGGGCGCAGGCATCGTTGGACAGGTGGCCGATGCCGTGGGAGATGCGGTCCTTGAGCTCCTGCGGATAGTCGCCGCCCACCAGCATGTCCAGGTCGTAGTTGGACTCCACCACCACCGTGGTGGCCAGGGAAGCCCATCGCAGGGACTCGGGCGTGGTATGGCCCATATCGGTCATGAGCACGAACAGTTCCTCTCCGCAGCGGATGGCATAGCCCACGCACTGCGTGGCATCGTGCGGGACAATAAAGTATTGTACGTCAAATTCTTCCGTTACCGGATTCCATACGCCGGGCGCTAGGTTCTGCCGGAAAGGGCCAATCCAGTCCCGGGTAAAGGGATGCCGCAGCAGGGCTTCGTGCAGGGGCCGGGTGGTCCAGACCGGCACCCCCACCCGCTTACAGAAAGAGCCCAGTGAACGGATATGGTCGCCGTGGTCGTGCGTGACCAGGATGGCCGATATATCGTCGTATCCCAGATGCAGGTTGTCCAGTTCCTTTTTCACGCGCCGGATGCCCACGCCGGCATCGATCAGGATGCCGGTCTGGTCGCCCAAAAGCAGGTAACAGTTGCCGCAGCTGCCGCTGGAGAAGCTCACGAAACGCATCACGGCCGGTCCTCCTTTTCGCAGTACCGGGAGATGACATCATAGGCGCCTGTTTCGCCCAGTTCGCCGGCCCGGGAAAGGTCTATACAGCCTTTCTCCTTGTCTTTCAAATAGATGAGCACCAGTCCGCGGTTAAAGTAGGCGCTGCCCAGCCAGGGATATAGCCGGATGGCTTTGTCGTAGCTGTCGATGGCCTGGACAAAGCGGGAACTCAGGCAGTAGAGATTGCCCAGGTTGAACTGGATGTACGGGAAGGCGGGCAGCAGTGCGGCAGCGGCCTCCATATCGGCCAGGGCCTCCGAATAGTCGTATTCGCGGGTTATCTGTTCCCGCACCCGGGCCCGGGTATTGCCCTTGTCATCCATGGTAAGCGTCTGTACGTTGGATTCGAAGGAGGCGATGAAGGCAATCATTTCGGCCCTAAGAGCGGCCCGGTTCATATAGTAGAAGGCCTTGTAATAAGAGCCATACGGATTGTCGCTGTCCGTCTCCACGGCGTCTGTAAAGTGTTGCAGGGCCGAGGAATACTGTTTGAGCCCCAGCGACTGCAATCCCTTGAAGAAGGGGTCTGTGACAGGTTGCGTGAGGATGGGGGAAGTGAGCGGCAGATCCGATGCCTCGGAGCGGATTTCCGCCGGCAGCGG
>JAEEGL011970023.1_pt1 | contig 13354 bp, 12 predicted proteins | sample 9134231 | NCBI WGS metagenome assembly JAEEGL01 (sample SAMN16246548, study PRJNA631951) | gut metagenome | biome: gut microbiome; feature: rumen; material: fiber-attached | host: Bos | place: Iran: Karaj | collected 2018-10 | reverse complement strand
GGCCAGTAGATGGTATGGAAGCGGATGATGTCCTTACCGATGAGGTGCAGATCTGCGGGCCAGTTCTTCTTGTACTCTTCAGAGCTGTTTCCTTCCGCATCGTAACCGATACCGGTGATGTAGTTGGAAAGCGCATCCAGCCATACGTAAACAACGTGATCGGGATCAAAGTCCACGGGAATGCCCCACTTGAAGGAGGATCTGGAAACACAAAGATCCTGCAGTCCCGGCAGAAGGAAGTTGTTCATCATCTCGTTCTTACGGGATACGGGCTGAATAAACTCCGGATGGGAGTTGATGTACTCGATCAGTCTGTCCGCATATTTGCTCATCTTGAAGAAATATGCTTCCTCTTTCTCGGGATGTACCTTGCCGCCGCATACGGGACATACGCCGTCCTTTAACTGGGACTGGGTATAGAATGCCTCGCACTCGGTACAATACATGCCTTCGTAGGCACCTTTGTAAATATCACCCTGATCATACAGTCTCTTAAAGATCTTCTGGATCTGACGTTCGTGATCCGCATCGGTGGTCCTGATAAAACGGTCATAAGAGGTGTTCATCAGATCCCACAAACGTTTGATCTCGCCTGCAGTCATATCCACAAACTCCTTGGGGGACATGCCTTCTTCGATCGCTCTTGTTTCTATCTTCTGACCGTGCTCATCGCTTCCGGTCTGAAAATGCGTCTCATAGCCATCAGCCCTCTTATATCTGACAATACTGTCAGCCAGCACGATCTCATAACAGTTACCGATATGAGGCTTGCCGGATGTATAGGCGATGGCCGTCGTCAAATAATATTTCCCTTTGTTTTTCATATTTCAAAACCTGCTTTCTGTTTATGAATATCTAAGAGCATCCTATCTAAGTAGCATACCATAAATCCTTGAGAAAAAGAACGTTTCTAGAAGTTCTGCCACTGCTGGAACGTGTAGAATTCCAGTCCTCTTTCATGTGCTTTCTGGAACAGGTATTCCAAATGATCCTCGGTCACGCACCAGTCTCCGCCATCAATGGCATGGGAGTACATGCATGTGACCGCGCCTTCGTTTTCACATAACTCATCAAGGATCGCATCGATGCTTTTCTGAAATTCCTCATCGGATTCAAAATAGTAATTATCCAGCGGATAGGCATCCACAAAGCCGTGTCGAAGATCGGCCTTATTGTGCAGTTCGTAAAAATAGGCACCTCTCACGGTTTTGTAATACTGCAGGAGAAGCTCGTCCAGTTCCTCCGTACGGGCTCCATAGGGATAGGCAAAGGATGTGATCTCGATCCCGTCTTTTCCAAAGATCTCAATGGGATCGATGACCTTTTCCTGGATCTCCTCATCCGTCATTTCCGTTACTTTCATGTGTCCGATGGTGTGGCATCCGATCTCGTGCCCTTTTTTGATCGCATCATGGCAAAACTCATTGGGCTCATCCAGTGTAACAAAAAACGTTACGGGAACGTTGTATTTCTCAAACAAGTCAAAATGGTCCCGCCAGTTTTGCTCATTGTAATCGTCAAACGCAAGAAGGATCCCGCATTTTTTCACTTCGTGGACCCTGTACATCTTATATCCTCCAAGAACCGCAGCCGCAATGACAATGACTGCGCATCCGATGATGAGTAGCAACTTACCCTGTTTTTTCACGTTTATACATCTCCATTTCCATACCGTTTCCGGCTCATTTTGGGTTCAGAGGAAAGTATAGGTTTTCCCCATTTTTCTGTCAATCAAACTGGTCTCCGGGGGACGGACTTATTCTTCTCCGATGTAATCCCGATCCCACAGCATGATCTTCAATTTTGTTGCAAGTTCTACAGCCGGTTCCGTGAAATACTGGTTGGTCATCACGGCCCCTACCATGCAGCCGTAGTAATCCTTTCCGGCATATGCTTCCTGGACCGCATGCACTCCTACCGGCCCATCGTAGCGCTTGCACTGGATGGCATAGGACACTCCGTCTTTTTCGGCCAGGATATCCGCACCGAAATCCCTGCTGCCCTTTGTCACCTCAACCTGCAGAAATCCCCGTTCCTTTAACAGATCCGCGCAATAGTATTCAAAATCCCTGCCTTCCATTTCTTCGTAGGGATCGTACTCGGTACGCTGTCCTCTGCGAAAGGCAAGGAGCAACAGAACTGCCAATATGATGATAATGATCACAAGAATGATGTCGATCAAGGGTTTTCCTCCCAAAAGAAAAAGCGACAGGACCGAAACCGATCTTGTCGCCGTCTTTTCCTCATTTCCGATTATGCATCAATACCCTGCTGTTTGATGTACTCGATCATGTCACCTACGGTCTCGATCTTTTCCAGTTCCTCGGTATCAAATTCAATGCCATATTCGGACTCGCATTTCATGACAAGCTCAAACAGATCCAAAGAGTCTGCATTCAGATCCTCTTTGAAATTGGTTGCTTCCGTAATATCTTCCGCACTTACAGTATCCAACTGATCTGCGATAAAAGCTGCGATTTTTTCTAACATACGTTAAATTCCTTTCTATCTTTCCTTAATGATCGTCCTTACGGACTGTAATTTATCGAAACGCTTGAAAAAAGTATAGAAAACTTGGGTTTTCTTGTCAACAAAACCTTTCTCGGTGCCTATTCTTCTTTTTCATTTAAAAGGGCCTGGTAAACGTCCCGCTTGCTGATCCCTCTGTCCGTCGCCACGGCTTTCATGGCCGCTTTCCGGTCCATCCCCTGCTCTTCATAGAGCTTCATGTGATCTTCCAGGCTCATGTCCGCCCATTTTGCCCGGTCCGCTTCTTTTAACTCTTCCCGGGATCTTCCTTCCAGAACAAGAACATATTCTCCTCTGGGTTCATTCTCCTCATAAAAGGAAAGTGCTTCCTCAAGGGTGTACGACTTTGCTTCTTCAAATCTCTTGGTCAGTTCCCTGCAGATGGTGATCCGCCTGTTTCCCAGCCGGTCCTTTAAGAGTTCCAGAGTTTTCACAAGGTGATGCGGAGCCTCATAAAGGATCATGGTACGGGTTTCCGTCTCCAATTCTTTTAAGATGTCCTCCCGCTCCTTTTTATCCGGAGGCAAAAAGCCTTCAAAGCAGAACCGTCTGGTGGGCAGTCCCGACATCGTCAGTGCCGTGATACAGGCCGCAGGACCCGGCAGCGAGGTTACGATGATCCCTGCTTCCCGGCACATGGCAACAAGCACTTCTCCGGGATCGGAAATGGCTGGTGTCCCCGCATCTGTGATCAGCGCCACATTCTGCCCCTGCAGCATCTTATCCACCAGGACTCTGGCCTTATCCACTTTATTGTATTCATGGTAAGAGGTCATGGGGGTATGGATATCAAAATGCGTCATAAGTTTTAAGCTGTTCCTGGTATCCTCGGCCGCAATGACATCCGCTTCCTTTAAGGTCTCGATGACTCTCGGTGTCATATCGCCCAGGTTACCGATGGGCGTTGCACACAAATATAGTTTCCCCGCCATGTTCTCTCCTTTCTGATGATCTAATAACCGTATACCTCCAGGATCTCCGGCATATATACTCCCGGCTTTTCATAAACGATGAGCGGTTTCTCCACCGTCATCCTGGGGTTTCCTCCCCGCACGGCCTCTATAAGGACCATATTGGGTTCTTTATCCACAAACGGATACACCAGCTGCATCCGCTTTGGCTCCAGATGATGGGCGACAAGAGTCGTCATGATCTCTGCCAGGCGAAACGGTCTGTGCACCAGGTAAAAATGTCCCCCGGGCCGAAGCAGTTTTTCCGTGACGGCAGCGATCTCTTCAAATGTCACCATAACCTCATGTCTGGCGATCATCTTGGCCTCGTTTTCTCCCGTCAGACCATGCTGTCCGATCATATAAGGCGGATTCGAGGTAATGCAATCAAAAGAAGCGGCCTCAAAGATCCGGTCCGCTTCCTTAATATCGCCTTCTACGATGGAGATCTTATCTTCCAGAGCGTTAAGCGCCACACTTCTTCTGGCCATATCCGCACTTTCCGGCTGGATCTCCAGACCGGTGAGATGAGGGATCTTCGTCTTGGCTTCCATCAGGATGGGGATGATCCCTGTTCCGGTACCGAGATCCAGGAGTTTTTCCCCTGTCGCTTCTCCGGCAAAACCGGTTAAGAGCACCGCATCCATTCCAAAACAGAATTTCTTCGGGTTCTGGATGATGCCATATCCGTTTCTTTGCAGATCATCGATCCTCTCGCCTTCTTTCAGGACGATATCGCTATTCATGCTGTTTTCCGCCTCCGGCGGTCTCAGGATTGCCGTTCTGGCCTTTATTCTGGCGGTTTCTGAAACGACGGTTTCTCTTCTTGCCTTCGTTCTCCGCTTTGATCTCGCCGTCTACCTGGGGCTTTCTGTTCCCGGAATTCTCATGACGTTTTCCGCCGCCTTTTTGTCCTTCGGAAGAAGACTTGTCCTGAGACTGTTTCTCCTGAGGCTGGCGGTCCTGGGCATTCTGCTTTTCGGATTTTTGCTTGTCCTGTTTTTTGCGATCTCCGCCCTGATCACCCTGCTGCTTTTCGGCTTTGGGCTGCTGATCTTCCTTCGCCTTTTTGGGCTTTTTCCTGTGGGTAAAGGTCAGTTCATCCGCGCGGTATTCTTTTAATTCTTTCTCGTCATCGACTTCCAGAAGAACCTTTACGGTCTGGCGCAGTACGTTCACGGACGCTGCCATACCGCTGTCTCCCTCGGGAGTGATCACTTCTTCTCCCACCTTGGGCAGGTGCTTGTTCAGTTCCTCATAGGTCTCTTCTTCGTTGTTCAGGCAGCACATCAGTCTGCCGCAGACACCGGAGATCTTGGTGGGATTCAGGGACAGGTTCTGCTCCTTTGCCATCTTAATGGACACGGGGGCGAAATCCGTCAGATAAGTATGACAGCAGAGTACTCTGCCGCAAACGCCGATACCGCCAAGTACCTTGGTCTCATCTCTGACACCCACCTGACGAAGTTCGATCCTGGTCTTAAATACAGCTGCCAGATCTTTGACAAGATCCCGGAAATCCACCCTGCCGTCGGCCGTAAAATAAAACAGGATCTTGTTATTATCAAATGTGTATTCCGCATCGATGAGCTTCATGTCCAGGTTGTGGTCGAAGATCATCTGACGGCACTTTTTAAATGCCTCTTCTTCTTTACGCTTATTGCCTTCCGCCTGTTCCGTATCCCTCGTGGTCGCAGGTCTGAGGACCGGTTTTAGGGGAGCGGTTACTTCTTTGTCCGGAACTTCCTTGGGATCACACACGACCCTGCCGTATTCAATGCCGCGGCTGGTCTCCACGATCACATGATCTCCTTTATGGATCTCGAACTGGACGGGATCAAAATAGTAAATCTTTCCGCCGGCTCTGAAATTAACGCCGATAACTCTAGCCAAATCTTATCCTCCGATCAATTTTCCTGAATGGTGATAAATAAAAGTTCCATCACCATCTCAAAATTCACATTAGCGCGCATACGCTTCTTTGCTTTTTCCAGCGCATCCAATATGGTCTCGATCCCTTCGTAGTCACTCATATCCGCAGCTTTCCGGATATGCTGGACCTCATCCCTGAACACAAGATGATTGGAATCGCTTGTTGCTTTAAACATAAGCACATCTCTGTACCAGATGGACAGCACATCGATATAATTCTCCGCATCCATGTTATAGTCATGGAGTTTACGGACTGCTGTCATCACTTCGGGAAGGGTCATGCTCCGGATGTTTTTCACCAGGCTGAGTGCTTCCCGTACGATATTTTCAAAATCTTCACTGCCGGCCAGAAGCCTTGCCTGACCGATGTTACCTCTGGCAAAGGCCACACAGATATCCGCTTTGTAATCCGGTATCTGCAGTTCCTTCATCAGGTAATCCTTCACCAGTTCGTCTTTCACCGGTTTCATGTTAAGAAGAACACATCTGCTCTGGATCGTGGGGAGCAGAGTGTCCACTCCCGTGGTGAGGATCATGATCACTGCATAAATAGGGGGCTCTTCCAAACTCTTTAGCAGGGCATTCTGCGCCTGTACGTTCATCTTTTCCCCTTCATTCATGATAAAGATCTTATAGGGTCCGCTGTAGGGTTTGATGCTCAGAGGCTCCACGATCTGGTTTCGCACATCATCCACACCGATCACATTGGGTTTTTCATGGGTGACTGTGATCAGATCCGGATGAGTCCCGCTCATGACCTGCTTACAGGAACGGCAGACGCCACAGGGCTCCGCACCTTCTTTTTCGCACAAAAGTGCCTGAGCAAAGATCCTGGCCACAAATTCTTTTCCGCAGGCTCTTTCCCCCTGAATGATATAAGCATGAGATATTCTGCTTTGTTTCACCGCCTTCTGCAGATGCTCCTTGATCTGCTCCTGCCCGATGATATCTCCAAACCCTGCCATATCTTGCCTCCAATGTTACCGCTGCATCTACGTGAAGATGTCCAGGATCAGCCCTTCGATCTCCCCAATGCATTTCAGGATCTCGATATGATCCTGTTCCTCTTTTACCAGTTCCTGTGCCAGTTTATCCAAGTTCTCATCCACCAGGCGGATGATCCCGTACACTCTGTGTCTGCCCTTTCGATCCAGGAAATTCTCCCTGGTGAAGGAATGGGAGTGATTGATGATCTCGTTCAAAAATCCTTTGATCAGTTTCCGGTACTGCCTCATATCCCGGATGTCCCGGTGCTTGGCCAGTTTCTTGCCCTGCACTTCGATTTCCTGCATCATGGACGCCAGAACCTGCTGCAGTTCCTTCTCTTCAATATTGCTCATGAGCATAAATTTGAAGGAATCATCGCTTTGCCGGACTTCCCCGGTCTGCTGTATGGGATTTGTCTGGTTGATCTGATTGATCCGGATATCCATCCTATAATTCCCTGTTCAGAAACTCCAGGATCTCTCCGAGGCAGGCCTCCAGATCATCATTCTGAAACCGCCTGGTGATCCCTGCTGCCTTGATCTTATCTTCGGAAAAATCCTGTGCATCCGCTAAAAACCTTCTGCACATTTCCTCATATTGAGGTTTTTCCTGAGACCGTTCTCTGGTAAGTGCTCTGGATAACCGTACTCCGTCATCCAGTTCAATATAGATCGGCAAAATGTTTCCCTCGCCGATGGCTTTCTTTGTTCCGATAAAGGACTCCAGGGTGCCGATCATCAGATAAACCGTATCTCCGGTCAGATCCACATCCTTCAGCACCGTATAGTAGTGCCAGTCTCCCATCACCGTGTGATAGGTCCGCTCTTCTACCACATTTCCGGCCTCTTTTTGTTCCAGATAGCCCGCTTCATCCGTGAAATGATATTCCACGCCTTCCTTTTCCCCATCCCGGATGGGTCTTGTTGTATATAGCGGTATGGTTTTAAACTTCGGCCGTTCCAGTTCGCAGAGTCTTTTATAAATAGTATCTTTTCCTGATGAACTTTTGCCCATCAGGTATACGATCTTGCCCATAGAATATTTCCTTTTTGACCACATCGTATTCACACGTGCATCATATTATTTTATCACAGGACAGGATCTTATCTCAACTGTTTGCTCGGCCCCGGCCCCGCTGCTTTCTGTTTTTCCGCTTTCCCCGCAGGGTCTCTTTCAGGGATACATATTTATCAGCCGCGGTCACCAGCCAGGCTTCTCTGCACGTGGGTGGCTTTACGGTAAGCGGCCACATGTGTCTGGAAATGATATTTCTCTGTTTGTCCGAAAGCTCATATTCCTTTTCCGCATTGGAAAGAGCTACCCCGGGGTGTGCAAATCCATGGAGTTTTCTCTGGCCCGTGGGATCGGGAATATGCCAGTCATACAAAAAATAGTCGTGAAGAAGAGCTCCCCGGATCAGATCCCGGTGACTGACCTTGATCTTCAGAAATCTGGCCAGTCGGATGCTGCTTCTGGTAACACTAAGGGAGTGCTCTTTTACCGTCACGTCTCCATGCTGGATGTTTTCATCCGAAAGTTGAAAATTATCGGAGGCAATGATGTCCTTACCGTAATGGTGCATCAGACGCTCCACATACCGGTCGTGGATCTCTTTTCTCCGTTTTTTTCTCTTTGCCCGGAATTCTTTTAATTTCTTTTTGTCCATGATTTCCCTTTTACTTATTTCTTCTGTTTTTCAAAGAACGATCTGATCTGAAAGAGCAGTTCGTCCTGTTCAATAGTCTTAAGAAGATAGCCTTGTGGCTTTAACCCCATTACCTGCATCACACTGCTCTTATCGCTCTTCCCCGTCAGGAAGATCACGGGAATACTGCTGGTCTCGGGGTCACTGCGGAGCATTTCCAGGACCTGAGGTCCACTGGTGACCGGCATCTCGTGATCCAAAAGGATCAGGTCCACAGGATGGCTTCCCAGCGCCTTGATGGCCTGCAGTCCGGAATTGGCCATATGGACCGTATAATCCTGCTTCAGCCAGTCTCTCACCACGCCGAGGTACGTGGTATCATCATCAACGATCATGATCTTCTTTTTCTGTTTTTCCACCGCCTCTTCGTGAATGCTTTCCGCTACTACTTCCAAGAATGCATCCATGTCCAGCGGTCTTGTAAACTTCTCCGTGATCAGCTTGCTGCTGACACCTTTCCCGAAATTCTCCATATCAGACTTGTCTCCGATAAGGAGAAAGCTCTTTAAGCGTTCGTTCAGGCGCTCCTGAATAAAGTGCAGCACATCCGGTTTGAAATATTCCTGACTGTCCGTGTAATAAACAAGTACGGATGCATCCGCCCAGTTTTTATGGATCTCATCCACATCCGAGAGGCAGAATACGGGATCATAAGACGCTTCCTTCAGTTTTTTGATCAGGGCCTTGATCAGAAAACTCTCTTTGACTCCTATCACCACGATCTTGTTGCTCATTGTTACTCCTCTAGTTTCTGTGCTGTTTCACGATTTCCAGAATACGATCCCAATTCAGTGCTTTCAGATTGATCTCAACCTGCCGGAATACTTCTGCATCTTCCGGTGTTAACGCATACTCCCGAAGGGATTCAAGCACGGCCTCGGCACTATCATAATCCATACCTTCCGCTATGTCAGCCAGTGCTTCCCAGGCATCGTCCAGGATTTCCCGGTCCGCCAAGGGTTTCTCCGCTTCTGCCGTTTCCCCGCTTTGATAAGAAAGATCGGCCTGCTCTAAGTCCTTCAGGCCCGTCCGGTATCCAAGATATAGATCCAGCAAACGTTCCGTATTGTCCCGGATCTTTTCAATCTCTCCGGCTTTTCCGGCCTCTTCCATCTCCTCCGCCAGTTTGGAAAGTGCTTCCGCACCGATCATTCTGGCTGAGCTCTTTAAGGCATGTACCTTGATGGTATAAAAGTCCCAGTCTTCCTTTTCGTACGCATTCCGGATCTCCGCTTCCCTTTCAGGCAACGTGTCACGGAACGTCTGAAGTGCCCCAAACAGGGCCTTTTCGGAACCGCAGTATTTTCTTCCCAGTGCGGGATCGATCCCGGTCAGACCGGAAAAGTCAAAGCCTGTTTTTTCCTGATCTCCGGTCTTTTCTTCGGCCGCATTCTCATCCGGTGTCCATTCCTCCACCAGATCTTCCGGCAGAAATTCTTTGATTTTTTCTTCCAATTTGGCCGTTTCGATCGGTTTGGCAAGATAGCCCTGAAAGCCTTCGCCGATATAATAGTCTTCCCCGCTTGTTGCGGCGTTAGCCGTCAGTGCAAGGACAGGGATATCCGTATTGAACTTCCTGATCTCATGTACGGTTTCAATGCCGTCCATTTCCGGCATCATATGATCCAATAAGACCAGATCAAAATGATCATCCCTGAGCAGATCCAGACAGATCTTCCCACTGAGAGCCGTTGTGATCTGTACTTTGGTGTTTTCCAGAAGTCCGCTGATCACCTGCAGATTCATGGGACTGTCATCCACAATAAGGATCTTTGCCCCGGGGGCCGCAAACAGGGGAACGTATTCATAGGTCTCCTCTGCGGCCGTTTCCCGGAATTCTCCGATGGGCTCAGGATCCAGCACCTTCTGTACCACTTCAAAATAGAAGGTGGATCCTTTTCCGTAAACGCTCTCGCACTTTAATTCATCGCCCATGAGTTCCACAAACTGCTTGGAAATATCAAGGCCCAGTCCGGTTCCCTGGATGCCGCTGTTTTTCTGCTCATCCAGCCTTTCAAACGCAGAAAAGAGCCGTTCCATGTCCTCGGGTTTGATCCCGATCCCCGTATCCTTCACACTGAACCGGAGCCGGCAGGTTTCTTCGTTTCCTTCCACGTATTCCGCGCGGAGCAGGAAATATCCTTCTTTTGTATACTTTACGGCATTTGTTAACAGGTTTAGGAGCACCTGCTTGATCTTTCCGTCATCACCATACAACCGCCTGGGGATCTTCGCAGAGATGTTCGTATCAAAATGCAGATTCTTTTCCTCGGCCCGAACCCGGATCATATTCGTGATCCCAAGGAACAACTCCTGCGGTTCATAATCCCGCTCCACAAGATTCATCTTGCCGGATTCGATCTTCGAAAGATCCAGGATATCGTTTACAAGGCCCAAAAGGCTCTCCGATGCCTGCTTTACGGAGACCGCATATCCGGAGATGGCGGATGCGTACTTCTCCATGGACTCTTTTTTGTTCTCCCTGAGGATCATCTCGTTCATGCCCATGATGGTATTGATGGGCGTCCTGATCTCATGAGACATATTTGCCAGGAACCTGGATTTTGCACCATTGGCCCGTTCTGCTTCATCCTTTGCCAGTCGGATCTGTTCGTACTGCTGTTTGATGATGGTTGCCTGCATAAAACGATAGACCAGAAAAGCCACCAGGATCATCCCAAGCATGATGGCACCAAGTCTGACCACAAGTAATTCCGTAAATTTCGGCGTCTTCTGGATGGAGAACACTTCATCTCTCAGGCAATCATAGGTAGTGCCGTCCAGTATCTGCACATGGAGTTTGTAACGTCCGTAAGGCAGATTTGTATAGGAAAGGCTCGCCAGAGAATTCTGATAAGCCGTGGTGCCGTCATCATGTGCCCCTTCCAGATACAGGCGGACGAGCGGATTTGACAGCGTGTAATTTAAGATGGCAACCTGGATCTCGATACGTTTGGTATCCGTGGGGATCACATAAGTTCCGGATGCATCTTTATAGACCGACCGGTCATCTCCCAGGACATCTTTTACCAGGATGTTATACTCATCCTTCTGATCGGACTCGCGAGCCGTGGAGATCCTTCTGACTCCGTTGGTACAGCAAAGAAGAAGATCACCCTCATCATTTAACATTGTATTCCAGGCATTTGCCGTAAGGGATGTATCCAGTCCTCTTGTATAATCCAGAAGAGTATAGTGATACTCTTTATCTTCCAGCATGTCTTTCAGATCCACAACGTAGATTCCGGCGCTGGAGCTGACCCAGGCGGTATCTTTTTCCGTGATGTAAATGTCGTAATTATTGTTGTACGGGAAGTTGTTCAGTTTTCGTACGTTTTTCCCATCATCATAGTAGATCGCATTACTGGTAACATACAGGTACCCGCCTTCGCAGGGAACAATCCTCAACACAACAAGTGTGTTCAGGCCCTCTTTTGAACCGATATGTCCCGTAACTTTCTGATCCTCTATAATGTAGATCCCGTCCCCGTCAGACCCTGCAAGAATACTCCCGTCAGGTCTCTCCACCATGGTCAGGATCTGCGGTACCTCCAGGCCATCTTCGATCCCAAGTCTGCCCACTACCTCTGATGCATTCCTGATAAAGTTGAGACCCATGTTCGTCGCCGCTACGATGGTACCGTCCGACAGTTCCATACAAAGGCGGAATCTTCCCCCTATGGTATTCCCGGAGGCCTCATTAAAAATCGTGGCTTTTCCTTCCGGTGTCACGCATAACAGTCCGTCTTTTCCGTATGTACTTACCCAAAGATTTTCATCGCTATCCTTCAGCAGGTGTCTGATCCGGACGCCGTCAAAATACTTCAGATAATCATAATCCCGCTCTATCCAGGACGTGGTGTCTATAATGGCCAGTCCGTTATCCATGGCCACATAAAGACTGTCGCCGACCATGATCAGGCTGTTCACAACTGCATAAGGCATACCGGCTTTGATAAAGATGTCTTCAAACGGATTATGTGTGTATTCCAGGATACCCTGTTTGTTGGAAACAAACCAATAATTTCCCTGATAGTCACTGATGAGATCAGAAACCGAGCTGTCGAAACCGCTGCAGGAAAGATCCGTCACCTGAGAATTGATATCCACATAACCAATCCCGTTCTCAGCTGAAAACAGAAATCCGTCGTTTAAATGCGAGGTCAGGATCCCGTTGATGTAATTCAGATGCATCGTATCGATCAGATTGATCCTTCTAAAGGAATGATCCGTAAAAGAGATCCGCTCGATATAATTCTCGGAGGTACCCAGAAGAAGCACATCATCCATGTACGCTACCGTCTCATAGTAGATGCCGCTTTCAGGAAATTCTTTTGTCGCAAGGATTTCCCGGTCGTCAGCAAGGAACAACGTTCCTCCGTTTGTAACCCCGGCAATATATTTACCGGCCGTACATAAGGACCTTACACCGGCTAAGTCCTCTCGCTCGGAAAGCACCCGGATCGTCCCGTTTTGTTCGATCACATTTGTTTCAGCAACGGTTCCAACGTAGATACGTCCCTCTGTGTCCTCGGTAATAGCTCTGATGGAATCGGCAGCAAGTCCGTTTTCGACCTTGTACTTGTGAACTTCCCCGGAAAAGGAATCATAAGCATACAACCCACTATCGTTGGTTCCGATCCACAAACGGTCAGCCGAATCAACAAATAACTTCATGACATTACTGATGTCCGGATCCGGAGAAAACCTCTCAAACTTGATCCCATCATATCGATACAGCCCGGAATAGGTACCAACCCAGATGTATCCATCAGATGTCTGTGCTATGGCATTTGCTGTGGATGATTGCAATCCGCTTCGGGCATCATAAAGAATGGCCTCATATTCCGCCAGAAACACTTGCCCAAAATCAATAGAAATCTCTGTTTTGCTCTCCGCAGCGTAAGCAATCGGCGAAGCAGCAGTTTCTACCCCAAACAGCAAACAGAATGCGACCAGAAAACAGATCCAAAATCTGCTACGATACACCATACCGAACCCTTCCATGACTCATATCTCCTTGTCTGAAAACACAACTATAGTGTATCAAAAAAAGTCTTGATCTCTCAAGACTTTTAGTGAGTGCCCAGAACCGGAATCGAACCAGTGACACGAGGATTTTCAGTCCTCTGCTCTACCAACTGAGCTATCTGGGCTTATCAACAGATATAGTAGCGGGGACAGGATTTGAACCTGCGACCTCCGGGTTATGAGCCCGACGAGCTTCCAGACTGCTCTACCCCGCGTTATT
>JAEEGL010779915.1_pt1 | contig 13354 bp, 8 predicted proteins | sample 9134231 | NCBI WGS metagenome assembly JAEEGL01 (sample SAMN16246548, study PRJNA631951) | gut metagenome | biome: gut microbiome; feature: rumen; material: fiber-attached | host: Bos | place: Iran: Karaj | collected 2018-10 | reverse complement strand
GTTCCCTAGTCACTAATATCCATCTGAACGGCAGTCTTGCCGAGAACCATACAAAAATACATGCCGATGGTGTGGTAGATGTCTTTGAATATAACAACTACCGCTATCAGAATATCAAACTGAACGGAACCTACGCACAGGATGACATCGAGGGGAGACTCTCTGTCGATGACCCTAACCTCAACCTGCTGATAGAGGGTGTCTATCATACCGGTCAACACAAGGACATCCAGATGAATGCAACAGTCCGAGACTTCTCGCCACAGGCGACACACCTCTCCGACCAATGGAAAGATGCCCGTTTCGCTGCTGATATCGAGACGACCTTGAAAGGCACGACACTTAATGACGCACTGGGATTCTTCCACATCAGTAACTTTGCCATGCAGGCTACCGACAAGCATTATGAACTAGATGACCTGCAGATACAGACGGGATTTGACGAACAGACACACTATATGTTGCTCAACAGCGACTTCGCACAAGCAGAAATACGGGGCGACTTCGACTACCAGACACTGACACAGAGTTTCACCAACTTCATCGCCAGTCAACTGCCATCACTGCCCGGACTGCCAAAGGTCAATCCTAACACACACAACAACTTCACCCTCCATGCCGTCATCCGTAAGAGCGATTGGCTACAACAACTCGCTGAGGTTCCCCTCACCATCTCCGAACCCATCACCTTGGAGGGATTTGTCAACGACAACCTGCGTGACATCAACCTGGAATGCCGTCTGCCTGCCTTCTATTACGAGGAGAGCGGCTATCGCAACGGACACGTAGTCATCACAACCCCTGGAGACACTCTGGCCTGTGACGTCAACATCACCAAACTGATGGACAATGGCAATCACTTCGACCTCGGATTAAAAGGAACGGCACACAACAACCACCTTACCTCCTCGTTCTCATGGGACAACCATGCCAAGGAACGGATGAGCGGTGTACTGAACAGTACCGTCAACCTCTTCAATACACCCGACGGTCAGCAAGTGGCGTTCATCGGTATCGCCCCCTCGCATATCAATGTCCATAACACTATCTGGAATGCAGAGCCGTGTGCCATCAGTTATTCCGACAAGCGACTGGAAATCAACGACCTCAACATCCATCACGAAGACCAGTATTTGAAAATCAACGGTACGGCATCTGATAGCAACCACGACTCTCTGGACGTACAGCTACAGGATATTGATGTCGCCTACATCCTCGAGCTCGTCAATTTCGACGCAGTGAGTTTCAGCGGTCTTGCCACAGGAAAGGCACATCTGAGAGGAGTCTTTGGAAAAGAACTGCAGGCGAATGCCGACCTTGTCGTCAACCAGTTTAAGTTCGAGCACGGACGGATGGGTGTGCTTGACACACATGTCAGATGGAATCCTGAAGAGGAACAGATTGACATCCATGCTACTGCCGACGACGGCAAGGATGCCATGACCTATATCAATGGCTATGTATCGCCTGCCAAAAACTACATCGACCTCGGCATCGAGGCGGCAGGTACCCATATCGAATTCATGCACTCGTTTACAAAGAGTTTCTTCAGTAAGGTGGAAGGGCATAGCAATGGAGCAGTACGTCTCTACGGACCGTTGGACAAGATTAACCTCACCGGAGAACTGGTCGTCAACGGACGGACACATGTCAAGCCTACGGGCTGCACCTATGAGCTGCGTAACGACACCATCCGCATGACACCGAATGAGGTCACGTTCGTCAACTGTCCCATCTATGATATCCACGACCGTCAGGGCATCGTCACGGGGGGTATTCATCATATCAATCTCACCCGCCTCTCCTACGATCTCTTTATCAACGCACAGAACCTGCTTGCCTACGACTTCCCCGACTTCGGTAACGATACTTTCTACGGCACAGTATATGGAACGGGTGACGTAGCCATCCACGGACACGGTAATGAGGTGGTCATCGACTTGAACATCACACCGCAGGCCAACTCGGTATTCGTCTATAATGCCGCCGACCCGGATGCTGTTTCCACCCAGGAATTTATCCACTGGGGAATTACGGAGAATTCTAAAGTACCAGCCAGTGAGAAACCCAAGACGACGATGCCCGCAGAGGAACGTACAGACATCCGCATCAACTTCCTCATCAACTGCACCCCAGAGGCAACACTGCGGCTCCTGATGGACAGTCATACCAACGACTACATCACCCTGAACGGAAATGGCGTGCTACGAGCCAACTGGTTTAACAAGGGCGGCTTCAATATGTTCGGCACCTACCGGGTGACGAGCGGCACCTATAATGTGACAATCCAGAACGTCATCAAGAAAAACTTCACTTTCCAAGAGGGCGGCACCATCGTCTTTGGAGGTGATCCCTACGAGGCAGCACTTAACCTGCAGGCACAGCATACCGTCAACGGTGTCTCCCTCTCCGACCTCAACGTGGGCAGGAGCTTCTCCAATACCGTACGCGTCAACTGTCTGATGAATATCACGGGACAACCGTCACAGCCTATCGTCGAGTTCGACCTCGACATGCCAAACGTCAATGCCGACGAGAAACAGATGATACGCTCATACATCAACTCACGGGATGAGATGAACCAGCAGGTGGTCTACCTCCTTGCTATTGGACGCTTCTATCCGCAGGGAGCCAATAATGCGGAGAGTACTAACGACCAGAGTCAGACATCCCTTGCCATGCAGAGCCTGTTATCGGGTACCTTGTCCGGACAGATTAATAATGTGTTGAAGTCTGTTATCAAGAGCAACGACTGGACTTTCGGTGCTAACATCTCCACAGGTGATGAGGGATGGAACAATGCAGAGTATGAGGGACTCATCAGCGGACGAATGTTCAATAACCGTCTGCTCTTCAACGGACAGTTCGGCTATCGTGATAATACGGCAACTGCCAGTGCTTCCTTTATCGGAGACTTCGACATCCGTTACCTCCTCTTACCAAACGGCAACCTCGCTCTGAAGTTCTACAACCAGACCAACGACCGCTACTTCACCAAGTCGGCACTCAACACCCAAGGACTCGGCTTCATCATGAAAAAGGATTTCAACGGCTGGCGCGACCTCTTCCACTCAAAGAAGAAAAAAGAAAAAAAGAAAAAGGATCATTCAAAATGATGAGGCAAGTTGTTTTCCTGGAAATCACTCATCTTGATAGGCATCCTCGCCAATCTGTTCACGGGCTCCGATGGTGAGTTTTCGGAGGTCATAGAATGATCCGTTATAGATATTGAAATCTACCGTTCCCTTGATACCTGCCAGTCGACCGTTATCGGTATGCTGCCAGAATTTCCAAGGTCCCTCATACTCAACCTGCTCTACATAATAATGCGCTATCCAATACGGATAACTATCAAATACCGAGTCACTTAGATATTTGAGTTTAAACTTATAGTAAGTGTAAATAATCGGTTTGACATGATAATGTTTCTCCACAATCTCAAGCCACTCCAGGACACTATTCTTAAACTCCTCGTCCGTCTGTTTCTTGGGTTTATGTTCTACATCAAGGACTGGTGGTAAGTCACCGTTCTCTAGTTTAACGTTCTTGATAAAATACTCCGCCTGTGCCTTGGCAGGAGAATAGACACTATAGAAATGATAGGCACCACGGGTAAACCCATACTCCCGTGCCTGATAGAAATTGTCGTGGAAATTCTCGTCGATGATACTGGCACCCTCCGTTGCCTTGATATAGACAAAACGGACAGGGTATTTGTCTATCATCCCGTTATCCTTCAGTTCCGCCCAGTCGATGCGTCCCTGGTGATGACTGATGTCTATACCGTGTATCTCAAACCCTTCAGGATAACTGGCATCGCCATAGAGGGCACGCCAACGGAAACCGAACGGTCCAACAAAGATATAATAGAAAAAGAATACGTATGCGGCGACTATCAAACCGCCTCCTATCCACCATGCCCACCCAGGGGTGTGTTGCATAAGTTTCTGGAGAAAACGCACAAAGAGCCCTGGCCGCTTGTGGCGGACAGGACTCGTCAGACGTTTCTTATGTTGCGGTTTGCGTTTTGTCGGCATAATATTAAGCCTTCTCCAGCGCAAGCGTCATCGTAGGCTGGTCACAAACCTCCGTGGGTCCCCAGTACTGGATAGGACCAGGATATACGTAGGCTGTCTTGCGCGCCCACTCGTCGCGATGAGCAGCAAACTCCTTGAAGGGAGCACCGTCAAGTTCAACGAGTGCCTTACGGATCACAGGCTTCATCTCACCAGCACGTTTCTCCATATTCATCATCATCGTGATGGGCACACCACCGGCAATCCACTGGTCGGCAGGCTTGGTGGTATTCTTCACGATAGCCATATAGCCGGTCTTGCCGTTGGCAATAAGCTGGGCTGCAGAGGTACCAAGCGCATAGCAGTAGTCGGCATCGAAGTTAGAAGGAGCAGCGCAACGTCCTTCGTAACCGAAGAAATGGTGCTGCGTACCAAACTTGCCGCTATACTTGCCTTCCTTCTTCATCTTCTCGAGCTTCTGGGCAACCATTGTAGACAACAGCTTCTCGGTCTCAATCAGGGACACCTGTACGTTTCCGTGAGGATCACGGTCGAGGGCCAACTGACGAGCCACACCTACAGGAAGACTATTGAATACTGCAAGATTCTCAGCAGTCAGGTGACTCTTGGCAAAGTCTACCTGCTCGTCACGACTGATCTCCTTGGCCTCAGGCATAGCGAGTACGTCGTTCAGTTGTGCAATCAGTTTCTTAATGGCAGGAATGAACTCGATGACACCCTCGGGGATGATAACGGTACCGAAGTTGTTGCCATCAGCAGCACGGGTAGCTACAGCATTGGCAATGTATGTTACGATATCGTCGAGGCTCTGCTCTTTGGCCTCCACCTCTTCACTGACGAGACAGATGTTGGGCTGAGTTTGCAGGGCGCACTCCAAAGCGATATGGGAAGCGGAACGTCCCATCACCTTGATAAAGTGCCAGTACTTACGGGCTGAGTTACAGTCACGCTCGATATTACCAATCAACTCGGAATAAGTCTTACAAGCGGTATCGAAACCGAAAGAGGTCTCAATCTGCTCGTTCTTCAGGTCTCCGTCAATGGTCTTCGGACAACCGATTACCTGTACGCCATAGTTCTTGGCGGCATAATACTCAGCCAGTACGCAGGCATTGGTATTAGAGTCGTCACCACCGATAATCACAATAGCCTTGATATCGAGCTCACGGATAATCTCCAAGCCCTTCTCAAACTGGTCTACCTTCTCCAGTTTCGTACGACCGGAACCGATCATGTCGAAACCGCCGGTATTACGATATTCGTCGATGATATCAGCAGTCAACTCCATATAGTTATGGTCTACCAGACCGCCAGGACCGAGGATAAAACCAAAGAGACGGTTCTCTGGATTCAACTTCTTGATCTGGTCGAAGAGACCCGTGATAACATTATGACCACCGGGAGCCTGACCACCAGACAGAATGATACCCACGTTCATCTTCTTGTTGTTAGCCTCTGTAGCAGGCTCAAACTCTACGATAGGCATACCATAGGTGTTGGGGAACAACTTCTTGATTTCCTCCTGGTCACCCACACTCTGAGTCGGCTGACCTTCCTTGATTTTCACTGCGCCCTGAAGAGCCTTTGGTAATTTAGGCTGATAGGCTGCTCTTGCTTTCTGCAATGCACTCTTTTCCATAGAATATTGTTATTTAATAATGAATATAATTTCCAAATCGGCTTACAAAATTAAGCATTTTCCAATAGAAATAAGAAAGAATAAGTGGTATTTTCTGCTTTTTAATATTTTTTTGTGATGAAAATCATTGTAAGTTGAAATATTTTCCGTATCTTTGACGAACTAAACAGAAAAGAAAACAATAAATAAAGGAGGAATCTATCTATGGCAAACAAACGAACATTGAAAAAACAAATCAACCTTATCTGTGAGGAACTCTTTGTAGACTTCGTAGCAGCATCACTGTATGGAAACTCCCCTAACCATTCAGAGGCAGAGGCTGTCTTGTTCTCCATTGTCAAACTACGGAACAACTACATCAGCCGTATCTCACACCCGGAGCCGGGAATGCCGGCCCGTAAGTATTATCAGGATCTCAAGGAACAATTTAGCAAACAGGTCTCCGAGATTCTTGATCATATCAACAACTTATAAGAATTATGTGGAAATCATTTTGTAACTGGTTACTTTACAAACAAATGGGGTGGACTGCCGAAGTGACGGAAGCTCACCCCGACAAATATATCATCTGTCTGGCCCCTCATACGAGCAACTGGGACTTTCTCATCGGACAGCTCTATAACGGGGCCACCGGCATGAGCAGTAATTTCCTGATGAAGAAAGAATGGTTCTTTTGGCCCCTCGGTCCTATCTTCAAAAGACTGGGCGGTATCCCCGTATGGCGCGACAAGAAGACGAGTATGACCGATAACCTGGCGGAGACTGCCAGACAATTGAAGACCTTCCGCCTGTGTATCACGCCAGAAGGTACCCGTTCCGCCACCACCGAGTGGAAGAAGGGCTTTTACTATATTGCCCTCAAGGCAGAGTTGCCAATCCTGCTCTATGGCGTTGACTACGAACGACGACATATCGAGTGTACCAAGACCATTATACCAAACGGCGACATCGACCAACAGATGCGCGAGATTAAACTATACTTCAGTAAGTTCAAGGGAAAGAAACCTGAGAACTTCACAATAGGAGACACCGAATGAGAAGAATTATTATTACTTTGCTTCTGATAGCGGTCTGTCACGGAGGATACGTATCCGCACAGAATAATACCACAGCCATCAAGGCTAAACTGGAAAACTATTTCAAGAATTACAAGCCACAGGGAGCACAGTTCTCTAAGACAGCTCACCTGAAGGATTTGGAGATTGACGATGAGGAAGAGACACTCACTGTCACTGTGAATGAGGCCTTCGCCGAACAGGGATTCACTCCTTCCATCGTTGAGGGTATCTATCAACATATTAAGGAACTTCTCCCCTCTCCTTATGACAAGTATTTCCTAAAAGTGATGACGCATAACTACGAGATACAGGAACTGGTTCCCAATCGTCTCAGGAAACGGAAGGACGAAGGACGCCGATGGGGAGACATCGACTACAAGGGAGAGCCCTGGGTGAAGAACCTGTCATATCCGTACTCCATCACGGAGGGACTGCAAGGACGGCATATCTCCCTCTGGGCAAGTCACGGACGCTATTACGACAACAAGACAGGACAATGGAAATGGCAGCGCCCCCAACTCTTCGGGACGACGGAAGACCTGTTCACACAGACCATTGTCGTACCCTATCTCATTCCCATGCTGGAGAATGCCGGTGCTATTGTCTTCACGCCCCGTGAGAGGGTATGGCAACGGGAAGAGGTTATCATCGACAATGACGGCAGCAAGCGCAATTATATCGAGGCGACCTCCCATGGGAAATGGAAAGACACACCCAATGCCGGTTTTGCATTTCATGACACTGCCTATGTCGACAACGAAAATCCCTTTGAGGCAGGTACGGCTCGTATGGCAAAGACCACCAACAGCAAAAGTCGCTACTCACTGGCCAGTTACCAGCCCGACTTCCCCAAAACGGGACACTATGCCGTCTATGTGAGTTATCAGACCCTGGACAATAGTATTGACAATGCAGAATATACCGTCTGGCACAAAGGTGAGCGCACCGTTTTCCATGTCAACCAGCAAATGGGTGGTGGCACATGGGTGTATCTCGGCACCTTTGAGTTTGACAAGGGCTACAGCGAATTCAATAGGGTGACACTCACCAACCAGAGTGACCGCAGCGGTGTAGTCACGACGGATGCCGTACGTTTTGGCGGCGGTATGGGTAATATCCGACGGGGTGAGTCGGTCAGCGGAATGCCCCGTGCCCTCGAGGGAGCCCGTTACTATGCGCAGTGGGCTGGTATGCCCTACTCTGTCTATAGCGGAAAAGAGGGCGCCGACGACTATGCCGACGATATCAACGTACGTTCCAACATGACCAACTATCTGGCAGGTGGCTCTCCCTTTGTTCCTGAGATGGAGGGACTGCGTGTTCCTATCGAACTGTCACTTGCCGTACACAGTGATGCCGGCTATTCAAAAGACGGTATCGGACAAATAGGGACACTCTCCGTCGTCACGACAAATTTCAACGAGGGAAAACTGAACGCAGGCATCTCCCGACTTGCCTCCCGCGACTTGGCGGATGCGTTGATGGAAAATGTCACCAGGGAACTGAAAGACACCTACGGGAAATGGAACCGCAGGGAAATCTACGACCGCAACTATTCGGAGTCAAGGGTTCCCGCTGTCCCCTCTGTCATCCTGGAGACGATGTCACACCAGAACTTCCCGGACATGCGCTACGGACAAGACCCCCATTTCAAGTTTACCTTAGCACGTATCATCTACAAGACCATCCTGCGCTATGTCAGTGAACACCATCAGCAGTCGTGTGTCGTCACCCCGTTAGCCCCCAACAACTTCCAAATAGAACTGTCAAAGAACAAGGCACGCCTGTACTGGAATGCCGTCGAAGATCCTCAGGAACCGTCAGCCTCACCAACGGGGTATGTCGTATATACCTCTGTGGGGGGTGCCGACTTCGATAATGGTACATACGTCAAAGGAAAGAGTTATGAGGTGGAAATGGAGCCCGATCTTCTCTATCACTTTAAAGTGGTGGCGACGAATAAGGGCGGACAGAGTTTCCCGACGGAGACACTTTCAGCCTATTACACCCCTGCCGCCAAGAAGACCGTCATGATTATTAACGGGTTCCACCGTCTTTCGTCTCCTGCCATCCGTAACAATGAGCACGAACAGGGCTTTGATATCGATGAGGATCCCGGTGTCACCTATGGGACGACGGCAGGATGGATTGGCAGACAGCAAAACTTCAGTCGTACAAAAATGGGAGGGACAACGCCAGACGACCTGGGATGGAGTAGCGAAGAACTGGCAGGTATGTTTATTGCAGGCAATGACTTCAACTATGTCGCCTGTCATGCCAAGGCAATTGCCTCTGCCAAGGAATACAATATTGTCAGTGCTTCCAGTGAGGCCATAGAGTCCGGAAAAGTCAAACTGAAGAACTATGCGCTCGTCGACCTCGTCTTAGGACTGGAACGTAATGACGGACACAGTCTGAAATACTACAAGACTTTCACTAAAACGATGCGCTCCGCCTTACAGAACTTCACCCGCAGAGGAGGTGCTCTGTTGGTCAGTGGTGCTTATATCGGTACAGATATTGCCGGTACAGACGAGGAACAGTTTGTCAACCAAACCCTGAAATGTGCCTATGGCGGCAGAAACCGTAATGAGAGCGATACTGTGAAAGGGATGGGTACGCAGATACCTTATTATAATACCTTCAACGAAAACCATTATGCCGCCACGTCGACAGACATTCTCAATCCCATGCCATCTGCCTATACGGTGATGCAGTATGCCGACGGGCAGGATGCGGCTGTTGCCTACAAAGGCAAAGACTACCGCTCATTCACGATGGGGTTTCCTTTCGAGTGTATCAAGGACGAGCAACAACAAGGATCTATTATGCGAGGAATATTAAATTATTTACTGAAATAAAAACTAAAAGCCTTATGTACAAAATTCAAACTAATTCAAGCGGTACACGAAGTATCGAAATCAGTGACCAACACCTGGAAACCATAGAGAAATACCAACTCTTCCGCGACCTCATCGACTCCAATGGTTACGTAGATGAACAGGTCCTCGACAAACTGAAACTGAATATCCGTTCCATGCTGGAGTCAGAAGCTGGAAAAGACAAGAGTCTGTTGGACCTCTGCCTGGATGTCATCTACCATCAGAACATGAAGGCATACGGTTTGCAACAACTCGTACTGCTCTTCATCAATTGGAAAAACCGTGGCAATGACAACCTTGGCATGACGACCCGTGCCTTTCAGGGGACACCGTTTAATTAAAATTGACGGAATACCGGAATACCGGAATAACAAAAAAGAAAGTGGACTACAGACTGACGGACTTTCTGCCGACGACAAAGAAGGAGTTGGAACTACGGGGATGGGACGAGGTGGATGTCATCCTATTCTCAGGTGATGCCTATGTCGATCACCCCTCCTTCGGTGTTGCCGTCATCGGGAGGATCTTGGAGTCCGCAGGCTATAAAGTGGCTATCGTACCTCAGCCCGACTGGCACGGAGACTTCCGCGACTTCAAGAAACTCGGTCGTCCACGTCTCTTCTTCGGCATCTCTCCAGGCTGTATGGATTCGATGGTCAACAAATATACCGCCAACCGTCGCCTGCGCTCTGAGGATGCCTATAGTCCGGACGGTCGGCATGACATGCGTCCGGAATATCCCACTATTGTCTATAGCCGTATCCTACGGGAACTCTATCCTGATGTTCCCATCATACTGGGAGGCATCGAAGCTTCACTCCGTCGGTTGTCACATTATGACTATTGGCAGGACACGTTACGACCCTGTATCCTCTGTGATGCCCCTGCCGACATGATTACCTATGGCATGGGAGAGAAGGCTACCCTTGAACTGGCTCGTCGACTGGACGAAGGACAGCCTATTAGTGCGATACGCGACCTCCCTCAGGTTGTATATCTTGCGGAGAAGAAGGATATCCCCGGAGGGATCACAGAACAGGATATCGTACTCCATTCCCATGAGGACTGTCTGCGTGACAAACGGAAACAGGCAGAGAACTTCCGGCACATCGAGGAACAATCAAACATGATTCATGCCCAACGGTTGATACAGCCATTGGGAAGTCTGAAGTCTGAAGGCAGATATCAGACATCAGACATCAGACATCAGCCATCCTTCGTCGTCGTCAACCCACCTTATCCTCCCATGACAACCGAGGAACTGGATGCCTCCTTCGACCTGCCCTATACCCGTCAGCCGCATCCAAAATACAAAGGGAAACGTATTCCTGCCTATGAGATGATCAAGCACAGCGTGAATATCCACCGAGGTTGTTTTGGCGGCTGTGCCTTCTGTACTATCTCCGCCCACCAGGGCAAGTTCATTGCCTGTCGTTCGAAGGAGAGTATTCTCAAGGAAGTCAAACAGGTAATGCAGATGCCCGACTTCAAAGGGTACCTCTCTGACCTCGGAGGACCTTCTGCCAATATGTACGGCATGAAAGGACGTAACATCAAGGCTTGTGAGAAATGCAAGCGTCCCAGCTGTATCCATCCGCAGATATGTCCTAACCTCGATACGAACCACAGTGCCCTGCTGGATATCTACCATGCCGTTGATGCATTACCTGGTATCAAGAAAAGTTTCATCGGCAGCGGGGTTCGCTACGACCTCATCCTGCATCGCAGCAAGGACGAGGCAAGCAACCAAGCCGCCATGCAGTATGCCCGCGAGCTCATCACCCGTCATGTCAGCGGACGGTTGAAGGTGGCACCGGAACATACTAGCGACAAGGTGCTCCAACTGATGCGCAAGCCGTCGTTCCAACAGTTCTACGACTTCAAGCGTCTTTTCGATCGCATCAATCAGGAGGAGCACCTCAACCAACAGCTCATCCCCTACTTCATCTCCAGTCATCCTGGATGTACCGAGGCAGATATGGCGCAACTGGCGGAGATTACCAAGAAACTGAACTTCCACTTGGAACAGGTTCAGGATTTTACACCGACTCCTATGACAGTCTCTACTGAGACATGGTATACGGGCTATGATCCTTATACACTAGAGAAAGTATTCAGTGCCCATAGCCAGAAAGAGAAACTCGCCCAACGTCAGTATTTCTTCTGGTATAAGAAAACGGACAATAGCCAACGGTCATCAGACATCAGACATCAGACATCAGACATCAGGTATCATGACAATCATCGAGCAAAGCCTCATTCCGAAAAACCCGAAAAAGAAAAGCGAGGACGGCATCGTCGTAACCCCTGACTTCATCGCCGTCATCGACGGGTCTACGGCAAAGACGACTTACCGGCACAGCCTGTTCTGCTCCAACGGTCGACTGGCTATGAAGTTGGTCTGCAGGTATATCCGCCGAATGCCCAAGGGCATCACGTGTGAGGCCTTTCTCCGAGGAGTCACCACCTACGTACGTAAACATTATAAGAAATCAATGCTCCCCCGTCTGGTAGAGCATGCCGAGGAGCGTCTCACCTGCTCCGCCATCATCTACAGCCGCTTGCAGCGACAGGTCTGGATAGTGGGCGACTGTTTGTGTCTGATAGACGGAGAGCTCTATGAGAATCCTAAACCGGAGGAGGCTGTCTATGCCGCCAAACGGGCAGAGAAGGCAAAGGAGTTGTTGACATCAGGTACCACCATTGACGAGTTGCTGAGCCATGATGCGGCACGTGACTATATCCTTGCGGACATCGTAGACAGTACCAAACGACAGAATATCACCTTCTCCGTCATCGACGGCTTTCCTATTGCGCAGCAACATGTTCCTGTCTATACCCTCGACTTCCAGCCTCACGAGATTGTATTTGCCAGCGACGGCTATCCCTTCCTGTGTCCTACCCTCGCTGAGAGTGAGCAACGGCTGGAAGAACAACGGAAGAATGATCCGCTGAACATCCATACCTTCATCGCCAGCAAGGCATTCATGAAAGGACAGGACTCCTTCGATGACCGCACATATATCCGTTTTGAAGTGTAATTTTTGAGTTTTTATTTGGTTTTCTTCTCACTTATTCGTACCTTTGCACCCGAATTTGATGGTCTGGTAGCTCAGCTGGATAGAGCAACAGCCTTCTAAGCTGTGGGTCTCGGGTTCGAATCCCGACCGGATCACAAAGTATAAGAGCCGAGGATGTCCTCGGCTCTTATACTATTATATAGAATAGAATAAACCTAATCCAAGTTCAAACTCTTCTTGATTGCGGCAACCTTCTCCATAGCAGCATTGGTGCAACGCTCGTAGCAGCCGGCACACTTGAAGGAAGGATCCTTGATCTCGCAGTAGAACTTGATCTTTGGCTCGGTACCGGAAGGACGGACACTGATCTTCGTGCCATCCTCACAGAACCACTGCAGCACGTTAGACGTAGCTGGCATGTCAATCTTACAGGTCGTGCCATCGGCATTCTTCTGCTCCAGAGAACGGAAGTCCTTCCATACACAAACCTTAGAGCCACCCAGTTCCGTGGGAGGATTCTTACGGAAGTCCTCCATCATCTGCTTGATCTCGTCGGCACCACTCTTACCCGGCTTCACCACATTGATGGTGGTCTCCTTCGAGAAGCCATACTCAGCGTAGATGTCCATCAGCAGGTCGTAGAGTGTCTTGCCCTGATCCTTAGCCCATGCGGCAATCTCACAAATCAGACAGATAGAGGCAGGAGCATCCTTGTCGC
>JAEEGL016021349.1_pt1 | contig 13355 bp, 3 predicted proteins | sample 9134231 | NCBI WGS metagenome assembly JAEEGL01 (sample SAMN16246548, study PRJNA631951) | gut metagenome | biome: gut microbiome; feature: rumen; material: fiber-attached | host: Bos | place: Iran: Karaj | collected 2018-10 | reverse complement strand
TCCTATAAAACTCGAAATCAGTTTGACGGAAACGTCACGTGGGTTCGAATCCCACCTTCTGCGCCAGAAAGAGCCTTCAAGTTTCAACACTTGAAGGCTCTTTGTCGTTTGCGGAAGGCTTCCGGATCTTCCCGCTTTCCGCGAAAAACGCGCAGCCGGTAAGAAGACCCGGCGTCTATCATTTCCTCTCCCTGATCGGCACCACGCATTCATAGCAGAAATCTTCAGGCTTGTAATGCGCGCCGGTATAGGGGCCGACCAGGGCGATGAACCTCGCGGGAGCGGACGTCTCGAGGCCCCGCGCGTCAACTTCTGCCCATAACCGGTCCCAGAGCTTCGGAACGATGGAAAAATCCCCGAAACCAAGTATGGATAACGCTTCGGCGGCGGGGAAAAAGCGCAGCTGGCGATCCGGCCCCGAACCGGGGACCACGGGGATGCAAAACGTGGAATGATAATCGGTCCCGTCATAATCCATCCGCGGCCGCTGTTCCTGAGGAATGCCGAACAACGGTTCGCTTCCCAGCATCTGATACCCCGCCTCCACACATCTTTCATGGGCCAGAAAACTCAGCGTCGCCACTTCCTGGGGGGAGCGGACTGTGACCTCGGTACAGTAGCAGGTCACAGCCGGGAGCGTTGCGTAAGAAACGGAAAAGTCTTTTGAACGATCGTGACGAAGCTCGTATTCATCGAGAAAACGCTGCAGTCTGCTCAGCTTCTGCCGCTGCGCTTTAACAAATTCCCGGCTGTCGACCCTTTCGTAGTACAGGTCGGCGATCTCCTTTCTCGAAAGGCCGGTCTCCTGCAGCCTCTGATACTGACCGACCGCCGTCACGTTCTGCAGATCGTAATAGCGGTATCCGCTGCCGGGATCGACGCGGTACGGCTTCAGGAACCCGTCTTCCTCCATGCGGATCAGCGTAGTCCTGCTGACTCCGCAGGCCTGTGTCATTTCCTTGATCGTAAACAGCCTTCTGTTATCCGGAAAAACCATAAAATCACCTTCAAGATTGACTTGACCATAGATGGTCAGGTTAAAATTATAAAATGTAGAGAGTTATCTTGTCAATAATGGGCAAGACTGGAATATAACAAGGCTCCCGGTCGCTGACGCACCGCGGGAACGCGCAAGGAGGAAGCATAATGAAACATCTCAGCACACGAATAATGGCCATCGTTCTGACGCTGGTCATGACGTTCTCCCTGATGCCTGCGCAGGCATTTGCCGCGCTGACGGACAACGACCCTGAATACAATCTGGAGATCCTGAACGGCATCCGGGACATCGTGGGCAGCGAGGATGAGGCTAAACTCTATTACGCCATGATGGAGCGCTACGGCCTTCTGGACGAGGACGGACATCTCATGGAGAGCTGGTCCATCCGCATGGACGGCGATGAGATCTCGCTTTCCGAACTGCGGGAGATCCTTTCCGGAGACTTCGACCCGAATAAGACGATCACAGTGGACGGAACTCCGGTCACGCTGGCCGACGTGAAGACCATGATCGAGATAGAGGATTATGTCTCCTATATCAGGGATACGTACTATTCCGATGGGGAATGGACGCGGGAGCAGGAGGACTCCTATGCTTCCCTCGTCGAGCAGGTAAACACAAAGGGCATCACGCTGCGCGGCGGTAATGCGGCGCCCGGCGCAGCGAGCAGGCCGGCCGCGGACGACCGCGATCTGGCCGCGCGCGTCAGCATGACGCAGGTGCACAACGGCCAGTTCCGCGCGGACCTGACGGGAGCCGCTCCGGGGCAGGAAGTGAGATTCACGTGGCGTATCAGGCCGATCAACTGCAGGCTGTATGAAGGCGACGCCGCCACAGGACTTAAGACCGAGGACGTCGTATTCAACGCGGGTCAGGACGGGTGCGCGTCGGTGACGTTCGGCCCCGACGACGGTTTTACGGTCGAGCCGTACACTGCTCCGGGAACGGAAAACTGTCTGCTGCTTCTGGACGTTTGCATCGTCAACGCGCTGCTTTCCGATGAAGACGGCTCGGACAAAGACTTCATGAGCAGGGTCTTCAGGTGGAGCGATCACACCGGACAGGGGACGCCCGCGGGGCTGAGAGATTCCATATCCATCCCCGCGGCGGAAGGGACCACGGTCAACGGCGGCAAATATCTTGGCTGGACACTTCCCGTATACGACGACGCGGGATCGCTTCCCGGGGCGACGCGTGACCTTATCGAAGCGCTGGAGCTTTCGAGGCAGGGATACTATACGGACGCGCGGATCAGCTACGTCGCGGAGGTCGGACCGGTAGACCACGAACAGGGCTACGATATATTGCTGGGCAACAAGTATCTTTACCCCCTCAACGGATCCGTCGACGTGGGTTTCTACCGCCACTTCACGGCATTGCAGAACGGCAGCAGGGTAGATCTCAGGGCGAGCAACGACGATCTCGACAGCGCCGCGATACCGACAGGAAAAAGCAACGATTACGATAACCAGAATATTTATAACGATGATCCATATCACGGCATAGTGTTCCGCAAGACTTTCGGCATGGAATATCTGCCGTCTTCGCTGTTCACCGCTTATTTGAACAATGACGGGCCTGTCACCGGCTACGACGAGCCGGTCATCCAAAACAGCGCGATCTATATCGCGTCTTCCGGCGGAACTGTCTCCGTCTCGCGGCCGGCCCCTCCCTACGAAAGCTACAGGTGGAGTCTGGCCGGCGCAAGCCTCGTGTTTGACAGCCACACGGCGCCCAAACTGATAAGCGATCAGCTTTACGCGATAGGAAACGGGAAGTATTATCCCGGCATGTGCATACCGGTCATCGCGCTGTTCACCGAGCCCGTAAAGGCTTCCAGGACCACCATCAAGGTCAACGGACAGACGCTCCGCGCCGTTGAGGAGGCAGGAGACTCCCGGCTGCAGGTATTCCTTTATCCGGTGCCGGAAGCCGCCCCCCAGTCCCTGAGGGTGACGGAATACGATACGGAAGACGTTTTCGGCAATCAGGGCTCCTCTTTCACGGATCAAAGTTTCACAACGATCTCGCTGCCCGTCTCCGTTGAAAGCGTCGCGAAGCAGCACACGTTTACCGGCGTCGGCGCAAAACTCGGCTGGGAGAGTCAGACTTCGGAGTACGTATTGACCGTATCCGCGGATATCTCGGATGATCCCGAAAGGACCAGCTGGCTGCTGTCGGCGCTGGAACTGGACGCGCAGGCGGGGACAGCCAAATTCAAAGACCTTTATTGCAGCGTCTATATACCCGGCGCCGAAGCGCCGTACAACGGCAAGCTCCTGTTTCAGATCAGCGATATCGAGGGAGGGATCGAAGGCGCGGTGACCGGCGGCAGGCTCGTCGACAGGATCTATATCGATCCGAACGCGATCCCGTCGATAAACGAGCCTTTGGAGTGCACCGTGCTGCTGTATTACTACGCGGATCCGGACGAGAACGTCGGCGATTACGCGGGACATATCCCGGTCTTCGGTCTGAGCGACACCTTCGTTATCCGCCCGACGAAGCTGATAGAGAAGGAGGATCTGCGCATCCGCGTGGTGGTCGAATACGAGGATCCCGATCTGGAGGACATCGACCGGATCATGACGAGGGACTATTCCTCGCAGGAGGCCGAGGTGATCCAGGTGGATCTTTCCGCCGGTCCGACGATCCGTGTCATCCCGGTGCTCGACGCCGACGACTATAGCTTCGGAGACACGTCGTACTGCACGACGGTTGGCGACGATCAGGATCCCTACGCGGATTTCCTGTGGGGACTCATGCAGGCGGAAACGCACGTGGTCACCGCGTCCTGCGACTGCGCGGATATCGATAAAGACGGATATATAACGCCCAAATACGAACACGCGGTATTCCCGATTCTTTTTGCAAGAAACGGAAACATGCAGCCGGTCAACAGCGGCGCTTTCTTTGTGCTGCAGTTCAAGTCGGCCCACAATCCGTATCTGGCCATACCGAATTCCTCGCGCGAGATAAAGATCTCCTCAGGGACGAGCCTTCCGCTGTACTGGAACAGCAATCTCTGGGTCAGGGGCGCGGACAGCTACCACGTCGACCTTTTTCTTCGCGGCAGCACGGAGCTCAAGAAGTGGGAAGGCGACACGGATGGCGAGGGCATCATCATCCCCGGGGAGTACCTTACATACTGGTACGACTCTGTGACCGGGCAAAACTGGAACGAGTACACGGCGGTGGTCTCGGCCACGCTTGACGGCAGGGAGTATTCCGCGTCCGTCGACATAGAGATCACCTCCACGCCCGCGCAGGTCTCTTTAGGGACGCTCGGCAGTTATTACCTGCTGGATACCGCCGGCAGCGTCACGATCCCGTGGACGATCAGCAGCTTCGACAAGTTTACGGCGGGCATGTTCGAGATGCAGGTCATGCGCGGAAACGAAGAGGTCGTTACGATCACCGACCCCGGCACGCATGGCGGAGGGGGCGGATATACCGGCAGCTATACGCTTTCTCTTTCAGACGTAGTGTCGTCGCTGGCGGATCCCACCAGTTTCAGGCAGGTCTATACCGTTACCGTTAAGGCGAAGAACGGCGCGGACAGCACGTGGAGCTACGATTCCTTCCTGCTCTATGTTTATGACGAGGACGCCCTCCGCATACTGGTGGACGGCAGGAATACGGACAGCTTGACGATGTCCAACATCCCCCGGATCTCTCAGATGAGCTCCGCGGACATCCTCGCGCTCGACCGGGATATATCGCTGCATAACGTCATTTCGGCCAACTACGGCGAGTTTGCCTGGGCTGAGCTCGCGGACAGGCTCGCGTGGGATTCCAGCGACAACAGCGTCGCCACGATAAATTATCTGCAGGGAGACGTTTACGAGGACATCCGCAGCTACGAGTATTCTTATTACAGGCCCGGCACGGATTTCCTCCTCTCGGGTCTGGGGAACGGCACGACGCGCATAACGGCGACGCATTCCCTTACCGGCATGGCGGATACGCTGGACGTGACCGTTGAGACGCTAAAGGATAAGCTGTATCTGTTCCAGGCCGACCCGAAGGTAAAAACGGAACTCAGATACGTGAACGGAGACGGCGATACCGTCACCGTATATACGGACGACAACGGCGCGCTGGCCCTCTACGAGGAGAGCGGGATCGCGTCGACACTCTACTGCAAGGCGACGTCGGAGGGCACCGTCTACCTCGGCACTTTTAAGGCGGAGTCGCTTCTTTCCGGAGAGCAGGATCACTCAAAGCTCGAGCTGTATCCGTGCAACTACCTGACGCTGCGCCAGGCGGCTTACGCCTACGTATATCTCAAGAACCCGGACGGCACTCCGTATGCCGGAGACATCACCTTCCGCGGGGGCGTATATTTCAACGGCAGCTACCAGCCGCAGGCGGCGTTCGGTCTTAATACCGATATGAATCCTTCCGTCCGGGGCGATGCGGATCAGACCGTCACTCTCGGCGCGGACGGAAAGCTCGAGATCACTATGGATCAGACCCAGTGGACCGCTGGCGGTTCTCTGAACGCGTCAAGCGGCCTTCGGTACGCGTTCTTCATCAGCCGCGCGGGCAGCGACGATTATTATCCTCTCCTGATCAATATGGACGCGAGCATCAACGTCCGTCACTATATCAGCAGCGGCAACGCGGTCGTCAATTTCAGGAGCAATCCTTCGGGGCAAAAGCACCCGTTCCTGATCGGGCAGCACGTTGTGACGAATGGCACGCAGACCGATATCCTGTGCGGTACGGACCGGATCGGCCCGAACGATACGTCACCGACCGCGACGCTGACGAGCATCGCCATGTGGTGGGGAGAGGAGCGGCTCGCGAACGCTCCGAACAGACTGCAGCTCTTTACTTCAGACGGCCGGAAGATAGCGGACGGCGCCGGCTATTCCTCAAACGTCAGCTGCAGCGACGCTTATCCGTTTATAGATCAGGAAATGACCATATACTCCGTGGAGCTCAGCGCGGACAGCCTGGACGGCACCGTCAGCTCCGGCACGCTCGCCGGCACATATATGGAGTATTACCGCGACGGCGTTACCCTGAACCGTAAAGAGGATCTGGGGCTGCGCGTCTGCAATCTGACGGGTGTCGGACGGGTGGACAGAAGCACGCAGCTGCGGAGCGACCTCGGAAACTACGGATCCGCCATGAATACCAGCGCCGGAAACAATATGAGCACCAGCGACCAGTTCGTGAACAAGGTGCTTCAGCTCGTTGCGAGCGATAAATACACGGACGGCAGCAAGCAGCTGTTTGAAGTAAAGATAACTCCTACCGCGGACCCGACCAGATTCCTCGGTTTCATGCAGCTGAACGTGGGAACAGACATCGACGGAGCGGGCGATACCGGCGTTTCCTTAATGGAGAGCGACGACTTTAACTTCACGGAAAAGCTGGAGCTGAAAAAGCGGATCGAGATGGCCAAGCAGAGACCTGACGAGTGGGCCGATTCTCTGAAGCAGGAAGCGCTTGACGCCAAGAACAGCAGCGTCGTGACGAGAAGGGACATGAAGTTCGGCGTCGGCGGCTACATGGAAGTGCTTATCTATTACGATTTCTATGACGAGAAATGGCAGATGACGCCGCTGTACGGCGGATTCCACGCGGATGGCGGCATGCAGTACATGTGGGCCTGGAATTATATGATCGGCACGGTGCCTTTCACCGTCGAACTGAAAGCCGGAGGCATCGCGGAAGTCAGCATGGATGCCATCAGCGCCGGGTATCACCGGTACAGGTGGATGTCCCATACCGATATCGCGACAGAGTATCTGACGCAGCTGAGGATATCCATGTACCTGAAGCTTTTTGCCGGCGTCGGCTTCGATTATTCCGTGATCGCGTTCAAGCTGGGCATTTTCGGCATGATCAATCTGGATATGCAGTTTGCCTGGCTCAACCGGCCGTATCTGGATGAATTCCCGGAGGCTTATCTTATCGCCACAGGCATAGACTCCGAGGGGAATCCGAACCCTCCCGCGCATTATGCCGGCGAAGGTCCGAACCTGAACGGCCAGGCCATCAGGATCAACGGGCAGATAGGCATAGAGCTGATCATCAAGATCCTGTTCTCCGAGATCGACTGGGTCCTGTTCTCATATTCGTTTGACGCGTTCAACGAGACCTATGGCGACTATGAGCTGATACAGACTCACTGGAAGCACAACCAGCAAAACCTCCAGCGCATCATCGACGAGCTGGTGGAGGACGGAAACGCCCAGATCCTGAATATCGGAGGGCAGAGATTCGCGGCCGTAAGTCTGGCTCCGACGGCTCAGAGCCGTGATTATCTGAATAACGGCGACAGGGAATGGGGCTATGCGCCGCGCCGCGGTCCCGCGGATCCGATCAACAATCTCGAGAGCAATACCTATCCGTACGCGGATCCCGAACTGACCCGCGACGGACAGATCATGGTCTATCTGACCGATCAGCAGAGCGAGGACATCACGAAGACCCGCGCGGCGTACGCCACCAGCGGATGGCCCACCTACGAACGGGGAGGCCTGATCGACGACGGGGGCTTCGGCGACAGCGATCTGACCGTGGACGGAACGGACCGTTTTGCGGTCGCGGCATGGTCGAGGCAGATGGTGGATCTGAAAAAGGAAGCCGGACACGTCCTGACCGGCGACGATAAGATGCTGATGATGAACGGCACGGATATCTTCGCGTCTGTCTATACCGACGGCGCATGGCAGACCGCGCGTCTGACGGAGAATACCGGACCCGACCTTGCTCCCACCGCGGCCGTGAGCGGCAATCACGCCGTCGTCGCGTGGAGGAGCGTGCTTTCCAGCGATTCGGACAAGCTTACGGATTTCGACCAGCAGGATATGATCCTCTGCAGGATCTACGAGGCCGGAGGCTGGAGCGATACCATAACTCTGTACAACGGCACATCCGGATCCGTCAAGGGCATCACCTCAGCCATGATGAGCGACGGCACGGCAGCCGTCGCGTACACGATCGACACGGACAGCGACGACAGCACTATCGCGGACCGCGAGATCGTATACGCGGTCATCAGCGGCAGCGGTGAGGTGATCCGCAACGTGCGCGCCACCAACAACGATAAGGTGGACGAGAACCCGCAGCTCGCGGCTATCATCTTCCCGCAGGACGGCAGACAGCACTTCCTGCTCGGCTGGTACGCGCAGGATCTGAACGGCGCGGGGAATCCCGGCGGGACCTCCGGCTCGGATATAGGACTGCTCGACTTCGACGCCGGCGGGATCGCTACGATGCTGATGCCGGAATCCATGAGCAAGGTGACTTCCGCCTCGGATGTTTCCGTCAGCTCCAATTTCCGCTTTACAAAGAATGCCGACAGCGTCACGGATCTCTCTCTGGTCTGGGTGGAGCGCGACGACGGAAGCGCTCAGGGCGGCACCGATGCCGGCGCTGTGGAAAAGGACGTGCTCAAGAGCGTCAAGTTCTTCCTTTACGGAAGGAACGACAACATCGGCTATACCGGCGCCCTGAGAGTCGCCGAGATGAGAGACGCGACCCTCATCGACCATTTCGACGTCTACGCGACCGGCGGGACCATGCTGAAAGCTGTGGTCCTCGGCACCACCTACGGAGCGAACGGCCCGGTCGAGAAGACGGGGCAGACCGCGAGCGGCGAAACCGTTACTTATACAGTACCGTCGACGTCTTACAGCATGTTTACGGCAACGGATACATACGCGACGACATTCGACGTGCCGGCGCTGGCGGTCGATTACGACGCCGTGCGGCTCGGCGCCGATACGCTGGTAGGGCTGAGCGTAAAGAACGAGGGTATCGAGCCTATCACAGACATCACCGTAAATATCGGAAGCTATACCACTGCTTTTACGGATCTTGAAGTGCTGCCGGGATACACGGCTGAGCTCTGGGCCGACTATACTGTTCCGGCAGGCGGCGTGGAGGATCCGGCCTACAGCGTGAGCGCTGCTGCCGACAGCGACGGCGACGGCACCGGCGACATCATGCTGCCGGAGGTAAGCGGCGATATAATGATGGATCTTCCCGATCTGGAAATAACGGACGCGAAGATAATTGAGGAAGTGAACGGTCTGCGCACGATCCAGATCAAACTGAACAATTTGCAGGATTCCGTCCTTGAGGGGAGCGGCCGCAGGGTGAAGCTCAGCTTCTGGAACGACGCCACCTACCAGACGCCTCTCGAAAGCATGGCGGACGTGATCGTCAGCAGCGACGCGGATCTGAAGATGATCGACGAGGGCGGGTTCAGCGCGCAGGCCACCTTCGACGTTGCAACGTATCTGAAGGCCGGCGGCGACGAGGTCGTGGAGATCACTGACGGCGGCGTTCCGGTCTATATCAGGGCCGAGGTGCTCCAGGACGTGAACGGGAAGACGGTCGCGGTGCCCGAACCCGCGGAGTCCAACAACTACGCCACCGTTACATGTGAAAACATCAGGCTGCGCACGGGTCAGGACGTTCTGATCAGCAGCGACGTGGCCGCGGAAAACGGAACTACCTCCGTAACGGTCCACCTGCAGAACACCAGACTGACCGCGACCAGGACAGGCAACCTTATCGTTTATCTGCTGGATGACAGCGGCAAGATCATCGCGCAGCAGCAGAGCTACGATGAGACAAAGCCTGATAATGGACTGATCACGCTGGGCGGCGAGGAAAAGAAGGACGTATCCTTCACCTTCGGCAGCGTGGGCGCGTCCGTGCGCTTCGCTTATACCGACCTGCTCATGGGAGACGACACCTCCGACCTGGGCGCGCTTGCGATCAAGGGGATCCCCGGGGTCTCCGCCGGCATGTTCACGAACGGCGCGGCAGAGGTGACGGTGGACGATATGTCCGGAGAAGTCAGCTACAGCGCCGCGGCGGGCAGCCCGCTGGCAACGGTGAGCGTGTCACTCGTGTCGGGAGAAACAGCGTCGGCGCTGCCTGACAGCGATAAGGAGATATACCGCGCCGCCGGAAAACTGTCACTGACGCCGGGAACGGATACGGTCATCCGGATCCACGTGGAAAATACGACGGCGGAAGGAGAGACTGAAAAGGACTACACTCTGACAATCCACAACAACGGGGCTCCGGCCATAGGCGCGACTTTCGACCTGCACTCCGGCTCCTCCGTGACGCTGCTGGCAAGCGCTCAGCCGATGCCCGCTTCACCGGGGTATCCGGTCGCCTATCACTGGTACGCCTGCGGCGCTGATGGCGGGAACAGGACGGAGATCCCCGGATGCGCGGATCCGACCGCCGCGCAGACCGACGTGACGGGCAGCTTCGGCTCGGCCCCTGTATATTACATCTGCGAGGTAACCAGGACGAAGCTGGACGGCAGCACGGAGGCATACTTAAGCAGCGTGGTCGCGGTATCCGCCGACAGGATCATTACATTAAGACCGCTTGATGTCAGCAAGGTGTACGGCGACGAAGACCCTGAGCTGCGGTGCGTAAGCGACGATCCGACCGACGCGGAAGTGTACGCCATGGGCTTTACGAGCCATGACGAGATGCGCAGCGTCTGGAACAATTTCCTCGCGTATGAGCTCACCTGTACCCGGGATGCCGGAGAGGATGCGGGCGGATACATCATAAGGCCGCAGCTCGGCACGCGCACCTACGGCGATTATTACTTCGCCTTAGAGACGGGTACGCTTACCGTCGATCCAGCGCCCGTAACGGTGACCGCGGACATCAAGACGAAATCCGTCGGCGACCCGGATCCTGAACTGACAGCGACCGTCGCGGGACTTAAAAACGGCGACACGGCGGACGCGCTCTCCTTTACGCTCTCACGCGAGCCCGGAGAGACGCAGGGCACTTACGCCATCACACCGGGCGGCGATACCGTTCAGGGCAATTACACCGTGACCTTCGTCGCTTCCACGCTGCTCATCAGCGCGGCCCACAGGCATGACGGCATCATGTTCCTGCCCTGGAACGATCCGAACTCTCTCCCCGCGGAGCCCGGCAGCTATTATCTGGCGTGCGACGTTACGCTGAGCGGCGCGTGGGAGACGGGCTATAATGACGCGTACGACACGACAGGAGAATACGCGGTCTACGACATCTGCCTTAACGGGCATATGGTCAGCGGTGAATACTGCTATCTCTCCGTCAGCCACGGCACACGGCTCAACCTGTACGACGATACGGAGAACGGCTGTATCACAGGCCTTGGCGGGAGCGGCTCCGGCGCCGTGTACGTCGAGGGCGAGTTCGATCTTTACAGCGGCAGGATCACCGGAAACCGCAGCGGCGACTGCGGAGGCGGCGTGTCTGTCAGACAGGGCGGCGTCTTTAATATGTACGGCGGCGAGATCAGAAACAACGAAGCCGGAAACAAGGGCGGAGGCGTCTATCTGGAGAGCGGCCGGTTCAATATGTACGGCGGCGGGATCGGCGGCAACTACGCGCAGTACGGCGGCGGGATCGCGATCGACGATTCCGGCTGGCAGCAGGTCCGCTGCAGCATTTCCGGCGGCACGCTGTCGAGCAACGGCGCGCAGACCGGACACGGGGAAGAGATATACTACAGCGCGTCCTTTGAAACTCTTGAGCAGATCCGCGAAAGGGTGGGAACGGACGAGGAGGCGCTGGAAGAGTATCACCCGGATTCGCTCACGGTCTCAGGCGGCAGGATCGAAGGATCCGAAAGCATGATAGCGATCGACGTTCATTCCGGTCAGAACTTTGTCCTCTCCGGGAAGGTCGCGGTCAGCGGCGCCATACTGACGGCGACGGACAGGCCGCTTGCCGTAACGGACGAGATCGGCGGATCTTACCGGATCGCTCTGGTCGAGCCCGGCGAGGAGAGCCTGACGTTTACTTCCGGCGTCTTCACCAGCGGCCTTAACGGCAAGGGCGCCGCCGGAAACTTCCTGAGCTATGACCAAAGCTATATCGTTACCACCGCGGCGAACGGGGAGGCGCAGTTGGTCGATAAAAACTCCGTCACCGTTCATACTGTCACATTCAAAGATGATGACGGCAGCGAATTGGCGTACCTGGAGGTCGCCGCGGGAGAGATTCCGGTCTATCCCTGGCAGGCGCCTGAAAAGGACGGCTTCGTCTTCTCCGGGTGGACGCCCGCGATAATCCCCGCCTCCGGCGACGCGGAATACACCGCGGTATATACGGAGCCGGCCGGACCGAAGTTCAAAGGCCATCAGATCGTCCTGAGCGGACAGATCGGTATGTATTATTACCTGACGATCCCCGAGGAGTATGTCAGCGGCAGTTATATGGAGTTCGACATAGGCGGACAGAAAACGACGGTCGGGACCACAGCCGGACTGAAGCAGCAGGACGGGCGCTTCCGCTTCCTCTGCGGCATCAACGCGGTCCAGATGGCGGACACCATCGACGCGACCTTCCATTACACCGACGGTGAAACGGCAAAGACCGTATCGTACGTCACCACTGTTGAGGATTATCTGGATACGCTGATCACCAACGAGGATGGTATCCCGGCGTATGCCGAGGCGGCAGGATCCGCCATGGCTCTGAACGATTACGGTTACTATTCCCAGCTTGCCGTCGATACGGAAGCGGCCCATACGCGGATGAAGAGAGCCTACAAGAGCGTTTCAGAGCTGATACCGGCATTGGAGGGCTACGGGATCACGGCGACTCTCGGTTCCGGCGTGGAGTCCGCTACCTACACGCTCAGCCTGACGTCGGAAACAAAGATAGACCTGTTCTTCGTAACGGACGGGCTGGCGCTGTCAAAGGCGAACACGAACGTCACAGTGAGCGACGGCACCACCTTCGACTGGACCGTGGAAAAGACAGGCGGGCGGTATCGCGTTCAGATCACAGGCATCAACGCTGTCGAGCTCGGCAGCGCCTTTACGGTCACGATCGACGGAGGAACGACCGTGACGGCGTCGGCGCTGTCATACGTGCAGCAGGTGCTGTCGCCCGGTTCGACGGTCACAGACGATGTCAGACACGCTGCCGCCGCCCTGTACAGCTTCTTCGACGAGGCGCGCAAGTACAATAATTGATCTGGAGGGATCGATCATGGAGATATATGAAGGGCTTGAAATGGAAATCATCGTTTTTGAGAGTGAGGATGTGATCGCCACGAGCGGCGGGGATCCGACCTTCCCTGAGGTCCCCATCGTCCATTAAGGATGATTCAAAGCATACAGACGCCCCGGGAAGGCGCTGCCTTCCCGGGAGTTTTTGTGGATATCCATAGAAAATAGTAATACCAAATCGATTTTTCTTATTCAAAACAATAGGATTTCGGGCGAAAAGATGGTATTCTTTAATTTAAGCAGTTAACTTTTGGAATCGTTTTAATGGATCTTCGCTCGATATGCATAACAAACGGCACAGGGGCGTTCATACTCCTGATGCTCATATACGTTTC
>JAEEGL015911715.1_pt1 | contig 13355 bp, 10 predicted proteins | sample 9134231 | NCBI WGS metagenome assembly JAEEGL01 (sample SAMN16246548, study PRJNA631951) | gut metagenome | biome: gut microbiome; feature: rumen; material: fiber-attached | host: Bos | place: Iran: Karaj | collected 2018-10 | reverse complement strand
TTCATTATCTTCTTCATAGCTGCCGCCCTTAGCGGTAGAAACGAAGTTATCCTTGGCTCTGGCTTCAAGGTTAGCAGTCTTGTTAGAAGAGACGTTGTAGATTTCATTCTTGGCGCCATTGACATAGTACTGATCAGCGACAGAGACATATTTGTTCTGATCGTTGACAGCAGCATAGGTGGCCAAGCGTGGAGTAGTAGTCGTTTCGTCTAACATACCATGGACGTTGTCAGCAAGGGTGGTCAAGACTTTCTTGACGGCCTTTTCATAGACAGCATCATCATTGGTCAAAGACTGGAAGTATTTCTTGAAGGTATCCTGAGCGGTTGGGACTTCTTCGCTCTTATCATTCTTGATGGTAGAAACGATCGTATCCTTGTAATTGGATGGATATCTCATTTCGTCTTCAGAGCAACCAGCTAAGACGAGAAGAGAGATAGCAGCCAAAGAAGCAGTTAATTTCTTTTTATTAGTCAACATAGCAGATTTCCTCCATAGCAGCGGTTAAGTTACCGGATTCAAAGGCAGCAATACCGATGGTTGGAATCATACGCTGAGTCGCAAGTGCGGTTTCAAGGTTGATTTCCTTAATGTAGGTTTCCCAGCTACCATCCAAGGAATCGTTAGCGGATTCAACGCTAGTTTCCTTGGTTAAGGTGACATACTGATTGATCAAATCAGCAATCTTGACTTCTTTACCTTCGATGGTGGTCTTACCTAAGAAGGTAGTGAAGTCAGAATGATATTTATCCTTGAACTGAGCAAGGTTATATTCCCATAAGGCAATTTCTTCACTATCCAAAGCAGCCTTGATGACCTTTTCAACAGATTCACGTCTACCGTTGTAAGTGGTGTTGGAAGTAGAGTCAGGAGAGACGAAGTTGACGAAGGATGGATGCTTGGCATAATCAGAACTGTAAGCGGCAGTACCCTGTAAGGTAGCAACAGATTCATCAGAATCAAGAGTGGTAACAGCACCAGGAACATTGACTCTGTAGTACTGATACTTATTGGTGTAGGAACCATTGCCATCAGCAACGAATGGATCGTTGTTGACAACGATGAAGTGGAGACCCTGATAACCGGAATCACCAGAGGTACCAGCACGAGCGACGATGATGGCGTTGCCATTTTCATCGGCTAAGATCTTCTTGGAAGTATGTGCGCTGTTTAAGGTTGTAGTCTGTTTGGTAGAATTGGTTTCAACATCAGACTTGTAGTTGACAAGTTCACCATCGAAATCGACAAACTTGCTATCCTGAGCATTGTCGAGCTGTCTGGAAACATAATTGTATTCCTTGACCTTGTAGGAAAGATCATCTTCCACGGCAGCAAATTCCGGAGAATTGAAGACATTCTTGACAGTGGCATCAGTAGCATTGGTGGTGTCGATGCTAGCAGCTAAAGCAGCATAAGCGGAAGCGTTAGCCTTACCATTTTCACTAGAGAAGGTGGCTAAGTCCTTTAATTCCTTGAGGAATCTGGCTGGATATTCAGCGCGATCATCATAGACAAAGGAGACACCGCGATAGTTGAAATAGTTATTGAATAAGATATTTCTTGGATACTGTCTGGCAGAGACGGACTTCTTGTTCATGGTGGTGACAGAAGAACCATCGATTGGGTTGGATTCCGTTTCAGCAATCTGAGCCATCTGGAAGCAGGCAGAAAGTGGGATACCGAAGGCCTTACCCTGACCGACAAGAGTTTCGGAGATGGATTCAGCAACTTCAGAATCGCTGACGGCGCCTTCAGTCTTGCCAGGAACTCTTAAAGAAGCACGGATATCCTTAGTAGCGGCATTATCGCCAGCAGTGCTGTTGTTCTTGGTCTTGCCATTTAAGAAGGTATCATAGGCATAGACACCGAGTTTGAATTCGTTGACATAGCTGGTATCCTTCTGCATGGCAATCATGGTATCCTTGGTGTAAAGTTCACCATACTGAGCATTGGAAGAATCGTCAGATAATAACTGAGCAGTTCTACCGAAAGTAGTGGCAGAAACCAAAGATCTGACAACAGAGTCGATCTGCTTGGCATCATCGGCGGAAATCTGACCATTGTAGAAGCCTTCGCCGGAGCTAGAAGCATCAACCTTGATCAAGACATGGGAGACATGGTAAGGAGCGTTGTCCTTGACATAATCCTTGGTATGCTGTTCAGAGAGATAGTACTGTTCATTGACATTTTCAGTGCCATCCTTGACAGTCAAGAAGGCATCGGAGTTCTGAGTGATCTGTTCATCAGCGATGTACTTTTCTCTCAACTCATCTTCATCTTCCACACCTTCAGATTTGAATGTCTTTTCCTGTTCTTCCTTATAGGAAGTACCATTGGTTCTGGCGTTGGTCTTCCAAGTATCGTGTAATTTTTCGATCTTGGTATCAACGATAGATAAGATAGCGTCAGTTCTGGTAGTGACAGTCTGAGCTAAGATGTTCTTGGCAACAGAAAAATAAGACTGAGCAGAACTCTTGCTACCTTCAAAATACTTGTAGACATTGTCGAATGTAAATTGCTGGCCACCGATTGTGACGATTTTACCATCAGTCCAGTTTGCTTCTGGATAGGTGTACTCATCACCACAAGCAGTAAGCGAAATAGCGATGAGACTCATCGCAAGCGCTAAGCCACGTTTCCCTTTAATCATATGGGGTCCTCCTAATTGAATAGATTACGCACACAATAGACTCATATTAATATAGTTGTTTAGGGCTCTTATTTCAAGAAAAAATGAGTCTTATTAATAGGAATAAGGTGATTAATAAATACCTTTATCGATTTTTTGCCTATTTTGTGACCATAAAGGACTTCAATTATGCTAGAATGTGCTGATATGAATGAAATTATAGCAATCACTAATCAGAAAGGTGGGGTTGGAAAAACCACCACCGCTTATAACCTCGCTGCGGCTTTATCCCGCTACAACAGACGCATTCTTCTCATCGATATGGACCCTCAGGGAAATTGTTCTCAGGCCCTTGGTATCGATCCTAGCATCTGCAAAAAAACGACCTCTGAGCTTCTCAAAGGCAATTGCGATTTAAAGCACGCCATCAGAAAGACAAGTTTAGAAAACGTCTTTCTCATCCCTTCCAATTTGACTTTGGCTATGGTCGAAAGCACCCTTTTGGCTAGTCAGGGTCAAGCCCCTTTAACTTTGTTAAAGACTTGTCTGGAACAGAAGGAAGCTCTGCTTTATGACTTCATCATCATCGATTGTCCACCTTCCCTTGGTTTCTTATCCTTAAACGCGCTTAACGCTGCCAAAAGTATCATCGTACCTGTGCAGTGTGAATATTTTGCTCTCGATGCGTTAGCCCAGCTCCTTTCGAGTGTCGCCAGCGTCCAGAGAAGTTCCAATCCAAACTTATCCATCATGGGTTTGGTCATGACCATGTTTGACCCGAGAACCAAACTATCCACGGAGATTGCGCAAGAAGTCAGAAGCAATTTCAAAGACCACGTCTTCACAACGGTCATCCCTCGCAACATCTCCATTCCTGAGGCGATTGCCAATGGTCTTCCAGTCAATCAGTACAAGCCCAATTCTGCAGGTTCCTTAAGTTATGCCGCCTTAGCCAGAGAGGTCTTGGAATATGCCGAAAAGAACGAGAAGAACTGACCTTTCTGCCTTGGTTGAAAAATACCAGGGTTTATCCATCGTTTCGGAAATCGAGCACAACCTTTTAAGTGCCAACAGAAGTAAACACAACATCGAAGATCTCGTCTTGAATGATCTCTATGATGAGAAAAACTATTGTCTTGAAAAATACCAGGGATTGAAAGATTCCTTAAAAGACGATGGTTTTTTGGTTCCGCTTATCATCGTTGAGTCAAAAGAAAACAAATTTGAGATCATCAACGGTGTCAAACGTTATCTTTTAGCTAAAGAACTCGGCTACAAGGAAATGCCTTGTGTTCAGGCTGAACTGAGTATAGAGAGAAAACTTGCCTATATCATTCAAAACATCTGTTCTGAAGGAGATTGTCCTTTGGTCAAGACCAAGGCGTTTTTGACTTTAGAAGAACAATACGGTTATTCAGATATGGATATTTCCAAGATTTCCTCTCTTTCCTTAAACCAGGTAAGAAACATCAAGCGCCTATCTTCTCTTCCTGAGTTTCTCAAGGAAGGAGTAAGAGATTTTACGCTTAGTTATTCGGAGGCTAGAGCCTTACTGAATCTTCCAGAAACAAAACAACATGAACTCTATGATCAAATCAAAATGGGCATGTTATCTGTTCGAGACCTGGAAAAGATCAAGCGTCAGCATATTGGAAGATTGAAGAAAAGAAAAGTGACTCTCAAGAATAAGAGAGTCACCATCACCTTTGCTAGTGTAGAAGAAGCAAAGAAATTCTATCCGATGATTGAAAAAGAATTTTCTGATTAGGCTTTGAGATTCATCTCCAAAGCCTTTTTCTTTTTATATTCTTCACGTTCATGTAAAGAGGGTAGACAACCGCAATAATCCTGTCTGTAGAGCTGATATTCCTTAGCGATAAGAATTCCCTTATACTGGCCGTTTTCCTTCTTGAAATCGGAGTATAAATATTTGGTGTTAGGATACTTCAAGGCTAGTTTTTCAGCGATCTCATTTAATTCTTTACTCGGTTTTTTACATGAGACAGTCATGACAGTAGTGAAGTAATCAAAATGATGGTCGTTAGCATATTCATAGGCTAGTCCCATTCGATAAGCGTGACATCTAAGACAGGTCTTACCACCTTCTTGATCGTTGATTCTTTCCGCAAAAAGGCGGTTATATTTCTCAAAGTCATCTTCGTTGATGATTAAAGGAATATCCACTTTTCGAAACTGACTATACGCCTTGATGAAATCCTGTAGAGTCTTTAATCTCTTTTGGTATTCTTCAAGAGGTTGAATGTTGGGATTAAAAAATCCCACCGTCACCTTAAAGTGATCAAGAAGAATCGATAAAGGATAGGTAAGACAAGGACCACAGCAGGCATGTAAAAAGAGGGTAGGCTTCTCTTTGAGAGCGTCTACCTCTTTAATCAATTCTTTAAATTCCTGATTGTAAAAATCCTTACTCTCTCTATTCAGCATCGCTAGCCTTATCCTGATAAATGAACATCGAATCACCAAAGGAGAAGAAACGGTATTTGTTCTCTACGCAGTGCTTATAGGCGTTAAGGATGTTATCTCTGCTAGAAAAAGCGGAGACAAGCATCACTAAAGTCGATTTTGGCAAATGGAAGTTGGTGATAAGACAATCGATAGCCTGGAATTTAAATCCAGGGTAAATGAAAAGTTTGGTGTTACCAGAACACTCTTTGAATGTGCCATAGGCCTGATATACCGACTCAAGAGTTCTCGTGGAAGTTGTACCGATAGCGATAATTCTTCTCTTTTCCTTCTTGGCCTGGTTTAAGATATCCGCACTTTCCTTAGACATCATATAGAATTCAGAATGCATATCGTGGTTGCGAATATCATTTGTCTTGACAGGACGGAAGGTTCCAAGACCGACATGAAGCGTGACATCGACAACACTGACGCCTTTAGCCCTGATCTTTTCAAATAATTCAGGTGTGAAATGGAAACCGGCAGTTGGCGCAGCGGCAGAGCCTTCAATCTTGGCGTAGACAGTCTGATAACGAGAGTTATCGCCAAGCTGAGCGTGAATATAAGGAGGAAGAGGCATCTTACCTAACTGGTCAAGGACCTCAAGGAAGATTCCCTGATAAGAGAACTTAAATAGACGTAAGCCTTCTTCCTGGACTTCAAGACATTCCGCAATCAGTTCATCATTGTGGCCAAAGTAAACCTTGGTACCCACTTTGACGGTGCGGGCATTACCAACAAGACACTGCCAGACATCTTTTTGGTCTGGTAACTGATTCAAAAGCAGAACTTCCACATGAGCGTGAGTCTCTTTCTTTTCACCTAAAAGTCTGGCCGGAATAACTTTGGTGTTATTTCTGACCAAAACATCACCTTCGTGAAGGTAATTCAAAATATTGCGAAAAACGGGTTCATCTTTCAATTCACCCGTTTTGCGGTTCATGACAACCAGGCGAGATTCATCTCTTTTTTCCGCTGGTGTCTGAGCAATCTGACTCTCTGGCAGGTAATAGTCATAGGAGTTGAGATCGTAAATATCGTAATCAAATCCTGGAGTATTCATTAGCAGCCTCTCTCATTGCCAAACTGTTCTAGACGATAAGCAGCATATTCCAAGAAGCGGTCATTCTTGATGGCTTCTCTTGCTTCTTCCATCGCCTGAATGAGGAAACGGATATTATGCATAGAACAAAGTCTGGCACCAAAACCCTCATCACACTTCATCAAGTGATGAATATAGGCTTTTGTGTAATTGCGGCAGGCATAGCAATCACATTCCTCATCAAGTGGGGAGAAGTCATTGGCATACTTGCCTTTCATGATGTTGATTCTTCCATGATGCGTCATGATAGAGCCATGTCTGGCAAGACGAGTTGGAAGAACACAATCAAACATATCGACACCCTTTCTGATACCATCAAAAAGCATGTCAAGAGAACCGATACCCATGAGATATCTTGGCTTGTCATAAGGAAGGAATGGCACGGTCAAGGAAACTTCGTGGTATTCGGTGATACGTGGTTCACCAATCGCAGTACCACCGATGGAGAAACCCTCGAATGGTAATTTGGTGAGTTCTTTAGCGCAATATTCTCTTAAATCAGCATAGTCACCACCCTGAACGATACCAAACAAGGCCTGATCATCTCTTGTCTTGGCAGCTAAGCCACGCTTGGCCCAGCGGATGGTTCTATCAACAGAATTTTTCATGTACTCTTTCGTACAGGGGTAAGGTGCACATTCATCAAAGGACATGATGATATCGGCACCGATATCTTCCTCAAGTCCGATAACGGATTCAGGAGAGAAGAAATGTTTATCACCGGTAAGAGGGTCTTTAAAAGCGACACCTTCTTCGGTGATCTTATCTCTTAATTTGGTCAAGGAAAAGACCTGATACCCACCGCTGTCGGTGAGCATCGGGCCTTTGTAGTTCATGAACTTCTGAACACCACCAGCGGCTTTGACCGTCTTGGTTCCTGGACGCAACGCTAAATGATAGGTATTGGCAAGAACAACGCCGCTACCCATATCCTTTAGCTCTTCCGGAGATATCATTTTGACAGTGGCTTGAGTACCCACTGGCATAAACATTGGAAGTTCGACTGTTCCATGCGGAGTATGGAGGTATCCATATCGCGCATGACAGTTTTTATCTTCGTGAAGGATTTCGATGTAGAAGTCTTTAGACATTATTTAATAGCCTTTGGAATCCTGTAATTCGAAGAAGGAGTTTGGCTGTTCGAAAATGAGGTGATAGACGAAGAACTGCTTTTCTTCGAGAGTATACTTATCACCAGTCTGTAAGAGGTTGAAGAGAAGGTTGGTCATACCGCCAGCGGCATGAGCGATGGAGACTTCATCTGGAGTCTTGACATCTCTCTGGCTCTTATAGAGAGGTAAGATACGATTCATGGTGGAAGTGATGAAGCCTAAGATGGCTAAATAGAAATCGCCAGAAAGCTTCTGTTCATTGATGACATCATAGATTTCATCTTTCTTCTTTTCCAATTCAGCAACGATTGGGAAGATATAAGCCTTCCAAAGTCTTGGTAAGGAGCTCTTATCATTTAAGTTGAGGTTGGCAACATTCTTCTCTAAGATTTCTTCGAGTGGTAATTCGAACTTGGTGATGTAATAGCTTAAGACATCATCAACGGTGTCGAAGTTATTATAGAAAGTAGCGCGAGAAACCTTAGCCTGAGCACATAATTCAGAAATCTTAACTTCCTTTAAAGATTCTGTTTTGAGAAGAACCATCAAAGCGGATGATAACTTCTCTTTGGTTTTAATAATACGTAAATCTTCTTTAGCCATTGTTATTTTCCTCCATTTCATACCCGCTAAATAGTATGATTTTCAATTCTATCATTATTTATTATATAGGTGTCAAATAAGTATTTCAAGTAAAAGTACAGCGAATTATTTTTTGTTTAAAAAAGGGGATATGAATTTTTCCCCTTTTGCTATACATATTTTAGACACTATTTTTTGCTTCCGCAAGGGCCTATTTTCTTTAAAATCAGTTCCTTGGCAAGCGACGGATTTGCCTTACCGTGACTGGCTTTCATGACCTGGCCAACAAGATAGCCGAGGGCATGATCTTTACCTCTTTGCCAATCGGCGATGGATTGAGCATTTGCGTTAAGGACTTCTTCGACTAGACTTTCGATCGCTGAGGTATCAGAGATCTGTTCAAGACCCTTGTCCTTGATGATCTTGACTGGGTCACTACCATCTTCAAACATGACGGCCAAGACTTCCTTAGCCTGCTTGGAGTTGATCTTGCCAGTGGAGACGGCGTTGACCAGAGAGACAAGATAGTCCTTGGAGAACTTCAAGTCATTCAAGGTCTCTTCCTTTTTATTAAGATAGCCAAGGATTTCAACCATCAAGAAGTTCCATAAGGTTTCAGGAGACTTGACACCAAGCTTGATACAATCTTCAAAAGTGGTGACAAATTCTCTATCCTTGAGCAATTCTTCAATCTGATAATCGGATAAACCGAGCTGTTTGAGTTCTGCACGGTACTGATTTGGAAGCTTGTTCATGGAATGCTGCGCATCATAGATGAAGCCTTCATCAAGATCGATTGGAACAATGTTTGGTTCACGGAAATATTTGTAGTCGATGGCGTTGGTCTTCTTTCTCATCAGGACAGTGCACTTCTTGGCTTCATCCCAACGTCTGGTCTCCTGTTCGACCTGACCGCCATTTTCTAAAATCTCAGTCTGACGTTTGATTTCATAATCAACGGCAGAACGGATGTTGGCAATGGTGTTGAGGTTCTTACATTCCGTCTTGGTACCAAGAGTAGTAGTGCCCTTTGGTCTTAAGGAGATGTTGATATCACAACGCATAGAACCATTTTCCATCTTACCATCAGAACAGCCAAGATAAGTGACGATTTCACGGATGGTTTCCACATATTTCATGGCCTCTTCACCAGTGTGCATATCTGGTTCAGAAACGATTTCCAAAAGTGGCGTGCCACAACGGTTGAAGTTGAGCAAGGAGATATCAGATAAGTGAACCTGCTTGGCCGTATCTTCTTCAAGGTGGGCGTTATCTACGCCAACTCTGACCGTCTTTCCATCGATGACAAGTTCGACATAGCCCTTGGTTCCAATCGGATGGAACTGCTGAGTGATCTGGAAACCTTTTGGAAGGTCAGGATAGAAGTAGTTCTTTCTATCGAAGTATAAGGTTCTGGCGATGTTCATATGCATAGCCGAACAAATCTTGATACCATAGACGACCGCTTCTTCATTGACCACTGGCATGGTGCCAGGCATCGCTAAATCAAAAGGAACAGTCTGGGTGTTTGGTGCTTCACCAAAGGTGCATGGCGCTGGTGAGAACATCTTGGATTTGGTCTTGAGTTCAACGTGAATTTCAATACCGATTACTGGCTCGTATTCCATTTACTTGACCTCCTTGACTAAATCGTGAAGCTTGGTGATATCTTCGATATCCTGAGCACAGGATAAGACATAACCATCTTCGAAGCAACGACCGGTGACATTGACACCGATTGGCATACCTTCATCAAAACAAAGTGGAAGCGTGATAGATGGATAACCACCGAAGTTACCGATGGTGAGAATGTTATCCAGGAAGTCTGGATGAGTGGACCAGGCAGTGGATAAATCCTTGATCTTCTTTGGAATGGAGAAGGCGGCTGGAGAGATGAAGAAATCGATGGAATCGAAGAATTCATTCATCGCATTGACAATAAGTCTTCTTGCCTTCTGAGCGCGATTGAACATCTCTGGCTGGTTTTCCGCAAGCAAAGCAAACGAACCGATGACAAATCTTCTCTTGATCAAATCAGAAAAGCCCTTGGTTCTGCAATCGCACATATATTCCTTATATGTCTGTGGATTGTTGTCGGCAGCAGGTCCGAAACGAATACCATCCAAATTGGCATTGTTGGAACCAGCTTCGGCACAGGAGATGATCATATAAGTAGGATATAAAGCGTCGAGAAGTTCTTCCTTGAAATCGTATTCGACCACTTCATAGCCCTTCTTCTTCATGGATTCAAGAAGTTCGACAAAGGCCTTCTTGATAACAGGATCAGTGATGCCATCCATGACGGCTTTGAAATAACCGACTTTCTTCAAGGTCTTATGTTCCAAGACATAATCCTGATATTTTTCCTTCTTTCTGGAAGAGGAGGACATATCGAGATTGTCATGACCGGCAAGAGTAGAAAGAACATAAGAGGCATCTAGGACATTACGAGTGAAATAAGCAATCGTATCCATAGATGGAGCAAATGGGAAGAGACCAAAACGAGAGATTCTTCCCCAGGTTGGCTTAAAGCCGACAAGACCAGAGTGACTAGCTGGCTTTCTGACAGAGTCACCAGTATCGCTACCTAAAGCAAAAGGAGCAATACCCTGAGCGACAGCAGCCGCTGAACCACAAGAAGAACCACCGATGATTCTTTCTCTATCATATGGGTTGGTGGTGTTACCTTTATGGCCGGTAGTACCAGTACCACCCATAGCAAGTTCATCCATGGTGGTATGACCGATCTGAATCATGCCAGCGCGTCTGAGTTTAGCAACAACGGTGGCATCATAAGTTGGGACATAACCATTTAAGATGTTACTGGAAGCGGTGGTTTCAACACCCTTGGTGGAATAGTTATCCTTGGCAAAGTATGGAATACCTTTTAGGAATTCATCTTCTTCGACCTTGGTGATCTTGGAGGCTTCTTTTCTTGCTTCTTCAAAGCACATGGCTTCAAAAGAATTGCACTGATCCTCTTTGACGAGATCAATACATTCTTCAACTAACTGGGAAGCAGTCACTTCCCCTTTGACGAGCATATCGTGGAGCTCGTGAATACTTTTATTCATCAATTTCATCATTCTTGTTACCTACGACTTTCGGTAATTTGATCTGATTGCCAATACGAGTGTTGGAGTTGGAGAGTTCCACCTCGGCCTTGATTGGCTTGACTGGCTTATCTTTTCTAAGGAATTTCTGATGTTCGCTATAAGGGAACGTCATGGGATCAGCATCATCGACGCCCGGGATTCCCTTTAAGAAATCAATCTGAGCCATGATGGTGTTGAACTCTTCGTAAATCAAATCCGTCTGACCAGGATTCAACTTGAAAAGAAGGTTTTCAGCACAGAAATCGATAACTTCTTTTGTTACTTTAATCATATTGTGAGTCCTCAAAACAATTCATTATACACCATTCTTCTAAAGAAGAATTATTTTTTACATTTCTTTTTCCGCTTCTTCAATCAGAGGAAGGATGTCTTCTTCGCTGTAGATGGTGATTCCTAGTTGCTGGGCTTTAGTAAGTTTGGAACCAGCAGCTTCACCAGCAAGGACAAAGTCCGTCGCTTTAGAAACAGAACCAGAGGATTTTCCACCCAGTCTTTCCAAACGCTTGGTCATCTCATCACGAGAGACGGATAAGGCGCCGGTAAGAACAAACTTCTTTCCCTTGAAGAAGTTATCCTTGGCTTCCACAAGCGGATGCAGATTGACAAAATTGACCTGGTAACTTCTCAGTTTTTCAATGATGGCAAGGTTCTTCTCATCGTGGAAGTATTCCATGATTCTGTTGGCGGTGATTTCACCAACATCGGATAAAGAAGATAATTCTTCTAAAGAAGAGGCCATCAATTTATCGAGATTCTGATAATGATTGGCAAGAACGATAGCCGTCTTTTTACCGACAAGCGGAATGGCAAGGCCACAGATGAGTTGATACAAATCATTTTTCTTAGAATCCTCAATGGCTTTGAACATGGATTCACAAGTCTTTTTGCCGATGCCATCCATCATCATGAGGTCTTCCTCATGATTCTTGAGAAGATAGAAATCAGCAATATCTCTGACTAAGCCTTCGTTAAACAAAGACTCGACCAATTTTTCACCGATACCGTCGATATCCATACCCTGGTCAGAGACGAAGAAGATGAGGTTGTTGATCTGACGAGAGATGCAGTTATCGTTGACACAATAAGTCTGACCCTGGATCTTTTCTAGTTTCTCATGGCAGAATGGACATTCACTTGGGAAATGATATTCTTCAATGCCTGTTTTACGGCGTTCAAGGATGACTTTCTCTACTTCAGGAATGACATCGCCAGCCTTGTGAAGAGAGACATAATCGCCGATGCGAATATCTTTACCCTTGATGTAATCTTCGTTGTTCAAGGTCGCTCTGGAAATCATGGAACCAGCCACACGAACTGGTTGTAAGATGGCAGTTGGAACGACTCTTCCCGTTCTACCGACTGAGATTTCAATATCTTCGACCTTGGTAATTTGTTCTTCTGGTGGGAATTTATAGGCGATTTCCCACTTTGGCACCTTCATGGTGTAACCGATGGTGTCATATAAGGCCATGTTGTTGACCTTGATAACTAAACCATCGATATCATAAGGAAGAGATGGACGCTTTTCCTGGTATTCATGCATGTAGGCGATCACTTCTTTGATGCCATGGACGATTCTTCTTTCCGGATTGGTTCTAAAACCAAGTTTGGAAGCATAATCTAGCGCTTCACCATGGGTCTTAAAGCCCATTTCATAAGCATCTGGCACATAATACCACCAGGCTTCAAGCTTACGTTTGGCGGTCACCTTTGGATCGAGATTCTTCAAGGAACCAGAGGCGGCGTTTCTGGCATTGGCAAATAAAGGTTCACCCTTTAAAGATCTCTCCTCATTGAGCATCTTCAAAGAGGCTTTTGGCATATAGACTTCACCGCGGATTTCAAAATCCTTCATCTCAGCGATATGAAGAGGAATGCTAGGAATGGTCAAGACATTGTTGGTGACATCCTCACCGATGGTACCATCACCACGGGTGGAAGCCACCTGTAAGTCTCCACCTTCATATTCCAAAGAACAGGATAAGCCGTCGATTTTGACTTCACACATATATTCGACTTCTTCTAATCCCGTCAATTTGCGAATGGTCTTATCAAAATCATAGAGTTCTTCTTCGTTGAAGACATCGGCGATGGAGAGCATGTATTTGCGGTGGGTGACTTTCTTAAAGCCGTCAGCAATACCACCGCCGACTCGAGAAGTCGGGGAGAGTCTGTCCTTCAAGTCTGGACGCTTGAATTCGAGTCTCTGTAATTCTTCCATCAACTGATCGAATTCCGCATCCGAAACCGAGGATTGATTCAGGACGTAGTATTCGTAATTATAGCGGTTGAGTAACTTGGTCAGTTCCTCAACTCTTTCTTTTTCTTTATCGATGACGTCCATGACTATT
>JAEEGL015862834.1_pt1 | contig 13355 bp, 13 predicted proteins | sample 9134231 | NCBI WGS metagenome assembly JAEEGL01 (sample SAMN16246548, study PRJNA631951) | gut metagenome | biome: gut microbiome; feature: rumen; material: fiber-attached | host: Bos | place: Iran: Karaj | collected 2018-10 | reverse complement strand
TGATAGATGGTTAAAGGGTGATCAATCATTAGTTCATGAGATTGATAGATTTGTAAATAAAGAAACGTTCGCCAAGCCTTACTCCTTGCTTGGAATCAATTGTTGGAATTCAAATGATATTGCAGATGCATTGAGTAGAAATTGGGAGGGAGGAAAAGAACTGCTGTATTCAGGTGAATTGAGTAGATTCTATCCAGAAGAGCAGGGTGACGATATAAGATTTATTTACAGTATAGAAAATAAATATCGAAATAATAAAGAGTTTACTAAAGATACAGGAATGACTGAATTGATACTACATCTCTCTCATTACAAGCTTTTAGTCGTGGTCGGTAATAGATTTACAAGAGATAATGAGATTTCTGATATTGCAGCAAAAGCAGTTCAAGATAGAAATGCAGATTTTAGAGAAGTTATTCTTGCTGAATTGCTAAAGGATTGGTATATTAGGCGACCGTCATGTAATGAACCGATGATTATTGCATTGGATCATATTGCAGAGTTATTAAAAAAAGAAAATTTGGAGTGCGAAAGAATTGCATATAATTGGTTATCCTTAATTACAAAAGAAGGCGGTGAAGATATACTTTTGGATGGATGTGTATCATTAGATATGTTTGTAAATAAGGTATTATCTTCATCAAGCAGAATCTATGAGGAAGCGATTCCATTTAATCCAATTGTTAATTCTACGCTTTGCTATTGGGGTTATTATACCTTTGTAGAAGAGATAGTGAAACATAATTCTACTTTTGATAGATATGATCTCATGCTTAAACTATTCGAAAGAGAAACAACACCGGCAACAAAAGCAGTAGTTGATAAATTTTATTATTTCTATGGCCCGTTAGGATACTTTACTTGGTGGAAGGACAATATTGACATTTATCAATTTGAAGGAAAAAGAGCTAAAGAATTGAAAGATCAAATTAAAAATGTTGCCATATCAGATAGCCAAGCAATCGCAGAACAGATGCAGGGGATGAGGACACTGTCCGAGTTTTATAAGGAATTTAGAAGATATTTTGAATCTGATATTATGATGGCTACCATAGGTATTAAATTTATGAGAAGGAATAATTTTATCTATGCAGATGACATAAGAGCATTTTGGGAATACTCTTTCCTTGGCTCAGCTGCTCCAATTGGATATAAGTATTGCTTAGGTTTATAGGAGATGAGATTGTGAATATTAAAATATCAAATACAAACAATATAGATACTAAATTTCAAACCCAGAATATGCATGCTAAAGGTGAAGAGATTGCTGCAGTTCTTAATAGTGAGATGACTTCTCTGAAAAACACATATGCTGGAGTCGGAAATAAAAACACCACAAAATGGGCGCTTGTAAAAATAGTTCTTTTTGTAGCTATTTATTATTTACAAGGAAATATTGACCGATTCACTTTTGGCGATACAATGGCGAATATTATAAAGCCGTTTTGCATTATGGCCATGTGTTATCTTGCATATTCCCTTATATATTCGTATGTCTGTATTGTTGGAGGACATAATACTAGAAAAATTGTAAAGTTTAGCAAAGCTTTTGATAAAGCGGTTGACCAGGCAGAAAAGAATAGCGTTATTCAGGATGTGAAGAATTCCGTGGTAAATAATCAAGAATATAGGCTTCCTGATAGTAATAGTCTTGGAGATAAGGTAATTACTATTCGGGAAAATATGAGTAGTTGTGCAACGAGACTATCTAATCTACATAAGTATTCTTCATATATTGTTGGGCCTATTCTTATAGTGATGTCGTTTGTTTTACTTAAAAAATCTGTTGGAAAACTTACAATAGATTTCTTGGACAGCAATGCAGTATTAAATTTATGTTTTTTTGGAGTACTGTTATTTGTGGGTGCCAAATCTACATTAGTAACATTTTCCGAAAAATTAGGTAATATATCTAGAATTGTAGGGATACTTGTTGCGGCCATTTACAGTTTCATTTGTTGGAAAAGTATGACTTCATTAACTATGGAGTGGGCATTTGCATCTTCATTAATACATCGCCACGTTACCTTTTCCATGGTAATAGAAATACTTGTGGCACTTGGATTAATTTTGGCTCTCGGTGTTACAAATTATAAGAACGAAAATGAAAGAATAGAACAAAATGGAGCGGCTGGATTTGGATATGATAACAGATCAGATATAATGATTAGAGTTTGTACTTCAGTAGCGGCAATTTTGGCTATGTTTTGTGCATTAATTCAAGCGGTAAATATGACCTTTGTCACTGAAGAAGGTGCTGTTACAAGATGGATGTTGGTTGGAGTTTGTTTCTTTATAGCGAATCCGCTTTTAAAGAGTAGTACACTTAAAGATTTGTGGGGAAGAACCGTTTCAATAGGACAGGCGATTGCACTTCTGGGAATGGTGGTTATGTATCTTGCGACATATAACAATATTGAATTGATTTCATATCTTTTCTTTGCCGTAGTTGGTTGGTTATTGTCGGCATTAGCATTTTTAATCATTACAAGAGTAAGAATAAGTATGGGATGGGATTAAATATTTATGAACTATGTTGTTGGGGATATTCATGGCTGTTATAAAGAGTTACTGGCTTTATTGAATGAAATTGATAACAAAGATCCCAATGCTGATGTATGGTTTTTAGGAGATTTTATTGATCGTGGCCCAGATTCATTATTAACTTTGGAATGGGCAATGAAAAATATATCAAGTGGAGGAAAGTATAAATCTCTGTTGGGAAATCATGAAGATATGCTTCTTTCTTGGATTAAAGATAGGTTAGATAAAAAGGAAACTTTCAATTTAAAATATGGTTTTGATAGAATTTTAATGCAAGAAGGCTATAACACATTTGAAAAGTTATCAGAAATATATGATTTCTTATCTTCCCTTGAATTAAGACAAGATATTTCAGTTGTTTCTAAAACTGGTAAAGAAATAGAGTATGTTCTTGTACATGCATGGGCTCCAGATGCAATGTCTGAAGGAGAAAGAAAAGGCAAATTAAAGAGAAATATTTACCTTTGGGAACGTCAATGTGATGGAAATGAATATACTGATAAAATAATAGTTCATGGACATACTCCAACAATAGCCCCTGAGTATTCTGATTCTGATTTTACTTCGGAAGGCTTGATAGGATATAGAAAAAATGCAATTAATCTTGATGGTGGGAGCCCTTTCTATAAGAAGTATTGCCAGTTTCCATGTATGATTGGATGCATTTGCTTAGAAACACTTGAGGAAATTTATCCATATACCATAGAGAAAAGGTTCTTGCAGTTTGAAGAAGAGGGATTAATATCTTCTGCGAGGGATTCATATGAGAATTATAAGAGAACTCGGATGCAAGTGAGAAATTTTTTTAGAGAAGAAATGGTTTCGAGGATGTATTGATATATGGATAAGAGTGTTGACAAAAAACCAATATATATATGTTTGATTTGCTTTATAATTGCGCTTGTTTCAGGCTTTTTTATTTTATATCAGCCTCTTCAAAAATGGGCTATATGCAAAATAGAAGCAGAGGCAGAAATTGTTGAAGTTGAAGATAAGATTCAAGATACCAATAAATCTGATAGTGAAGGATTAGTTTATCGGTGTGTGTATGAATTTGATATTCATGGAGAGACAATACGTGGTTACGAATTTAGCAAGCAGTATAATAACGCTTGGAACCATAGTGTGGGTGATAAAGTAGCAATACTTGTAAACGCTAATAATCCTAAAGAGTTTATGCTGAAACCAGTATTAATAAAGTATTGCAAATTCGGCTTTGTTCCAGTTATTTTCCTAGTGATGTCAGGTGTTATTATTATTTCTTTAATTAGAGATAGAAAGGCCTAAAATAGGTTTACTTCCTTGCAAAACGTAAATAATATGTGCAGTATATTATACCGAGAATGAACCCTATTATGTGAGAAAGAAAAGATACTATATCTTTGTAGTAACTTATATAAAATGAGTAGACAAAAAAGATTATTGTTACAGCCTTCACGAAAATAGGAATAGTTTTCGATTTAAAGATAAGAGTTATCAAAACTGGTAGGAAGAAAAATAGTGAACCTGAACACCCGGATAAATAGAAAAAGTATTCCATGAAATGACAATATATACAGATGAGAAGATTTGTCAGTGTTCCGGATATTAAAAAAAGCGCAATAAAGGATGTTCCAGAATGCTTTTTATTAAGCATTATAGAAATAGCAAAGAGCCCAATAGCGTTTGTGATAAGGTGTTCAGGATTACTATGTACAAATATTGAAGAGACTAGTTTCCAGTAGTCGCTTATGTGGAGTATTGTATTGCTTGAGCATACCAACTTTGTTATATTAATTAATTTCCCAGCCGCAGTGGCAACTATCATGATTGTTATGATAATAAAAGTTGCCGTAACTGCGGTATTTTTTATTGATTTCATAGCATGACCTCATGGTTTATTAGTTTGTATGTATATTTTGAGATTATGTGTATTTGAAAACATAAAACACAATTATATTATATATCTATTTTAGCAACAAGCGTTAACTATTTGTAAACTTGTGTTGAAAAATGAAAGAATGCAGCAATGTATTATAATTGCATACGAAGTTCGTGGTAACAATTAATACGGAGGATATCTTATATGGGAAAGAAAATAATGAAAGTGATTATTAATATTGTTTTAATGCCGCTTTTGCTGATTGTAAGCGTCATTATGGGTATTATTTCAGTTGGGATTGTGTTGTTCTATGGAGGATGGATTCCCGTTTTGATAAGTATAATTATTGCGGCTATTTATTCTCATGGTATACCCGGAATTTTGTTTTGGAAAGGCTTTGCAATTGTGATAGCAATTGCTGCATTGATTTTAGCTATTTACTATTTTATTAGTATTGAAAAGGGCATGTTTGCTACACCAGGAAATGGTTTAGGAGAAGCAAAATCTGTAAGTGAAGAGTTTTCGGAGAAAATTGGCAATTTATTTGCGGGATTATCGCCACAGGCTGCACGCAAGAGATATGCAGATCTTATAAAGGCAAATCATCCGGATAATGGTGGTGATGCAGCAAAAGCACAGCGGATAATAAATGATTATAAGGAATACCGAGGAAAAATATAAAAATGAATTTTTTGATGGAAAGTCAATAACATAAATAACATGTAAAAATCTGTGTAGATGATATTAGGGGAGTGCCAGATGGCTAAATTGGAGCAAAATTTGTTAATGAAGAACTTTCATCGAAGAAAATAAAAAGAGCCAAAGACTAATCAGTGTGCTGCCACTATGATTCCGGCAGGGCTTTACTAGCTTTGACTCAATTTATAATGGAATAATACAATCCGGCAATAATATTGTCAAGCGACAGGCGTACTACTACTGGAAAAAAAGAACGTGTCAAATTGTTTGATACAAATGTATTTTTTCAACATGAAGGAACTTACCGCTAAATGCTTTTATGAAATTTTTCACTAATCCCAGTAAAGAGGAAAAATTCAATGAGAAATCAAAGGAATGTAAAGATTTGGGTAGATGATATTAGAGAGGTACCAGATGGTTATCTTGGAGCAAAATCTGTCAACGAAGCTATATCACTCATAGAAGAAATAGAAAAAAATGGTCAGACTATTGAGTTATTGTATTTGGACCATGATCTTGGTGATTATTCACCTGATGGTGGAGATGCAATAAAAATACTTGATTATTTGGTTGAAAGAGAGACTTTTTATCCAATAGCAATTCATACAGCTAATCCAGTAGGAAGAGCTAACATGGTGCGTATGATTAAAAGATATTGGCCATAATATAATATTTGTAAGGAGGTGAGTGATTGTGATATACGTAACAGGTGATTGTCATGCTGACTATAAACGATTCAATACAAAAAATTTTCCGGAACAGAAAGAAATGACAAAGGATGATTATGTTATTATCTGCGGAGATTTTGGCTATTGGCTTCCTTCGAACGAACGTGAGTATAATATGAAGATGCTAGAACAACGGTCGTTTACTACGCTGTTTGTAGATGGTAATCATGAGGACTTTGATGAACTAAATAGTTTACCAGTAGAAGAATGGCATGGCGGTAAAGTTCACAAAATTCGGCCCTCAGTAATACATCTTATGCGTGGTCAATATTACGAAGATGTCGATGGTATTTCTATTTTTTCATTTGGGGGAGCAACATCACATGATATCGGCGGAGGTATATTTCATGTAAAAGATTTAGATAAATGTATTAGACGAGGTTATACAACATCAAAGGACATTGTCCCCGAAGAACTGAATGATAAGGAATTGGCTGATTTCCACTATTTGCCTTATAGAATAGAGAACTTTTCATGGTGGAAGGATGAAGTGCCTTCTGAAGAAGAGTATGAAGAGGGAATTCATAATCTTGAATTGCATGGGAATAAAGTGGACTTTGTTTTCTCCCATGATGGACCGCAGAGTGTGGTTTCGTTATACAGTCAAGGAACTATAAAGAGCGATACGACTCGTAGATATTTGGAAAACATTCACCAACAAATCTATGGCAATTATAAATATTGGTTTTTCGGACATCATCACGACAATGTAAATATAACAAGCAAAGATATTCTTCTTTATGAGCAAATCATACAAATAAATTGATGAGATACAAATGCATCAGGAAGTAGGGATTAATGCGATGATAGAGTAAAAACAGTCTATTCTAAGTATACTACTTATGGTACACTATTTGATGAAGCAAAAAGTAAACAGAATAGGGTGTTTAAATGGACTATACTGCATTTAAGGAGCGGTTCAATATAGAACTTAATACGCAACAAGAGGAAGCAGTACAAGCAGTCGATGGCTCAGTACTGCTTCTTGCTGTTCCGGGAAGTGGTAAAACCACAGTTCTTGTTGACCGCCTTGGATATATGATATTTGGGTGCGGGATTGCACCGGAAAATATACTTACAATTACATACACAGATGCTGCAACAAAAGATATGAAGCAGCGTTTTATTGATAAATTTGGTTCTGACTATGGAAATAGGATAGAGTTTAGAACCATAAATGGCATTTCGCAAAAGATATTGATGTATTACGGGAGACTGATCGGCAAGGCTCCCTATGATGTTATTGAAAAGAAGGTTCAGGCTTCGCTTTTCAAGAATATATATAAGCATGTGACCGGAAGGTTTTCTACGGAAGGCGATATTAAGAATATAGAAACCGGGATTAACTATGTTAAAAACATGCGTCTTGATGATCAGCAAATATCTGAGCTTAAGATTGACGTAGAAAAGTTTCCTGATATTTATAAGTTGTATCAGTCGCAACTGAAAAAGATGAATAGGATTGATTATGATGACCAAATGGTTTACGCATTGATGTTATTGGAGAAGGTTCCTGATCTTTTGACTTATTTTCGGTCATTATATAGATTTATCTGTGTGGACGAGGCACAGGATACTTCAAAGCTTCAACATGACTTAATTGAATTGCTTGCTGGTTCAGATGGAAATCTGTTTATGGTAGGAGACGAAGATCAAAGTATTTTTGGGTTTAGAGCAGCATATCCTGAGGCGCTGGTTTCATTTGAGCAAAGGCGTAAAGATGCCAAGGTTCTTCTCATGGAGACAAACTACAGGAGTAATGAGGAAATCGTTGTAGCTGCGGATAAACTTATTCATGACAATACAAAGCGTCACGATAAAAAGATGATTGCAACCAGACCATCGGGCGGTATACTGCGTCAAATAGATCTCAAATCGAGAAAGGCGCAATACAGCTATTTAATGAAGATGGCGAAGGGATGCGACAGGGAAACGGCGATTCTATATCGAAACAATGAAAGTGCATTACCACTTATAGATGCCTTGGAAAGAGAACATATTCCATATAGGATGAAGAGCCGTGAGATGACATTCTTTACGCATCCTGTTGTTACGGATATTTGTGACTTTATTAGATTGTCGTTGAATCCTTATGACGATGAGGCGTTTATGAATATCTATTACAAGATGGGAGCCGGTATCAGTAAAGTCAACGCATTAAAAGCTGTGGAATCAAACCGCAGAAAAAAGCCATTGATAGAATTAGTGGATGACTTGGATATTTCGCCTTATACAAGAAAGCAATGCAGGGCTTTGGCGATTCATTTTATCAATATGCAAAGTGAGAGTGCCGGAAAAGCGGTATATAGAATTTTGAATTATATGGGCTATGCAGATTATATGAGTGAGCATGGCTTGGATTCCGGTAAAGCTGAAATTCTTCAGCTTCTTGCAAACCAAGAGGATAATTTGGAAAGCTTTCTTCCGAGGTTGGATGAATTACATGCGATGATTTCCGATTCACCGGGGAATTATGACAGTAAGCTTATTTTATCTACAATCCATTCAAGTAAAGGTTTGGAGTATGACAGAGTTTATCTGATTGATATGATAGATGGCATTTTACCATCAGACTCAGCTCCGAAGAAGGATGCAAAAGAGGCTGAAATTGATTTATATGAAGAGGAAAGACGCTTATATTATGTGGCGATGACTCGTGCTAAGAATGAGTTGTATGTGTTCACCTATGGGGCAGTGAATACTTCGGCTTTCAGCAAAAAAATATTTGGAATTGTTGATAAGCGAAAAAAACGTGATGGCGTTGCTTTAAGTGGGGCATATCGGGATAAGACGCTATCCAGATATGTTAATTATGCAGAAAATATCAATAAAGCCATTGAGAATAAAAAGAAAATAGAAGCGTTGATGCCGGATTATGAAGTTGGGGTTATTGTGGTTCATAAGAAATACGGCAGAGGTGTAGTGGTTGACAGAGATGACAGTATAGTTGAAATAAGTTTTGACAGTGAGCCAGAAACCAAAAAGCTATCTTTGGAAATCGCCATTGGAAAAGGTTTACTTAAGACAGAATAGGGGGAATTTGAAATGGCATCTTTTTCAAGTTATGTGCAGGACAAGCTGTATAATGAGCTATTTTCCTGTGCAAAAAGGTTTTTACAGGAAAACGGAAATAAGTTTGATTTTGGCAGCAGTCTTCATAGGGCAGGGTATAGCCATTTAGAAGATATATCCGTACGTCATACAAAGGTTGAGGATTTACCTGGCTGTAGAATCAAGTTTTACGTGTATCTTGAGCTTGAAGTGGTTACGCAGGAGGGAAGTTCACGTTATGACGATTATCAGGATGAAAATATTTGGTTACTTGTAACCTGCGAGGGCGATATTGGGGATGAACTTGAAAATGTAAGTATTGTTGGCATAGAAGACTATACAACTAAGCCTAAGCCAAATAATCCGATGGATGATGCACTTGTGCCGGTTTTTGGGAAAAAGAATCTTGATAAGCATGCAGAGGAATTCCTTAGAAGAAATTATCACAAGGCGCTACTCGAACCTATTTCTGTCGAGCCGGATAAGCTGTGTGAGAAAATGGGGCTTACGATTAAGCGAGCACGTATTTCTGAGGACGGGAATGTATTTGGCAGGGTTTATTTCTATGATGGTACAGTAGATGTTTTTGATGATGATACCGGAGAGATACATACAGAGGATGTAAAAGCTGGAACAATCCTTGTGGATACAACAGCATCGTTCTTATATGGGATTGGGGCTTTTAATAATACGATTGTGCATGAGTGTATCCATTGGGATATCCACAAGAAGGCTGTTGCTTTTGCACGTATGTATAATAAGGGCATAACCAGTATCGGCTGTAAAATAGTTGGTGGTTCCATAGAAAAGAAGTTTGATTTTATTGAGTGGCAGGCCAATAATCTAGCTCCGAGAGTACAACTTCCTGCAACGATGGTAAAGAAGTATGTAGATGGTCGTATTTCTTATATTCGCAGGAAAACAGGGTTATATGATTATGTGGACATCATTGAGATGTTGATAAAAGATGTGGCAACACATTTTGCTGTTTCTCAGACAGCAGCGAAGATCAGACTTATTGACTTAGGCTACGAAGAAGCAAAGGGAGCCTTGATTTATTTGGATGGTCATTACGTACGTCCGCATAAATCAGCAAGCTTTGCACTGGAGAATCACCAGACATTTTCAATATCTGCAAGAGATGCAGCTTGGCTTAGGGCATTTCCAGGAACCGGTTTAAAGGCGATTCTTGATGAAGGCAGATATATCTTTGTTGAAAACCATTATGTTTTAAACAGTGAGCGATATGTTGAAAGAAATGCCGAAAATCAGTTACAACTTACACATTATGCCTTAAATCATATGGATGAATGTTGCCTCGTCATTGATTTGACTATTGATGGCAGCAGGGTATCGATAAATTACCATAAAGAATGTTTTTTAAATAGAGGCTTTGAATCAACTATTGATTTTAAGCCGGCATTTCATGGTGGACATGCAAAGAAGGAAACTCAGGATAAGGCCTTAGAAGAGTTTGTTTTAAAAACTAATGAGTTTTTATTAACGTTACCAAACGATTATGTAAAGTCTTTAGAAATGGCAATAGATTGGGTGGGAAACCCGTCTCATGCTGAGATCGAAAACGTTGATTTAGATGGCGTAATGCATGGGGTTAGTAGGAAAACCCTTGAAAGATGTTTAGCGGGTGAAACAATTAAGCTACAATCAATGATAGCTATTTGTATCAGTTTGAAACTGCCATATAAGATCAGTAGGCATATTATTGATAATTCACCAAGAAAACTGAATCTACGGGAAAATTCACACCAATGGTACGATTTTGTTTTGGAAACAATGTATACCAGCGAGGTCCTTCAGGTAAATGATTGCTTAAGACAACATATCAAAGAGGAAGAACTTTTATAATCCTGGACAGAAATTGTCCCAATACAAGGCATATTTTTTATGATGATAAGCTCTGAAACTCGTTAAACAGCGAGTTTCAGGGCTTTTTTTGATGGACAGAAAGTGTCCGGTTATAGGTTAGTAATCGCGATAAAATGTACTTGTCCTTAAGGAAATGAATGCATTCAAGGAACCTATAAACTATAAATCGGAAGATAAGCGTACAAATGTTCGCAAAACTCTTGAAAACATTTTAGCATCTGTTATACTAATTATAGAAGTAGAACGTATGTTTGTGCTTCGATCAGCATAGGAGATGCGTAGTAATGGGGTTTTGCTCCGCCCTTACGGAATCATTGCTACGATAGCCGATTGATCACGGCTAAAGTACTATACGCTAGAGGTGACACTTTCCCTTTTCCTCTTCCGATAGAGATTATTCTATTTAAGGAGAGATGATTATGCGTAAGATCGCAATTCACTGTCGCAAGGACAGAAAAGGACTCAGAATGTCCTATACACCAACAGGAGATGGCAAAGCATTGGTCCTTCAAGGAATTACTATTGCTTGCCCATATTGTAAAGAAGCCAGATCACTTCATAATTTCACAGAAGAAGAGTTCTTGGCTAAAGCTGTCGGAGATAAATTTTTTATTTAGTGGCAGCAGATATAACAATTTAATATTGAAGCACGTATGAGCGTGATGGTCTTTAAAGAGACGGACACGAGGGGCGTGAAACAACCAGTGTAACTGGAAGTTTCATGCCCTATTTTTGTTTATGGACTTCCTTGCCTGGTTAGCAACCAGGGAGGAGGTCTTTTTTAGTCTCATACGTTTACATTGTCGGGGCACAGATTGGCTGTCCTCCCAAGAAATTTTGATTTCGCAAGGAGGACAAAGATATGTGCGAAAAAGTAAATGCAATTATTAATGCATCAGCAGAGGACAAGAAGAAGTTTTTGACCAAGGTGGCCAGATTGGTTGATCCGAACAACAAGCAGTTTTCAGAGGAAGAAAAGCGTCTTATTAATAAAAAGGCTGCAGAAGTTTGGATGGAAGATGCCGAGCATGTTATTGATATTATGCAGGCAAGATGCCATTTGACATCGGAAACGGCAGATAATTTTCATGACGATGTTATTATTCGTATGTTGGAAAGATTTTATCGTTACAATAATCCAGCCTATATGGAAGATGATTCTACTGAATATGAAATCGCAACGTACATCAGAAGAGTTGCACAGGATGTTTTGATTGATGCATTTGCTGATACCTATGGAATGAAACCTTGGCATTATAAGGAGTTTAGGGCGGTAATAAAGGCAAAGGAATATCTTTCTTTACAGTATACAGATAATGATGTGGAGATTGATGAGGATCTCATCTTTGATTACTTGGATGGTAAGATTTCTAAGCATTCAATTCTTATATACCTTCATATGCTAAATGGTGTTTGTTCCATTGAAGAGCAGGTTGCATTAGGCATTGAGCCTGTAGCTGATGAGAAAAAGTTTTGCACTGAGACTGAAGCTATTAGAACGTTGGAATTGGATTCTTATAATAGAAAGAGATTTGATTCAGCTTTGAAAAATTTTAGCAGATTAGATTTCTATATTATTCTCGGCAGAAAAGGTCTTCTTGATGGTGAACTTGAAGATATGACAATTTCAGAGTTTGTAGAGACATCCAATTTTAAGAAGTTTTTTGCAGAGGACACCAGTATCAAAATCGGTTCAGATCCGGTAAGAGTTGTACATAACAAGATACAGAATAAGATTGCGAATCTTAAAAAGCTTGGTCTTGATAATAAGGAAGATATTACAGAACTTATAATGTATATGAAGGAACGCCTTGAGGATTAATATGATGGGGCTATCGTTGATTGCGATAGCTCTTTTTTCCTTTCTGTATGGAAATTGTTATGAAAAAATGCCATAATAGAGTGGTACAGAAATGGTACATCACGAAAGGTTGTTTTTATGGCAGAGAATAGCAAAATCAAATTGTTATATGTGTTACAAATAATGGAAGGTTCTGACAAAGATCATCCTCTGAATACAAAACAAGTAGAAGAGAAGCTAGCTGAGCGTGGCATTGTTGCGGAGCGAAAATCTATAGCCAGAGATATCAAATGCATTCAAGAGGCAGGGTATCCGGTCGTGCGATGCGAGAACCAGAACCTTGGTTGGTATATGTCTGCCAAATCACATAAAAAATAGAAAATTTCTATTGGTTTGGATGTACCAAATATGGTATACTTATTACAAGTGAAAAAGTACCAGGTATCAGAGCATTGAATTTTTGATACCTTTTTGATACCTTTTGCACCCAAAACGACAGAAAATACGTAGTACAGTCACAGAAATAAAATAAAAGAAATGGCGTATTTTCAACAGTTTCACATCAAAAAAAGATTTGGAACGACGGAGATGGAGTAAGTTTTAGGCCCCGAGAACATTAAAATTTCAATGTTCTCGGGGCTTTTTGTTTTGCTTTTATAGTCTCTTTTAGTCCGCTTCACAAATTACGCAGGAGGCGTTATATTATCACTCGAGTAATGAAATATATTCTGTTTTTATCACTTTCGTGGCGGCTCGCCACAGTTTTCCTTTTTAAAATATAATT
>JAEEGL014573841.1_pt1 | contig 13355 bp, 8 predicted proteins | sample 9134231 | NCBI WGS metagenome assembly JAEEGL01 (sample SAMN16246548, study PRJNA631951) | gut metagenome | biome: gut microbiome; feature: rumen; material: fiber-attached | host: Bos | place: Iran: Karaj | collected 2018-10 | reverse complement strand
GATTATTTTGGTTTAAGTGATATATCAGAATTACCTAAAATAACACCAAAATCCGAGCAAGTTAATAATGAACTTGATTTATATAAATCTAAATATGAAGAAGAGATAATTGAATAATTATCTTTTTTTTGATACAATTATTTTATAAGGTAGGGATATATGATTAAGAGTACTAAACAAATGTTTATAATAATCGGTGTTTTTGCAATTGTTTTATTATTAGGTGGAACAACCTATGCATGGTTTAATTATAGTAGAACAACTGGTGATAATGAATTAATAGCAGGAGATATTTATCTACATTTAAATGAAGGGCAAGAGGAAATAGAGTTAACTAACATATTTCCAGAGACAGCAGCGGAGGCAAGAAGTAGAAACGATAATTATATAACATTTACTGTAGATGGTAAAAATACTTCATCAAAAACAATATATTATGAATTTATTCTAGATCATGGAGCAGATAAAGCAAGTCCAAAAACAAGATATCGTGATGAAGATTTAAGATTTGATTTAATAGCATTAGATTCTAATGGTGATGAAGATGAATATCTATTAAGCGCAGCAAGTTATGAAACTTTAGTAAATAGAAGAATCTATGTTGATACAGTAGATGCTAATACAACAACAGAATTAGTAAGAAGATATAAACTAAGAATGTGGTTAGATGAAAATGTGGTAATATCAGATACAGCCTCAGATGCTATTTATAACACAACTGAATATAAAAATAAATATGCTACTATTAAACTAACAGTAGCAGGTGATTTCCAAGAGAAAGAGGTTCCAATATCACTTTATGCATTAATGAGGAATAGTTCGGTAATGGATAATGTAAATAGTACATATGTTAATAATACAACTCCAGGAATTAATTTTGGAGCAATATCAAGTGACAATAATGGGAAAGGTATTTATATGAGAGCAGGAACAGAAAATGATACCTATCCAATAATGTATTATCGAGGCAATGTTAATGATAATAATGTTAAGTTTGCAAATAAATGTTGGAAAGCTGTAAGAACAACTGATACAGGAGGAGTTAAACTTGTCTATAATGGAACACCTAATGAGTCATTTGATGGTTTTATTTTTGATGGTAGTAATAATTCGTGGAATATAGATGTTATTGATGGTCAAAATCATGAAATTAGTTTTAAAGTACCAGCAGGTGATAACTATGAAATGATAATATCAGGAACGACAGGATTATCATGTGGATTATCATTTCAGGTATGGAAAAATGGAAGTACAGTATATTCTAATGGTGGAGGAGGAGGTTCTGCAATTAATTCTACATATTCATATGGAACATTAACTGCATCAGATGAATTAAAATTTTCAATCACTGGTGCAGGCTCAACATCATCAAATTGTAATGTAATGTTGGATATATCTATGAAGCAAAATTCAGTTAAATTAGAAAAAAATAAATATACAATTATGTCTGATCTATCTAATTTAGCGTGTAAAAATAATGGAACATTATCACAAATAACATTAAATGTAAACGGAACAGATAAAAATCAATTTGTATTTTCAGGACCTTATTATCAAGGTGATAATTCACCAGCATATGTAGGATATATGTATGGAGATATATATAAAGGATATTATGGAGCAGCAACAAGTGGAGCATATTTTGGAAGTAGTTTTACATGGGATGGAACAAATTATAAATTAGTAGATCCAGTAACAACAAAAAATAATACACATCATTATACATGTAATTTAACAACAGCCGCTGGAACATGTACATCATTAAGATATTATTACTATGGTAATTACCGTGTAAATCTAACAGGTGGAGATGGAATAGAACAGGCAATTAAAAAAATGCAAACAAACACAAATGATTCCAATGCAAAAGATAAAATCGATACATGGTATGTAGGTAATATGACAGGTTATACAAATAAATTAGAAGATACAATATGGTGTAATGATAGAAGTGTAGGAGATAATAATAATAATGGATGGAATGCAAATGGAGGAGATTTGTCAATTGGTCTATATTATGGTGCGTATCAAAGAAGTAACTATGCACAATCTGGAAGTACAGTAAAAAATCAACCAAGTTTAGCATGTGAAAATAAAAATGATCGATTTACGGTAAATAATGGAAATGGTAATCAAGCACTAGACTATCCAGTAGCCTTATTAACTGAAGATGAAATGGTATTAGCTGGAGGATTAGCTGGATCATCAAGTTCATTCTACTTAAATATTGGTGAACCATATGATTGGACTTTGTCGCCTAGTAACTTCGAAAGCGATCACAATTCTATTTTCTATTTGTACTATAATGGTGAGTTGTACAATAGCTCTGCGTATAACGATTACGTTGGTCTTCGCCCAGCTATTTCCCTTAAACCAGGCACTCTGGTTGCCGATGGAACAGGAACAGCATTAGATCCATACGTAATTGAATAAAAATATTGATAGATTATATATAATCTATCTTTTTTTTTACATTATTTGACAACGAATAAATGATTTATCATCATCTATTAATAAAAAGAAATCATTTGTTTGTTATAATAAAATTAGGAAAGTAGGTGATAACATGAAAAAATTAAAATATTTAGTTCTTTTTGTCATGTTATCATTTACAATTAATGTTTATGCTGTAAGAAGAGATAGTAATGATTTAAAAAATAGAAGTGTTTGTCCTAGTTTTGAATTAGCTAAAGCAGAAACTAATGGTAATATTACTAAAATAGAATGTTATACAGATTATGCAACAGCTAAAAAAAAGATGGATGAGAACACTGATAATTCATTAATTATCTTAGAAAGAAGTAATAGTGTTACTAAAATAATTGATGCTAAATATGCTTTAGCTTATCTTGATCGTGGTGATACATTAACTTATTTATATAGTAGTAATAGTTTAAGTTCAAGTATTACATATATGGATAATTGTACTAGTTATGGTGCTCCTGATGCTGTTTTCTTAGAAATTAATTATAGTAATAAAGCAGCTAAAATAAAAATAGGTGGAGCTACTGGTTGGGTAAGAAATGGTGAATATACTATTATTCCAGTAAATTGGGTAAAAACTAGTTCATATTATAAAATAGATAATAATGGTGTATATCACTATTATGCCAAAGATATAGAAAACAATAATTATACTCAAGCAAGTCGTTTAATTGATACAAAACCTGAAACAATAGCTAATGGTAATTATAAGAGTTATGATGGAGTATATTTCTATAGTGATTATATTTCTATGATCGATGATTATCGTACTAATAAACATGATAAAGCAATTAATAAAGATAATCCATATTATAATTATTATCAATATTTACCACATCGTAGTAAAACTAATTATGATATCGATGATTTTGATACTTATATTCGTAATGTTTTAGGTTTTGATGGAAGTTTATTTGGTAAATTCTTATCAGGAAAGTATTCAGTTATTTATGGTACTGGTGAATAGTATGTGTTTGCTGAAAAGGTGTATGGTGCTAACGCTGTATCAATCTTTAGTTTAGGAAGACATGAATCAGGTAATGGTAGAAGTGCAATAGCTTATAATAAAAATAATATTTTTGGTCATAATGCGGTTGATGGTTCAGCTTATTCTTCAGCTACTGGTTACTTAGATGTAAGAAGTAGTATTTATACTCATGGATATGGTTATATTAATAATTTATATGCAAGAGTAGGTAGTTCAACATATAATGGAAGTCATTTTGGTAATAAAAATACTGGTATGAATGTTATGTATGCAAGTGATGTTTATTGGGGAGAAAAAGCTGCATCATATTATTTCTCATTTGATAAAGAAAATGGTTTCTTAGATCGTAATTATTATCAATTAGTTTTATCTACTTATTCAGATGTTTATGCCAGAACAGGACCAAATACTAAATCAAGTATTGCTTATACAATTAAGAAAGCTAATACACCATTTATTTTACTAGAAGAAGTAAAGGGTGAAACAATTGGTGGAAGTGATGTTTGGTACAAAGTACAATCTGATTCTAATATATCTAATGATGGTAAAATAATACCAGGAGATAGTTCATGGCCTAATTATAATTGGACAGGTGTTGTTTATGTTCATTCTAATTATTTTAAAAAGATAAATGATGCAAAAAAAACTGATGGTACATATAATAAACCAACTGATGTTAAAAAAGATGTTAATACAGCTACAATAACTACTAATGCAGATAAAACTAAATATAATCCAGAAGTAGGTTTATTAAGTAGTGATAAAGATTTCTATTACACATCAACATTAACTAATAAAAAAGGTACTTTTAAAAAAGGAGCCTATGTAGTAATACTTGAAAAAATAGTTAATGGTGATAATACTAGTTACTTAGTAATTAATAGTTATGGTTCTATCCAAAAAGCTTGGATTAGTAGTGAAAATGTTAAAATAGTTAAAAAAGATTTAGTAAGAGTTACTATTCCAGAAGCGCAAAAATATATTAGTGTAACAGATAAAGTTGGTGGAAATGTTGTTTTAAATGTTTATAATGGTAGTTTCCTTCCAATTGTAGATAAATATATAACTGGTGGTAAAACATATTTAAAAGTACAATATAAAATTTGGGATAATTTATATTATGGTTATTTAGATGGTAGTTTAACCAATATAGAATATACTTTAAATTATATTAATATTGCACCAGTAATAAATGCAAAAGATCATACATTAATAGTAAATGATTCATTCAATCCATTAACTGGAGTAACAGGTACAGATACAGAAGATGGTGATATTACTAAGAATATCAAGATAGTATCTAATAATGTTAATACAGCTAAAGCAGGTACTTATGAAGTTAAATATTCATTAACTGATTCATATGGTGAAACAGTTACTAAAGCAATAAAAGTAGTAGTAGCTAATCGAACAGAAACTAAAGCATTATTTATGTTTAATGGTTTAAAACAAGTTGAAAAGAACAAATTTAACTTTAGTGGATTTATCGCAGTAGCTGGTATGGATAATAAATCTATTAAACAAGAAATAATCTTTGTAAATGAATCTACTAAGAAAGAATATACTTTTGCATTAACTAATTGGAAAGAATATCCATATGAAATGACTAATGTTGATGATACAAAAGCATATAATTATAGTGGTGGATGGTTTAATACAACAATTGATTTATCTAAAGAAGCACTTCCTAATGGTAACTATACTATTTATGTAAAAGCAACTAATGGTTTATATGAAGCTAAAGCATTATTTAATAATATAGCTTATATGGAAATGACTAGACGTGCTAAAGGAGATGGAAGAAGTTTCTCAATTGATATTGATTATAGTACAATATATAGTCCATTAGTATTTAGTATTCGTGATGAATTAATTAGTATGGATGTACCAAAAACTGATGATCCAATGTATAATTTATTTAATAGTATTAAATTAGATAATAATAATTTAACTATTAAAGGAACAAGTCATAGTTTTGGAGTAAGTTTTGCAGAAAAAGATAATGTTGATCGTAAATTAATATTTGAAAATACATCTGACTTTACTAAATATGAATTTGATTTAGGTAGTATAACTAATGGTGAATATAAAGTTACATTAGCTGTATCTGATAATTTAGATAAAACAAGAGCTTGGTATAATAAAACAATTGATTTAACAACTTTACCTAAAGGAAACTATGTTTTATATATTAAGAATACAGTCAATGGTGTATCTTATTATGGTGAAATAATTGATGTTGCATATACTGATTTCACTAAAATAAATAATACTATCTATAAATTAAATCGTAATGATAATACAAGATTAAGATTAGAATTAACTAAAGCATAATTATTTGATATTTTATTGTCAATGATTATGCTTTTTTGTTATAATTAATATAGTAGAGGTGTTTATGATACAGAATAAAAAGCAAATGTTTATAGTTATAGCAGTATTTACATTAATATTATTGTTAGGTACAACGACATATGCATTTTTTAATTATACAAGAACAGGAGCTAGTAATACTATTAAAGTAGGTAGAATAAGTTTTGTTACTAATCAAAAACAAACCATTAATTTAACAAATGCATTTCCAATTGATCCAACTGAAGAAGGTATAATGAATGATAGTACTAAAGTTGGAACACTTGAAATAGAAATAAAAGGAGATACTGATTATAATCAAGGTATTGAATATTTAGTTAGTTCAATAGACTCTAATAACTTTATTACAAGAGGAGATAAAGTAATTGAAATACCTATAAGTATTAGTGTTTCTGTAACTAATTTAGGTAATGAAAATAGTAATTATTGGGAAACTAGAGAAGGAAAGAATACAACTATTTATAAAAAAATAGTTGGTGATACTTTAGTAGGAAACCAAATGTTATTAGTTGGTTACATTAAACCAAATACAACTAGTGGTACAGTAGAAGGCGTGGATGGTAAAATAACTATAAAAGCATATTTAGATAAAAACAATATTTTAATAAGTGATACCTATGATGGAACAGAATCAGATAATATGGGAACTACTAATAATCAAGCCGAAGGTAAAGTAGTAATTACAACAAGTGAATGGAATTCATTACAACAAAATGGTTTATCATTTAAAGTAAAGGTAGAAGCTAATGAAGGTATTTGGGTAAATGGTTCCATTGAAGAAATTATGCGTAAAAGTGCAGTAATGGATAATATTAATAGTGATTTTGTTAATAATTCAACACCAGGTATTGATTTTGTACATTCATCAAGTGATACAAATGGAAAAGGTATATATATGCATGCCGGAACAGAGAATAATACTTATCCAATAGTATATTATCGTGGAGAAATTGATGATAATAATGTTATTTTTGCAAATCAGTGTTGGAAAACCATGATGACAACTGACACAGGTGGAGTTAAGTTAATCTATAATGGTACTGCTGGACCTGCTTATGAACAAAAGGTTCCACTTGAACAAAGTAAGTACAATGTTATATCAAATAGTTCAGAAAATCCATTTACATATGATGCAAGTGATAATTCATTTAACATAACATTAAATAATAGTTTTAGTTCAGAAATAATATTTGGTATACCAACAGGAAAGAATTACTATTTAGAAATAAATGGATCAAGTGGTTCAACATGTAGTGGGTCAGTTCAATGGTATCAAAAAAAATCAAATATTGGATACTTTGAATATCAAAGTTATGAAACCGCCTATAATGGACATAATATAAATCAATCTAATTATATTTCAAAATATACAAGTGAAGATCAACTTAAAATTGCAGTATCATCTAGTAATGCAAGTGATGAATGTGTAGTTAATATTAAATTTAGAGTACTAGGAGAAGGGGAGAAAATAACTGATAATGGTTGCTATAATGTAACAAGTGATACAACTATTACAGTAGATAATGAAAATCGTATCGTTTTTAATTATGATGGTGCAAGACATTATGATTCATCAATTGCATATAGTGGATATATGCATGGTGTGGTATATACTGAAAAAAGAGTTAATTATGATAGTAGTATTTATTATGGAAATGGTTTTACTTATGAAAATGGCGTATATAAGTTAACTAGTCCAATGCAAGGATATGATGGAACACACCATTATTCATGTAATTCTACAAATAGTGAAGATACATGTGCAACGATAAGATACTATTATTATAATAATAATCCCGTAAATTATTCTTCAAATATAAGTGGTTATTATATTGAACTATCTAATGGTAAGAGTATTGAGGAAGCTTTTGAAGAAATGATGTCAAATGTAGGTGATTCATACGTTAAAAATCGAATTGATACTTGGTATGAAAGTAATATTTCATCATATCGAAATAGGTTAGAAGATACAATTTATTGTAATGATCGATCAATAGAATCTTATGGTGGATGGGATCCAAATGGTGGATCAGCTCATGATTTTCTATATTTCACTGAATATAAGAGAAAATACGTAAAGATGGATTGTGCAAAAAAAGATTCGTTCACAGTATATAAAACAAATGGAAATCAAATGTTAAAATATCCGATTGCCATGATTAGTATAGATGAAGCAAGATTAGTTGGCGGATCTGGATGGGACTCAAAATATTTCTTAAACAATGGCTATGAATATTGGACTATGACACCATCAAGTGATTATAGTGATGCAGGTGGTGCTTATGGCTCTTATCCAGAAATGGGAACAATATTCTCATCAGGTAGTTTCTTAAGTCGTGAAATATATGCAAGATACCCTGTTCGCCCAGTTATATCAATAAAACCAGGTCAATTCATTAAATCGGGTACAGGAACAGTACTTGATCCATATGTTATTGAATAATAAACGTAGTGTTTTGCACTATGTTTTTTTATAAAAAAATATCGTATCATAATAGTGGTGATATATGAAAATAAAAGATTTACCTCTTGAAGAAAGACCAAGAGAAAGATTAATTAACTATGGAAAAGAGTCTATTAGTAATGAAGAGTTAATTGCTATTATATTAAAAACAGGTACAAAGAATAAATCAGTTAAAGAAATAGCTTTAGAAGTATTAAATAGAATTAATTCACTAGATAATTTAGAAAATATTAATATCAATACTTTTAAAGATATTAATGGTTTAGGTAAAGTGAAAACAATTGAATTAATGGCATCAATTGAATTAGGTAAAAGAATATTTTTAAAAAAAGATTATAAAAAAAGAATTATTTATAATAATCCAGATATTATCTATTCTAATAATTTATATTTATTTAAAGATAAAAAGCAAGAATATTTTTATACTTTGTATTTAGATAGTAAAAATAATTTAATTGAAAGAAAACTGTTGTTTATGGGAACAGTTAATCGTAGTATTGTTCATCCAAGAGAAATATTTAAAGAAGCTTATCTCACGTCTGCATCTAAAATAATTTGTATGCATAATCATCCAAGTGGTGATATAAAACCTAGTAGTGAAGATATTAGATTAACAAAAGCTTTAATTGAAATAGGTAAATTACAAGGAATAGAATTAATTGATCATTTAATTATAGGTGATGATAAATATTATAGTTTTTATAATGAAAGAAGGGATTTATTTACATAAAAAAGGAACTAAATAATAGTTCCTAAATCTAATACTTCAGTTTTACCTAAATCATCATCTTGTGAAGTAGCTGCTGGTGTAGGTGTTGTAGGTGTTCCTGTTGGAGTAGTTGGTTCTTCCTCAATAATAGGAGTAATCTTATTTCCTAACATCTCTTCACTATAATGTGAATCAAGTTCATCATCTATTTCAATTAATTTATATATTTCATTAAATGTTGTATATCCGCCTAATACTTTTTCAAGTCCATCTTGAAGTAGTGTAGTTACTTTGTCAGTATAAACCATTTTTCTTAATTCTTCACGAGGAAGGTTCTCATCATTAATGGCATCTCTTAAATAATCATCGATTAATAGAACTTCTTGAATAGCAATACGTCCTTTATAACCATTACGACATTCTTCACAATGTCCATCACCAACATCATATATTTGTTCTACATCTTGATTTAATGCTTTTTTAAATATTACTTTTTCATAAGATGTAGTAGGTCTTAATTTTTTACATTTTGGACATAACATACGAGCTAGTTTCTGTGAAACAATTCCTTCTAAGGCACTTGATAATAGATAACGTTCTACATCCATATCTAGTAAACGTTCAATAGTATTTAATGAGTTATTGGTATGGATTGTTGATAAAACTAAGTGACCAGTAATAGAAGCACGAACTGCTATTTGAGCTGTTTCAGTATCACGAATCTCACCAATCAAAATAATGTTTGGGTCTTGACGTAAGATACTACGAAGTACACGTCCAAATGTAAGTCCAATATCTGAATTAACTTGAACTTGGTTAATTCCTTCAATATTCATTTCTATTGGGTCCTCAACAGTAATAATGTTAACATCTTCAGTATTAAGAGTTTGTAACATTGTATATGTAGTTGTTGATTTACCTGAACCAGTAGCACCTGTTACTAGAATAATTCCATTAGGTACACTAATCATTCTTTTTATTTTTTCAAGATTCTTTTCAGAGAAACCTAAGCTTTCTAATCCATCTGCACTTTGTGTATAGTCTAAGATACGAATAACTATTTTTTCACCTAAGTTAGTAGCTAGAGCAGACACACGCATATCCAAGTCAATACCATTAATATTTCCTTTAATAGCACCATCTTGTGGTAAACGTGATTCAGTTATATTCATATTTGATATTAATTTAATACGAGTAGTTAGATTTCTTTGATAAGCTTTAGGTACAATAGTATGATCCTGTAAAACTCCATCAATACGAAGTCTTACTTTTACACCTTCTTCAAAAGGGTCCATGTGAATATCACTCGCACCCTTAGATACAGAATATATAATTAAATTATTTACGATATCAGCTATTTCTTTATTTTTCCAGTCATATTCTATCATAACTAACCCTCATCTATTCTTACTTAATTTATTATATAATAAATTATATTTTTTATCAAGATTATTATTAAAAAATAAAAAAAGACTTAGTAACTATTTACAGTTAATTATACTTTATTTTTAAAAAAGGTAGATATTTGCAAAAAAATATTATATAATTTATTTGATAATATAGGTGATATATGAAAAATAATAAAGGTTTTGTAATGACTGAAACATTAGTTGTAACAGTTTTCTTAGTAACAATATTCACTTTTATATATGTATCAATTGTTCCTTTAGTTGGTAAATATGAAGATATAATTACCCGTGAAGCTGATATTGATATTGTATATAAGTTATATCATATAAGAAAATTGGTATATAGTGATGGTAATAGAGCAACTATAACTAATTTAGGTAATTCAACATATAAAAAAATTACTTGTAGTAATATAAGTTCTGCTAATAGAGAATATTGTAATAAAATGATGCAATTTTTAGATTTAGATAGTTATACATTGATATTTGTTAATGATATATTTGATGCCTTAGCAGGAATTCGAAGTGTCAGTCAAGAAATGTATAATTATATAAAGAAATATGAAATAGTTCAAGGAAAACAACTAATTTTATTAGATAATAATCGACATACAATAGCACATTTAGCATATAGTGATTAATAATTAAGATATAGAAAGGGTGTTAATATGATTTTAAGAAGACCATTTGCTTTTTTAATTAAGTATTTTAAATTAATACATATTATTATGTTTATCGGTTTTTCATACTTAGTTTTCGTTATACGTAAAATATATGTTTTCTTTTCAGATTATGTTAAAACAAGTAATTTTACATACTTTGAAAACATGACTTCTAAGTATGTGCCTATTTTTGCTTTTATAGTCGTTTTAATAATACTTGGTTTAGCTATTAGTATATTACTTTTAATGCGTAGAAAAGATAAACCAATTGCATTTTATAAATTTGTAATTGGTTATTGTAGTGTATTGTTAATTGCATTAATTTACTTTTTTGCATTCTTTAAATCACTTGATACAGCAATATATGAACCACTTCGTTTAGTAGTTAATCGTGATATTGTTTTATTCATTTATTTAATTAATTTTGGATTTGTTATATTATCATTTATTCGAGGTTTCGGTTTCGATATTAAGAAATTTAGTTTTGAAAAAGATAAGAGAGAACTAAATCTTGAAGAAAGTGATAGCGAAGAAGTAGAAGTAAATGTTAAATTTGAAAAAGAAGATGTTGTTAACTATATTAATAGACAAAAAAGAGAATTTACATATTATGTAAAAGAAAACTCTACAATATTAACAATAGCCGGTGGAGTATTATTATTTATAATTGTTGTAGTATTTTTATTAAATCATTTTGTATTTAATAAAGTATATAGCGAAGGTAGTAATGTTGATACTGGTAGAATAGTATATAAAGCAAATAGTAGTTATATTTCTAATTATGATAAATATGGTAAATCACTTGCTGGTGAAGATAATTATTTAATAGTTAATTTTGATATAACAAGTAGATATACTGATCCAGTAGTACTTGATAAACAAGCTTTACGTGTTCATATTGGAGATGAATACTATTATCCAACTACATCTGTATGTGATTTGTTTGATGATATGGGAACTTGTTATAGAAATCAAGAGTTAAGAAAAGATAAAACATATAATTATATTGCAGTTTATAAAATAAAAAAAGCTTCTGGTAAAGTATATTGGGAAGTATTAAAAGATAAAAAAGATGGTTATCGTTATATTAAAGTATCATTATCACATAAAGATATTAAAAGAGAAGATGTAATGGCTAAATTAAATGATACTTTTATATTTGGTAATACTACCCATCAAATTACAAAATATGAGTTATTAGAAAAAACCGAATATGAATATGAAGAATGTGTTAATGAGAAATGTAATAATTATACTAAGGTAGTGTCTCCAAAAATAGGAGAAATAGTTTTAGTATTAGATATTTCTGATCTTGATAAATTATCAAATAATTTCTTAAATAGTGCATTTGGATTAAAATATGATGGTAAAAGTGTTTATGGTAATGAGATTAAATATCTTGATAAACATGATAATAAAGTATATTTTAGTGTAACAAGTAATATAAAAAGTGTTAGTAGTTTAACTTTAACAATTATGACAAGAAGTAAACTATATAACTTTGTATTAAATGGTGGTTAATATGAGTAAGCAAAGAAAAAAGAATCTTATCTTTACAATAATATTCTTTATACTAATTGGAGTTATTACTTATTTTATAGCAACACTTTAAATAATTATTTCATTAATTATTTTGTAATTAACATTAGAAAGATTTTCTAATGTTTTTTTCTTTACAATTGCTTTTATGGTTATTTTATCAAGATATTCTTTACTAATAATTTCATCATCTTTAAGCAAATAATCTAATTCTTTACTATTATTATAGTTTTCTTCAATTGTTATTAAATAACCAGTTTCTGCTTCTTTAATATTATCTTTAATTAAAGTAGATATACTATTACCATAAGCTCTTATAAGACCATTACTACCTAATTTAATACCACCAAAATATCTTACAACAATAGCTATTATATAACATAAATCATTCTTTTTAAGAATATCTAAAATAGGTATACCAGCTGTACCAATAGGTTCACCATCATCACTATATTTTTCAGTATTAGGTAGAATATATGCATAGCAAATATGAGTAGCTTCAGGATATTCTTTTTTAATACTATCTAGTATATCAATAGTCTCTTCTTTACTATAAATCTTTTTAATAATACCAATAAATTTTGATTTATTAATAATAACTAAATTTTCACTATTATTTTTAATTATTTTCATACACATCAATATTATTGTACTAAATTTTGTAAAAAAGTAAAATAAAAAAAATAAAGTATGATATAATTTATTGTGGAGGATGAAATATGAAAAT
>JAEEGL014477931.1_pt1 | contig 13355 bp, 12 predicted proteins | sample 9134231 | NCBI WGS metagenome assembly JAEEGL01 (sample SAMN16246548, study PRJNA631951) | gut metagenome | biome: gut microbiome; feature: rumen; material: fiber-attached | host: Bos | place: Iran: Karaj | collected 2018-10 | reverse complement strand
CGCAACGAGATGCGCGCGGAGATCATCAAGCTGCGCGAGCGCATCGACACGACCTTCATCTACGTCACCCATGACCAGACCGAGGCCATGACCCTGGGCGACCGCATCGTGGTGATGAAGGACGGCTATATCCAGCAGATCGGCACCCCCCAGGAGGTCTTCAACCACCCCGCGAACCTTTTCGTGGCGGGCTTCATCGGCATGCCCGTCATGAACTTCTTCGACGCGAAGCTCCTTCGGGAGGACCGGCATTACTTCGTCGAGCTGGGCGGGATCAAGGTCCATCTCTCTGAGGACAAATGCGCCCGCCTGGCAGCGAAGGACGTGCAGTCCCAAAGCGTGACCCTTGGCGTCCGTCCGGAGCATATAGATCTGGCGGATGACGGAGTCCGGGCCAGGGTCGATGTCAGCGAGATGATGGGCTCCTCCGTCCATCTCCATCTGAGCGCCGGGGACCGGGACATGATCATCATCGTCCCCACCGTGGATCTGGAGAACCTGCCCCGCATGGGCGACGAGATCCGCTTCAGCTTCAAGGGCAATGTGGCCCACGTCTTTTCCAAGGAAGACGATCACAACCTGGAGTATTAACATACAGAAAAGCCTGCGCGACAAGCGCAGGCTTTTCTGTATGCTCTTTACTTTCGTATCAGCTTTACGTGCCCGCTTTCGCAGGCGTCCTCCAGCATCTGCAGGAAGCTTTCGGCGTAGTCGCCCAGGCGCTCCCGGAGCAGCGCCTCGTGCTTGACGGTGATGATCCGGTCCTTGCCGGGATCCGTCAGCACGTCGTAGACCGCGTCCAGATTCCGGCCGCAGTCGGCGGGCAGGCTGAGCTTCTGCCGCAGAAGCTCGTGGAGGCTGGCCTTGTCTGTGACCCGCTTGGCGTTGATGGTGGCTCTCATACTCAACCCTCCTCCCCGTAGAGCAGCTCAAAGCTCTCGTAGTGGTCTTCGGTGTAATAGATCAGCCCGTCGTTGGAGAAGACGATGCGTTTGACGCCCCGGGTGTTCTTGCCCATGGTGCCGATGTCGCACTCGGTCCACTTCCGGCCCTTGGCCTTGGGCAGCAGGCCCTCGTAGTTTCCGAAGTAGCTGCCGCCGATGCACTTGCCCGGGGCGTAGGGCTCCAGCGCACCCTTGACCCAGCCCAGGTTTTCGGCCTCTTTCTTGGTGATGTAGTTGGAGGGCAGATGGCCGTAGAGGTGGATATAGAGGGCCACCTCCTCCTTGGAATCATAGACTCCGTCCTCCGCCACCGTGAGCCCAGGCGCCTGGGTGTCGGGGACCGCGGGGGCCTCGGTGTCGATCTGAGGGGGCGTCTCTGTCCCGGGCGCTTCGGTATGGGAGCCGGCGTCCGTCCCGGAGGGAGTCCTGGCGTCCGGCGCCCCGGTGACGATGGGAATATCGATGGGCGGCTGCGTGGTCTGGGGGACCGCCATGCAGCCCGCCGGTCCCGCCAGCAGCAGCAGGACCAGGAGAATACAAAGAATGCGTTTCATGGGCTTTCCCTCTTTCTTTTTTTCTGTATTATACCAATCCCGGAGAACAATTGCAAGAAATAATCGAAAAAGCCACAAAAAACCCTTTTCAAACACAAGTCCTTGTGATACAATAAACAAGAATATACAAGATAAGGGAGGCTCCCCTATGAAATACTGCTTTGAAGAGATCTATACCCGTCCCGAGGACCGGGCGCGGCTGCTGGAGCTGCGGGACGCCCTGCTGGCAGACGGCCATAAGGCCGGGGATATCCGTTATTTTACCGCCCCCGGCCGGACGGAGCTGGGCGGCAACCACACGGATCACCAGCACGGCCTGGTGCTGGCGGCTGCTGTGGACGTGGACACCATGGCCGCCGCGGCGCCCAACGACGAGGGCCTGATCCGGCTCTGGTCCGCGGGCTTCCCGCCCTGTCAGATCCATGTGGACCCGGCCCAAAACCCGCCGGCGCCCAAGGAGAGCGCCCTGTCCCTGCTCCAGGGCATGGCGGAGCTGTGCGCCCCGCTGGGGACCCCCTGCGGCCTGGATATCCGGGCCTCCTCCACGGTGCTGCCCGGCGGCGGGTTGTCCTCCTCGGCCTCCTTCGAGGTGCTGCTGGCGGAGGTCTTCAATGCGCTTTGGTGCGGCGGCAGCCTGTCGGCATTGAAGCTGGCGGAGCTGGGCCAGCGGGTGGAAAACGACTGGTTCGGAAAGCCCAGCGGCCGTCTGGACCAGTCCGCCAGCGCAGTGGGCGGGGCCACCTTCATGAGCTTTGCCGATCCCGCCGAGCCTCTGGTGGAGAAGCTGGACCTGGATCTGGAAGCGGCGGGCTACGCCCTCTTTATCATCAACTGCGGCGCCAGCCACGCGGACCTCACCGGCGAATACGCCGCCATCCCCCTGGAGCTGAAGGCCCTCTGCGCCCGCTTCGGAAAGCGGGTCCTGGCCGAGGTCCCGGAGGAGGCGTTCTGGGCCCGCCTGCCGGAGCTCCGGGCCGACTGCGGCGACCGGGCCGTGCTTCGGGCCATGCACATCTACGCCGAGAATCGCCGGGTGCCCGCCATGCGGGACGCCCTCCGGGCTGGGGACTTTGATCGCTACCTGGGTCTGGTGCGGGAGTCCGGCCTTTCCTCCTGGCGCTTCCTTCAGAATGTCACCCCGGCGGGGCAGACCGCGGAGCAGCCCATGGCCCTGACCCTGGCCCTCTGCGAGAAGCTGCTGGCAGGCAGAGGGGCCTGCCGGGTCCACGGCGGCGGCTTCGCCGGCACCGCCCAGGCCTATGTGCCTCTGGCCCGGGCGGAGGAATTCCGGGCAGCCATGGAGGCCGTTCTGGGGGAGGGCGCCTGCCAGCGCCGCACCGTCCGGGCCGTGGGCGCGGCGGAGATCCTGCTGTAAACAAACGGCTGCCCCAGGGCAGCGGCGGCCGTCTCCGGTGGTCGACATAATCCGACAAATATCGACAAAAATCCGCATAAATATACATTTTGTGTCGAATCATGACGGACAAAACTTGATTTTTCCAAGGTTTTTCTTCTTGAAATGTACGGATTTTTATGCTAAATTATTCATGCAAAGAGAGACAGAAAACACCAGAAACGCATATCAGTAAGGAGAGGAAACTATGGAAAAACGCACCACCGTCCTGGTAGCGGACGGAAGCGAAGAATTTTGCGCCCGGCTGTCCGGGGCGCTGCAAAACGGCGGTTATCAGGTTGTCGGCACCGCCACCGACGGGCAATCCGCCGCGGAGCAGCTCAAGGCGTCGTCTCCGGACGTGATGATTCTGGACCTGATGCTCCCCAAGGGAGACGGCCTTTCGGTGATCGGGTCCGTGCCGAAGGAGAAGCGGCCCAAGCTGCTACTGCTGGCGGGGCTGGCCACGGATTACGTGCTGAACGCCGCCTCCGCCGCTGGCGCGGACTATCTGATGCTGAAGCCCTGCACGGCGCAGACCGTGGCCCAGCGTGTGGGGGACATCCTCCAGGCGGACCGGGAAAGTACGGCCAGACGCCAGAGCGCGGAGCCGGACATCGAAACCATGGTCACCAACGTGATCCACGAAATCGGCGTTCCGGCCCACATCAAGGGCTACCAGTATCTGCGGGAGGCCATCATCATCGCCGTGGGGGACATGGAGGTCATCAACGCCATCACGAAGGTCCTCTATCCCCAGGTGGCCAAGACCTTCTGTACCACGCCCTCCCGGGTGGAGCGGGCCATCCGCCACGCCATTGAGGTGGCCTGGGACCGGGGCGATCTGGACACCCTCCAGCGCTTTTTCGGTTACACCGTTTCCAACACCAAGGGCAAGCCCACCAACAGCGAGTTCATCGCCCTGATCGCCGATCGCCTCCAGCTTCAGCTCCGCAGCGGCGAGCTGAAAATGGCCAGGTAATGGGTGAACCATAAGAAAGAGGGAAAAGGCGTCCGGCCCTTTCCCTCTTTCTTATGGTTTTTCCAGCTCTCGCAGGCGGCGGTATCTCGCAAATAAAACGGCTGTCAGCAGGTCCAGCAGGACCAGGCCGCCCAGGTCCCAGAGCAGCATGCCCCGGTTGATGGGGTCCAGGGCCACCACGGGGACCAGCTCCAGGGCCTCCGCCAGGGTACAGCCATAGCGGGCGTTGTCCCGGAGGATCAGCTCCCCGTAGCCGCAGTACAGGCCCGGCAGGGCGGCCAGGGGGGTGAAGAGCGCGGCCAGGCAGATGCCAAAGCCGGAGCTCCGTCCGGCGGCCAGCCGGTAGCCTCCCATGGAAAGCAGAAAGCCTCCCAGTCCCGCCAGAGCCAGGCTGATATCGCTGCGGGTGAGCAGCCAGGCCAGCGGAGCCGCGGGCAAGGCGCCAAACGCCGCCCCCAGACAGCCCAGCCAGCGCCGTTCCCGTCCCATGGCCTCAGTCCACCCGGGTGTAGAACAGCTGGAGGGCTGCCTCAAAGAGATCCGTCTCATCGGGATAGAAGATCGTGCTGCCGTTCAGCTTGCCAAAGCTGCCCTTGATATCCCGGAAGGAAAAGCTGGCCTCGTGGGCGATGTAGCTGCTGCTCAGGAAGGTCACGTCGGGAATCGTCAGGTCCGTCACCATATAGGGGGCCAGGGCGGAGAACAGCTTCGCCGGGAAGCTGAAATTCCGCTTGGTTTTGGCCACGGCCAGCTTGGAGAGCTCCGTCACATACTGCTTTTGCCGCTCCATACGCTGGGCGTTGGCGTCGATCTCCTGGGTTCTGGTGCGGATGTAGCGGTCCAGATATTGGCCTTGAAGCTCGAGCAGATCGCCCTCGCTGATGTGCGTTCCGTCCGGCATGTCCACGTCGATCAGAGACTTGACCTTCACGTGGCCCACCGCGTCGTTGACGGCCTGGATGCCGTTCATATCCAGGGCCAGGTATGTGCTGATGGGCAGGCCGTAGAGCAGGCGGGAGACGGAGCGCATGGCGTTTTCGCAGCTGCCCTCCTTGCCGTCACCATAGGCAAAGGCCAGGGTGATCTGCTCGTTTCTCGTTTCCACGTAGTAGCCGCCCACGGAGTAGATGTCCACCTGGGCGTTGGTTTCCCGGGAGATGTTCAGCACGGTGGTCTGTCCGGTCTTGGTGTCGAGACCCACCAGCAGCATCACGTCGGACTGGCCCGCCCGGCCGATGGTTTTTTCTTCCTCCAGGCTGTGGTCGATGCCCAGGAAGAGCAGGGTGACCAGATCCTGATTCAGCTTATAGGTGTGGCCCTGATAGAGGATGGTGGTGCCGTCGTCCAGGCGGACGACGGGATTGTCCGGCAGATCGGGGACCTCCACCTGCTCCACGTTCTTGTAGCGCAGCAGCTTTCCGCCGCCGACATAGACGTCGGCGTAGGCCATCAGCTTGAAGCCCTCGGCCCCCAGCCGCACCAGGCTCAGCAGCAGCACCAGCAGGACCAGGACCCCGCCGGAGATCCGGCGGGCCTTTTTTTTCTTGGACGCGGCGAAATGGCCCTGATAGGGGCCGTCACTTCGTGTGGACATCGCTGATCAGCACCCCCTCGACCAAATAGCGGCTGGCGCCGTGCTCCAGGCAGGTGCTCAGGATCACGAGCCGGTCCTCGATGGTGATTTCCAGATCCTTGCGATAGTTCCGCACCATGACCTTGGGCTCCAGGATGTAGTTCCGGATCCAGTCGGCGTAGACCTCGTCGTCGGAGAAATCAAAGCAGTTGAGGATATGCCGGGTGTCAAACTGGATGGCCGCGGCGATGCGGTAGGTCAGGATGTGGCCCGGCGTGTAGATATAGAAGAATTCGTGTTCGTCGAAAAAGCGCTTGTCCCGGAAGACGGGCAGATTGGAGAACATGGTCCCGTCCAGCATGTTGTGGCCGTAGACCAGGGTCACCCGGTCCGTGAAATCCTGGGAATTGATGGGCTGGGTGTAGATGCAGCCCGCGAAGAGGTACTTCCGGTGGATGTCCCGATGCAGATAGTAGTTGTAGTCCAGATCCGGGGAGGACTGGAGGATGGGCAGGTCGATGTCCGGCTTTTCCGGCCCCATGGGGATGTAGATCCAGGCGTAGACGTCCTCGTTGATCTCCTGCAGGGGGGCAAAATTCACGGGATTGTCCTCCAGGGGGGCCGTGGTGGTCACCGGTTCGGTGTCGGGGACAGTGTCCGCGGAGACGACGGCCTCGGTGGTGACGGGAGCGGGCGGGATCGGCGCGTGGGTGTGAAACTCGTTGGGATCCAGGGGCTTGACCCACCAGGGATGGGTGATGATCCAGATCACCGCGCAGCCGACCAGCAGCAGCAGGGACAGCAGCAGCACCAGAAGCCAGATCCGCCGGGAGCGCTTCTTTTCTTCGGTTTGATTGGGCATGAAGAGAACTCCTTTCGGGGAGAATACCTGTTATCTCTTCCAGGTGGAAGGAGACAGGGAAATCAGCATGGGATAGATTTCCAGCCGGCCAAAGAGCATGGCAAAGGCCAGAATGATCTTGATAAAGGGCGTGTAGTGCCAGTAGCCCAGGGTGGGACCCACCAGATTCAGACCGGGTCCGATGTTGTTGTAGCAGGCGGCCACGGCGCTGAAGTTGGATACGCCGTCAAAGCCGGGCTGGAAGGAGACCAGGAACCAAAAGGCTGCGAAGAGGCCGATGTAGATGGCGAAATAGGAGATAACGCTGATGAGGGTGGTGCTGTCCACGGGCTTGCCCTCGAAGCGCACCGAGGTGACTGCCCGGGGATGGAGCATGTGGCGGACCTCCCGGCGGATGGTCTTGAACAGGAGCACGACCCGGGAGACCTTGAGGCCGCCGGCGGTGGAGCCCGCGCAGGCGCCGATGAACATCAGCAGCACCATGACCATCCGCGACAGGGTGGGCCACTCGTCGAAGTTCACGGTGGAGAAGCCTGTGGTGGAGGAGATGGTGTTTACCTGGAAAAAGGCGTGGCGGATCGCGTCGGAGAAATGCTCGAACAGGGGCATGACGTTCCAGCAGATCAGAGCTGTGGAGGCCAGGATGATGCCCAGATAGGTCCAGAGCTCCTCGCTGCGCAGGGCGGTCTTGAAGCGCCGCATGACCAGCAGGAAGTAGAGGTTGAAGTTGATGCCGAAGAGCATCATAAAGGTGGCGACCACCCACTGCAGATAGGGACTGTAGCCCGCCAGGGAGTCGGCCTTCAGGCTGAAGCCGCCGGTGCCGGCGGTGCCGAAGGTGTGGATGCAGCTGTCGAAAAGGGGCATGCCGCCTGCCACCAGCAGGATCAGCTCCAGCGCCGTTATGGCGATGTAGAGCAGATAGAGGATCTTGGCCGTATCCTTGAGCTTGGGGGAGAGCTTGCCCATGGTGGGGCCGGGCATCTCCGCCCGCAGCACGTGGATGGTCCGGCCGGAGAGATTCGGCATGATGGCCGCCATCAGCACCAGCACGCCCATGCCGCCGATCCAGTGGGTGAAGCTCCGCCAGAACAGCATGGAATGACGCATGGATTCCACGTCCCGGAGGATGGAGGCGCCGGTGGTGGTGAAGCCGGACACCGTCTCAAAGAAGGCGTCCACAAAGCTGGGGATCTCCCCGCTGAGGATGAAGGGCAGGGAGCCCAGCGCCGAGACGGACAGCCAGGCCAGGGCCGTGACCAGGAAGCCCTCCTTGGCGAAGATCAGCTGGTTGTCCGTGCGGAAGACACGGCAGAGCAGCAGACCCAGCCCCTCGCTGATGGCGATGGTGATGAGGAAGGGGAGCTGCCCGCCGTCCCAGTAGTAGAGGGATACGGCCAGAGGCAGGACCATCAGGCCGCCCAGCAGCAGCAGAATGCGGCCGATCAGAAAATAGACCATTTTCCGGTTCATGGGCGGCCTCCTTACAGCAGGATCTCAGCCAGAGTATTGAGGCGGTGCTGGCTTGCGATGACCACCACCCGGTCCCCGGGCAGGATCACGTCGTTGCCGGCGGGGATGATGGCCTTGCGGTCCCGGAGGATGCCGCCGATCAGGATGTTCTTCTTCAGCCGCAGGTCCTTCAGGGGGATGCCGGTGTAATCGGTCTCACTGCGAACGATGAACTCCAGCGCCTCGGCCCGGCCCTCCATCAGCTGATAGAGGTTCTCGATGGAGGAGCCCATGGAGGATTCCAGGGCCCGGGCGTAGCGGAGCACCACGTTTACGACGATATCCTTGGGGGATATGACGCTTTCCAGGCCCATTTGTTCCGCCATCCGGGCCATTTCGTCCCGGTTGACCTTGGTGATGACCTGGCTGACCTTCTGGCTCCTGGCGTAGTAGGCCACCAGGATATTCTCCTCGTCCATGCCCGTCAGGGTGACGAAGGCGTTCTGATCCAGCAGCCCCGCCTCCTGCAGCAGCTCCTGCTGGGTGCCGTCGCCGCAGTAGACGCGGATGCCCGGCAGCATATCGCTGAATTTGTGGCAGGTGGCCCGGTCCGTGTCGATCAGGGTGACGTTGGTGCCGGAGGCCAGGAGCATTTTGGCCAGATAGAAGGCGATGCGGCTGCCGCCCATCAGGGTGACGTTCCGGGCCTGGCGCTTGGCGAGGCCCGTGGCCTTCAGGAGCTTCCAGAGCTCCGCCCGATCGGCGGTGAGGCCGATGCGGTCCCCCGCATGGAGGACAAAATCGCCCCGGGGGATGATGACCTCGTTTTCCCGCTGGACCACGCAGATCAGGAACTTGGCCTGGAAGCGGTTCCGCAGATCCATCAGCCGCTGTCCCAGCAGGGGAGAGTCCTCCTTGAGCCGCAGCTCCACCATCTCAAAGCTCCGCCGGGAGAAGCTCTCCACCTTGGAGGCTGCGGGGAGCTTGAGGATGTGGAGCATCTCCTGGGCCGCCAGCAGCTCCGGGTTGACGGACATGGACAGATCCAGCTGCTGGCGCAGGAAGCCAAGGGATTTGTCGTTGTACTGGGGATTGCGGATCCGGGCGATGGTGTGTCCGGCGCCCAGCCGCTTGGCCAGGAAGCACATCAGCATGTTCAGCTCGTCGGAGCCGGTGACGGCAATAAAGAGCTCGGCCTTGGCGACGCCGGCCTCCTGGAGAGCCTCGCAGTCGGCGCCGTTGCCCACCATACACATCACGTCGTACTGATTCGTCAGCTCGGCCAGCACATCCGCCCGGCTGTCCATGACGACCAGGTCATGGCCCTCGGCCACCAGGGTGCTGATCAGGGCCACGCCGATCTTGCCGCAGCCCACAAGGATGATTTTCATGCAAATTGCTCCTTTGTCCTGTTGATAGAAAGGAATGCTGTCACCGAATATGGAAGCACTTATACAGCTGCTTCTGCTCGCCCACGGCGTAGACCACATCGCCCTCCCGGAAGGGATCCTTGGGATTGGTCATGGTGACCTGACCGTTCCGGCGCAGGGAGATGACGTTGACGTCGTACTTTTTGCGGACGTCCAGCTCCAGCAGGGTCTTGCCGAACCAGTCTCCGGGGACCACCATCTCGTAGATGGAGTAGCCGGCGTCGAACTGGATGAAGTCCAGGATCTGCTCGGAGGCGTACTTGGTGGCCAGCCGCAGCGCCACATGCTTTTCGGGATAGACCACCTCGTCGGCGCCGTTTCGGAGCAGGAATTTTTCCTGGATCTCGTTTTTGGCCCGGGCGATGACCTGCTTGGCCCCCAGCTCCTTCAGCAGGGAGGTGGCCTCCAGGGAGGTCTGGAAATTCTCGGACATGGACACCACGCAGAGGTCATAGTTGTCCACGCCCAGAGAGCGCAGGAAAGTCGGGTTGGTGCAGTCGCCGATCTGGGCGTCGGTGACAAAGGGCATGACTGCGTTGATGCGGTTTTCCGCCGCGTCCGCGATCATGATCTCATAGCCCTGGGAGTTCATCTGCCGGGCCAGCATAGAGCCGAAATTACCGGCTCCTAAGATCAGAACGGATTTCATAGCAATACCTCCGTTTTTTTGTCGTTTTGCAGAGGGCGATCTGCAAAATACCGAAATATTTCATGATTCATGATTCGTTAACCTACGGTGACCGGCTCCAGCGGCTTTCTGCCCGGGGGGTTCTTCCCGCCCGGCAGCAGGGCGTAAACCAGGGTCAGGGCGCCCACGCGGCCAAGGAACATCAGGGCCATCAAAACCAGCTTGGAGGGGCCGTGCAGAGTCGGGGTGATGCCCAGACTCAGTCCCACGGTGCCCACGGCGGAGCCTGTTTCAAACAGACAGGTCAGCAGGGGCAGCTTCTCCACCCGGCAGAGCACCGCGGAGCCCACGGTGAAGAGGGCCAGGTACAGGAAGAGGATGGTACCGGCATTGCGGATCACGTCCTGGCCGATGCGGCGGCGGAAGCACTCCACGTCGTCCCGGCGGCGGAACACGGTCATGCCGGCCAGGAAGAGAACTGCCGCCGTGGTGGTCTTCATGCCGCCGGCGGTGGAGCCGGGGGAGCCGCCCACCAGCATCAGGAAGATCATCTGCAAAATGCCCGGCTCGGACAGCTTGTTGAGGTCCGTGGTGTTGAAGCCCGCCGTGCGGGTGGTGACGGACTGAAAGAGCGAGGCCAGCAGCCGCTCGCCGAAGGGCAGATCCCGGTACTCCAGCAGGAAGTTCAACAGGGCCGGAAAGAGCACCAGCACTGCCGAGGTGATCAGCACCAGCTTGGTCTGGAGCCGCCAATGCCTGCAGCGCAGGCCGTTCTGCCGCAGATCGTCCCAGACCAGAAAGCCGATGCCGCCCACGATGATCAGCAGCATGATCACCAGGTTGACCCACGCGTTGTCTGCGTAGGAGCTCAGGGAGGAAAACTTCTCCCGCACGCCCATCAGGTCGAAGCCCGCGTTGCAGAAGGCGGAGATGGAGTGGAAGAGACTGTACCAAAGGCCCTTCCAAAAGCCGAAATCCCGGGCAAAGACCGGCAGCAGCAGGACCGCGCCGCCCAGCTCAAAGCACAGGGAGCCCCGGAGAATGAAGCCCGTCAGCCGGACGATGCCGCCCACCTGGGGAGCGGAGATGGACTGCTGCATCCGGTTCCGCTGGGCAAGGCTGATCCGCCGCCCCGAGAGCCGGAAGAAGGTAACGGCCACGGTAATGACCCCCAGGCCGCCGATCTGGATCAGGGTCAGAATGACGATCTGGCCCAGCAGGGACCAGTGGGTGGCGGTGTCCCGGACCACCAGGCCGGTGACGCAGGAGGCGGAGACCGCGGTGAACAGGGTGTCCCCGAAGGGGGTCCAGCTGCGGTCCCGGCTGCAGGCCGGGAGGGTCAGCACCAGCGCGCCCAGCAGGATCAGCGCCAGGAAGCCCAGGAGGATCACCTGGAAGGAGGAGGTGGTGCGGTTGCGCTTGTTCAGCAAGCCGATGTTCATAGGATGCCTCCTTGGTGAAGAATCAGCCGGACTGGGTCCGCTTTTCGAAGCCGTGGATCCAATCGGACTTGTAATAATAGACCAGGTAGATGATGGAGCTGATGAGCCAGGTGATGGGGTAGGCCCAGAACAGCAGGACAATGTTGTGATCGATCATCATGGCCACGGTGATGTAGATGATGCGCAGCACGCACCAGATCCCCAGCATCACGAACATGGGCACAAAGGCCTTTCCCGCGCCCCGGAAGATGCCCGCCAGACAGTGGGAATAGGACAGCAGGAAGAAGAACAGGGACTCGATGTGGCTCTGGCGTACCGCGATGGCGATCGATTCCGGGTTGTCGATGAAAAAGGAGACGAAGGGCTTGGCGAACAGATAGAGGATCACGCCGATGATCTCCGCCATGATCATGGAGGACCAGATGCCGAAGCGGGCCCCCGCCCTGGCGCGGTCGTACTCCTTCGCGCCAAGGTTCTGGCCGATGTAGGTGGTCAGGGACATGGAGAAGGAGGTGATGGGCAGGAAGGCGAAGCCCTGGATCCTGGCGTAGGCGCCGCAGGCGGCGGTGCCCACCTGCTTGAAGGTGTTGATGTGGGACTGGACCATGACGTTGGCCAGGCCGATGACGGAGTTCTGCACGCCGGTGGGCAGGCCGTAGCGGAGAATTTCCCGGAGGATGGCCGGGTCGATCCGCAGCTTCTCCCGGGACAGGGCGTAGACGGTGTCCCTCTTGGTGAGCTGAAGCAGGCAGAGCAGGGCGGAGACCGCCTGGGAAATGGTGGTGGCGATGGCCGCCCATTCGATCCCCAGGCCCAGGGGCCCCAGGAAGAGCCAGTCCAGGAAGATATTCAGCAGGGAGGAGACGATCAGATAGTAAAGGGGGCGTTTGCTGTCGCCCACGGCGTTCATGATGCCCTTGAAGGTGTTGTACATCACCAGGGCCACAGAGCCCGCGAAGTACCAGCGCAGATAGGAGGCCGAGTAGGGGATGATCTTCGCGTCCAGCTGCATCCAGCCGGGGATCCAGGCGGCGAGGACCGTACCCATCACCGTGAGGGTGAGGCCGCAGATCAGGGAGATCAGCACGGCGGTGTGGACGGCCCGGGACATGCGCTCCGAATCCCTGGCGCCGAAATAGCGGCTGATGACCACGCCCGCGCCCATGGAGGCTCCCACGAAGAAGCTGATCATCAGGTGGATCAGGTTGCCGGAGGAGGTGACCGCCGCGAAGGCGCCGTCTCCCAGATATTCGCTGACGAGCCAGGCGTCGGCGGTGCTGTAGAGCTGCTGAAAGAGCTGGCTCATGAAGATCGGGAGAGCAAAGGAAATGATGACCCGTTTCGGATCCCCCTGAGTCAGCAGGGTGGAATCCCGTCGTCTGCTTTTGATCGGTATCTCTGTCATGGGAACGCTCGCTTTCTGCCGTTGCACATAATAATTCAATCTATTATACATGATAAAAAATCGTTTGTAAAGCCCTGCGCACAGAAATTTGGGCCTTGCCTCTTTTCAAATCTTGTGATACAATATCTGGGTATGAAAAGGAGGGGAAAGCACCATGCGGAAGATGATCGGCTTTGACAATCAGATGTACCTCGACACCCAGTCTGCCCGCATCCGGGAACGGATCGAGCAGTTCGGCGGCAAGCTCTACCTGGAATTCGGCGGCAAGCTCTTTGACGACTACCACGCCTCCCGGGTCCTGCCCGGCTTCGCGCCGGACAGCAAGATCCGGATGCTGTTGGAGCTGAAGGATTCCGCGGAGATCGTGATTCCCATCAATGCCGCCGCCATCGAGCAGAACAAGGTCCGGGGCGATCTGGGCATCACCTACGACGAGGACGTGCTGCGGCTCATCGACGCCTTCCGGGGCGAGGGCCTTTATGTGGGCAGCGTGGTCATCACCCAGTATTCCGGCCAGGGGGCCGCGGACGCTTTCCGCCGCCGTCTGGAGCATCTGGGCGTCAAGGTCTACATCCACTATCCCATAGAGGGCTATCCCCACAACATTGCCCGCATCGTCTCTTCCGAAGGCTACGGGAAAAACGACTTCATCGAGACCTCCCACCCCCTGGTGGTGGTCACGGCTCCCGG
>JAEEGL013003158.1_pt1 | contig 13355 bp, 9 predicted proteins | sample 9134231 | NCBI WGS metagenome assembly JAEEGL01 (sample SAMN16246548, study PRJNA631951) | gut metagenome | biome: gut microbiome; feature: rumen; material: fiber-attached | host: Bos | place: Iran: Karaj | collected 2018-10 | reverse complement strand
GCGCCTGAGCCGGAGAGCATAATGTTCACCGTGACCGAGGGCATGGGCACCGTGAACGCCGACGCGAAGGCGGCGTATCTCACCACGGGCAGCGTTACGGGCACCGGCACCGTAAGCGCGGTCTGGGGCGCAGCCAACGGCGAAACGAAGCTTACCGTACTTGACAAGATAGATTCCATCGACGTTTTAAGGGACGGCAACGCCGTTTCGTCGGCGGATTTAAAGAGCGGCGAGGAGATGACCTTAAGCGCAAAGGCATATAAGAACACACTTGAGGTATATTCCTCCAACAATTCGTTCACCTGGTCGGTGTCCTCGCCTAACCTGGGTACAATAACGCAGAACGGCGTTTTCAAGGCCTCCGACAAGATAAATCAGAGCGGCACTATTACAGTAAGCTACGGCGACGTGTCGAAAACGGTGAACATAACGGTGGGCAAGAATGAAGTGGACACCCCGCCCGTTATAGCCATAGACCCGATGGACGGCTGGGACTACAACAACGAGTTTCTGAACATCGGGGCGCGTGTGACGGACAACGACACGCTTACCGCAGAGAACATCACGCTCTACGTTGACGGAGAGATAACCGAGTTCGATTATACCCCTGAAAGCGGCATTCTTATGGCGCACATGAAGAACGATTTTAAAAAGGGCATGCACAAGGTGACCGTGGAGGCGGTTGACACGGCGAAGAACCGCGCCCAGCGCTACGCCTCGTTCTTCGTTGACCCGAAGGGCGCCGAAAGCGCGTTTTCCGACGTTGAAGGCCACTGGGCCCGCGACTACATAGATTATCTTTACAGCGCCCAGCTCGTAAAGGGCGTTGAGGACTCCGCATCGCACAGGCTTTACTACCTGCCCCAGAACAGAGTGACCCGCGCCGAATTCGCCGTTATGATGAGCAGATACTTAAAGCTCGACACCTCCGCAGCCGAAGGCTATTCGGTGACCTTCACCGATGACGCGTCGATTCCCGCGTGGGCGAAGAAGGAGGTCTACGCCGTGGCGCAGGCCGGCGTTATGAAGGGCCGCCCCGACGGCGACAACGCCGTGAAATTCGACCCCGACGCGCGTCTCACCCGCGCCGAGATAATAACGGCCATAGGCCGTCTCGTGCCCGCGGACTACAAGGCCGACGACATATCCTTTAAGGACGCGGCCTCCATACCCGCGTGGGCCCGCGAATACGTGGGCAGGCTCATAGCGCTTCGGGTAATCTCCGGATACACCGACGGCACGCTTGCGCCAAACGATTACGTTACCCGCGCAGAGGTTGCAAAGATTCTTTACAGCGTATATTGAGATGATGCATGAAGGCTCCCCGAAAGGGGAGCCTTTTTTGTATATATGGGGAGCCGCGTCCTTGCGGGGCGGCGGGTTTATATGGTATACTTTTCATAAGAATGAAAAAAGGAGCTGAAGTTCCCGTGAAGAAACGAACGCTTGGTCTTATGCTTGCGATTATTCTGGCGATATCCGTGTGCCTGCCCGCCATGGCGGAGGAAGAGACGCAGACAAACTGGCTTAGCGTCGCCCCGGGCGACTGCTGGACGGTCACAAACACAGGAGAAACGGACATATCAATTGACGACATATCCCGGATGGATTACGTCATAACGGACGCCGAAGGGTACGTTACGGCGCGCGACGTAAACGACCCCGGCTGGCACGATCCGCTCATCCTTCCCGCGGGGGGACAGTTCATCGTGGCAAACACGGGGCTTGCTTCGCTTAGCATGATAAAGCTTGAAGGCGACATTGAGGCAGAGAAAAACGAGCCCCCCGCGCTTCTTCACGCCGATCTGCGCTTCGGAGAGGCCTGCGCCTTCAAAAACATCACGGATCACAGCGCGAACGTGCTTCTTCGCACGGAGTCCAATATGGCGTGGGCGTATGTTATATACGACGTGGACGGCGCCGTGACAGAGAAGGACTTTTTTTATCACAGCGGCGGCAGCATAAAACGCGAGGTGCTTTCCGTGCCGGCGGGCGGACGCGCCGTTATAACGACGGACGGATACTATCTTTTTAACCGCTCGGGCTCGCCCTCGGACGCAAACAACATATATGTTTACTGCATGGCGAGAGCAGAGAATTTTTCCCTGGAGGAGGACGTAAGCCCCGCGTGGAGGTTCGGCGCGCTGGGATACGGTGAGACGGCGGCCTTTACGAACGTATCGGGGCGGGAGCAGACGGTTTACTATCCGGGCAATTACGCCCTTTACTACGCGGGAGGAGAGTCGGCGAAGCTTAAGGAGGTATCGGGCGGCGGCGAAATTTCGGTTCCCGCAGGATACAGCATCGCTTTGGGCGGCGCTAAAAACAGCGGAGAGCCCTACGCCTTTTTAAGCGACGCTTTTGAGGATATAGACCTGCCCGCGCCCGTAAAAATGAGCTCGCTTAATACGCTTAAGGTCACGTTTACCAATGTAAGCGGCAAGGCGGCCCCGTTTTTCGGGATTACGAAGAGCAAGCTTGAAAAGCAGCCGGAAAAGTACGCGGCGTTCGGTATGGGAGTCGTAAGCGCCTCGGAATATGACAAAAAGAGCGGAATTACGGTGCCGCCGGGAGGCAAGGTTATAGTAACGGGCGTAAGCGGAAGCTTCGTTGCCCTTTCGGGGCAGTATGAGGCGAGCGTTGAGCCGATAGCAAAGGCCGATACGGAGGTCGTTGCGCTGGCAGAGGGAGAAAGCGCCGTGATAACGAACAATTCGGAGGAAAGACGCGCTCTTGACCCCTGCGGGATCTTCTGCGTGTACGGCGACTATTATAAGATGACGGAGAAAAGCTATTCGGGATACGGAAACGGCAATAAGCTTTATCTGAACGCCGGACAGACGGAAGTTTTCACCGCGGTTTCGGGCCCGGGCTCCATAGAGTTTCCGAAGGGCGATTTTACCGTTTCGCGTACCGATGAGTCGGTCTATAAATATAAGGTGCTTCGCCCGGGCGAAACGCTCATCGCATCGGAAAGCGTATACGGTACGGGCGACGTGCATCCCACGGGAAACAACTACTATGACCAGGGCTTAAGCTCGCAGACGGACGAAAGCGGGACGACGGTGACAACGAGAGCATATGAGGCGAACGGAGTCACCATATTCAGATATCCGACGAAGGGCAAAAGCGTCGAGTCGGACGAGCCTCTCACAAGGCGCGTTTCGCTTAATAAGGGCGAGAGCGTGAGATTTACGTGGAAGGAAGGACTTGTTGAAAACGGCGCGGAGCTTTCGCGCATAATCATTCGCGGCGCGGCGGCATATACGGAGGAGAAAAGCGACGGAAGCCTTTACTGCTCGCGGACGGCCTATATGGAGCAGTTCACTGAAAGGGACACGACGTCCATAACGTTTATGGCGCTTCGGGACGGCGTCGTTATAAGATACTGCCCGCTTGCGCTCGATATGGAGACGGCAGAGCCGCCCTACACCTTTGAGACGATACCGAAGGGCGAGAGCAGGATATACAGGCAGGCGAACGGCAGGGAAAACGACCTCAATATGTATATTTACGGCCTCAACGCGGAGGAGGATATTTTTAATTATTACAGTAACGACTGGAGGGACAACAGACGGGGCAATTCCTCTGCGCATACGGAGCATTGGCTTGAGCGCGGCGGCACGCCGTTTAAGATAACGGCGACGGATTCGGACGTTACCGTGGGCTATCTTACCGAGGCGGCGGATAAAAGCCCGGTGCTTGCCGTGGGTGCGGTCCTTTACAGCGGCGGCGAACAGGCGGAGCCCTACGACCTTGGCAAGGCGGGCATTGACGCGGCGGATGTGACGATACTCGCCGTGCGCGCCGAGCCGCTTAAAATCGTGCTTGCCGCCTACGACGGCGAAGGCAGGCTCATAAAGACGGCGTTTCGGGATGTAACGGCGGAGGAGCTGACAGTGCGGGAGATATCGAAGGTGAGAGTGCCCTTCGAGTGCGGCGAGGACACGGCCGTGATAAAGGTGATGGCCTTAGGCGCGGACAATGTTCCTCTGGCCTCGGCGGACACCCTCGGGGAGTAGGCTTTGAAAAAAAACGAAAAAATGACGCGTCATGCGTCATTTTTTTATTGGGGGGCTGTTAGCAAATAAAGAAGCTTTTAAATAAATCCCGCATAACCCAAAACGGGCACCCGGCACCCGGAGCGGCTCGGCCGCGGAGCGCCGGTGGGGCTGTAAGTATCTTGAATGATGCCTCATGGCGAAAAGCTTCGAAGACCTGAAGGCGCGCCCTCATTCCGACTATAAATGGCGCGCTGAAGCTTAGCAATAAGTAACGCCTCGCGGAAAGGGGCGTAAGCATCGTCCCCGAGAGCGAGGGGCGTGGGGACGGGGGAGCGGCCAGCTCCCCGGAAATTTTGCTACGTCCGGGGCCCCCGGAAAATACGCGAAGCGGATTTTTTGGGGTGGTCTTGGTTTGCAAAAGTAGGCCCCGCCGGCAGGCGAAACGGAGTATTAGAACCGTGGTTCTAAAAAGAAAGATGTATAAGCAGAAGTATCTGCTTGAAAAATAAGAAAAAAGCAGTTTTAAAATTTTTGGAACGTCGGTTTCAAAAAAACATACACCGCGCCCCGGCGGGGGCGGCAAAAAGACGTTCAACGGCTTTTGTATAAGCCTTCGGATGCAAACTTATGCGATATCCCTTGAAAAATAAATATTATTGCTATATTATAATAGTTAGTCACGATTTTTATAGTGAGGAAACCTGGATTTTTATGAATATCGTTCTTATAGAGCCCGAGATACCGCAGAATACGGGCAATATCGCGCGCACCTGCGCCGCGACTCAGACTCCGCTGCACATTGTGAAGCCCATGGGCTTCACCGTGGACGACAAAAAACTGAAGCGTGCCGGTCTTGACTACTGGTACCTTCTCGACATCACGTATTACGAAAATTACGCCGAGTTTTATGAAAAGCATAAGGACTGCGAGCTTCACTTCTTCACAACGAAGGGCAAGCGCGTACACTCCGACGTGAAATACGGCCCCGACGCCTATCTTATCTTCGGAAAGGAGACGGCGGGCATCGACGAGCATATCTTAAAGGAAAATATGCACCGCTGCGCCCGTATACCCATGTATTCCGAGGCGCGAAGCCTGAACCTTTCAAACAGCGTTGCCGTGGCGCTTTACGAGGCGCTCAGGCAGAACGATTACAGGGGGCTTAAGCTTAAAGGGAAGCTTCATCATACGGAAGACAACGATATATAGAAAACGACGAATAAAAAAACAAAGGAGCGTGGATTACAAATGAGTAAAAAGAGCATCCGCGACATTGACGTTGCGGGGAAAAAAGTGCTTGTGCGCTGTGACTTCAACGTGCCGATGAGCAAGACCGACGGCACCATTTCCGACGACAAGCGCATACGCGAGAGCCTGCCCACCATAAAGCACCTGCTTTCCTCGGGCGCACGCGTTATCCTCTGTTCGCACATGGGACGTCCCAAGGGCGAATTCAACGAAAAGTTCACCTTACAGCCTGTGGCACAGCGCCTTTCCGAATTGCTGGGCTTCGAGGTGCCGCTTGCGCCGGACGTAATAGGCGACAAGGTACGTCCGCTTGTGGATGCGCTTGAGCCCGGACGCGCCATACTCCTTGAAAACGTGCGTTTCTATAAAGAGGAAGAGAAGAACGACCCCGCCTTCGCAAAGTCGCTTGCCGACATGGCCGAAATATATGTAAACGACGCCTTCGGCACGGCTCACCGCGCCCACGCCTCCACGGCCGGCGTTGCGGCATATCTTCCGGCGGTATGCGGCTTCCTTATCGAAAAGGAGCTGTCCGTCATCGGCGGCGCGATAAGCGACCCGAAGCGCCCCTTCGTTGCAATCCTTGGCGGCGCGAAGGTATCCGATAAGATTGGCGTTATAGACAACCTTTTAAACATCGCCGACGCTGTAATCATAGGCGGCGGCATGGCCTATACCTTCCTTAAGGCGCAGGGTCTTGAGATAGGCAAGTCCCTCTGCGACGACGAGCGCATCGACGTGGCAAAGAAGGCCATAGAAAAGGCGAAAGAGAAGGGCGTAAAGTTCTATATGCCCGTTGACGTTGTATGCGCGGCCGAGATTTCCGAGGACGCGGAGGCGAAGACCTGCGACGCCGACAGGATACCCGCGGACCTTATGGGTCTTGACATAGGCGAAAAGACGATAAAATTATACTCCGACGTTATAGCGTCGGCAAAGACCGTTATATGGAACGGCCCGATGGGCGTATTCGAGGTGGACAAGTTCGCCCGCGGCACCCGCGCGGTGGCCGAGGCAATGGCCGCATCGGCAGCAACTACCATAATAGGCGGCGGCGACAGCGCCTCCGCTGCGGGCAAGATGGGACTTGCCGACAAGATGACGCATATCTCCACGGGCGGCGGCGCAACGCTTGAATACCTGGAGGGCATAGACCTGCCCGGTATTGCCGCGCTTAACGATAAATAACACGTTTTTGTACGGGCGGGCTCGTTTTCGGTTCGCCCGTTCGGCCGTTTTGCGCCGATAAAAATATAATGCGGAGGAGAACATATGGGGAATAAACGAAAAAAGCTCATTGCGGGCAACTGGAAGATGAACAAGACATACGACGAGGCAAAGGCGCTTCTTTCGGAGCTTTCGCAGATAAAATCACCGCCGTGCGACGTTGCGGTATGCACTCCGTTCATTTATATTAAAGAAGCGGCCGACATGATGAAGGACACGGGCGTTTATGTGGGCGCGCAGAACGTGTGCAATAAGGAGAGCGGCGCGTATACGGGCGAGGTCTCGGCGGCGCAGCTTTCGAGCATAGGCGCGAAATACGTAATAATCGGCCACTCCGAGCGCCGCGCCTACTACGGCGAAACGGACGACACCGTAAACGAAAAGATAAAGCTTGCGCTTTCATGCGGCCTTTTGCCCATAGTATGTGTGGGCGAGAGCCTTGAAATGCGCGAACGCGGCATCACGGGCGACCATATAAGCATACAGGTGAAGCTTGCGCTTATGGGGCTTTCAAAGGAGGACATGAAGCGCGTGACCGTGGCTTACGAGCCCATCTGGGCCATAGGCACGGGAAAGACGGCCACTCCCGACGAGGCAGAAGAGGTATGCGCACTCATAAGAGGCGTTATATCGTCTCTATACGGCGATGATACGGCAGAGAGCACGCGCATTCTTTACGGAGGCTCCATGAACGCGAAGAACGCGGAGGAATTACTTAAAAAGCCCGACATAGACGGCGGACTTATCGGCGGCGCGTCCTTAAAGAGCGCTGACTTTTTAAAGATTGTTGAGGCAGGCAGACAGTGAATAAAGGCGAAAACAAAAAAACAGAACCCGTAATGCTCATAATAATGGACGGATACGGACTTAACGACGAAACAGAGGGAAACGCGGTAAAGGCGGCGTATACGCCGTGTCTTGACAAGCTCTTCTCAAAATATCCCCACAGCGAGCTTCAGGCCTCCGGCCTTGCGGTGGGACTGCCCGAGGGTCAGATGGGCAACAGCGAGGTGGGGCATACGAACATAGGCGCGGGCCGCGTCGTATATCAGGAGCTTACCCGCATAACGAAGGCCATCGAGGAAGGCGAGTTTTTCGACAACGACGCCCTGCGAAGCGCCGTACTTCGGGCAAAGATAAAGGAGCAGACGCTCCATGTTATGGGGCTCCTTTCGGACGGCGGCGTTCACAGCCATATAACCCATCTTTACGCGATTTTAAGGCTTGCGAAGCACCTTGAGCTTCGTGACGTGGCAATACACTGCTTTCTGGACGGCCGCGACGTGCCCCCGAAGAGCGCGCTTACATATATTTCGCAGCTTGAGAAGATGATAAAGAAGATAGGCGTGGGACGCATCGCCACCGTAAGCGGCAGATACTACGCCATGGACCGCGACAACCGCTTCGAGCGGCTGAAGCTTGCGTACAACGCCCTCGTATACGGAAAGGGCGCGCATGCCGATACGCCCGCGGAGGCGATCGAGGCCTCGTATGCCGCCGACGTGACGGACGAGTTCGTGGTGCCCTGCGTTATAGGAAAGCCCATGCGCATCGACGAGGGTGACTCCGTTATCTTCTATAACTTCCGCCCCGACCGCGCAAGAGAGATAACGCGCGCGCTTGTGGATCCCGGCTTTTCCGGCTTCGAGTGCGAGAGGCTCGACCTTAACTACGTCTGCATGACGCAGTACGACGCGCTCATACCGAATGTGCGCGTGGCCTTCCCGCCGGAGAGCCTTCACAATACGCTGGGACAGTATGTGTCGAAGCTGGGCATAGACCAGTTCCGCATAGCGGAGACGGAGAAGTACGCCCACGTTACGTTCTTTTTAAACGGCGGCGTTGAACCGCCCTACCCCGGCGAGGACAGGATGCTCATCCCGTCGCCGAAGGTCGCGACATACGATAAACAGCCCCGCATGAGCGCGCCTGAGGTAACGTATGAGGCGAAGCGGCGCATTGAGATGAAAAAGTACGGGCTTATAGTATTGAACTTCGCGAACTGCGACATGGTAGGTCATACCGGAGTTTATTCCGCGGCGGTGGAGGCGGTGTCCTGCGTGGACAGCTGCTTAAACGAGCTTGTGCCCACGGCCATTGAGAACGGATATACGCTCATGATTACCGCCGACCACGGCAACTGCGACAAGATGTACGACACGGACGGCTCGCCCTTTACGGCGCACACCACAAATCCCGTGCCGCTCATTATAACAAAGGAGGGGCTTGAACTTAAGGACGGCCGCCTCTGCGACATTGCGCCCACGCTGCTTACGCTCATGGGCCTTGAGATACCGTCGGAGATGACGGGAGAATGCCTGATAAAATAAAAAAATAATATAAAGGAGCATATAAAAATGAAACCTTATCTTGAAATAACCGACGTATTCGCGCGTGAGATACTTGACTCCCGCGGCAATCCGACCGTTGAGGTCGAGGTAATAGTAGACGACCAGTTCGTGGGACGCGCAGCCGTTCCGTCGGGCGCATCCACCGGCGCGTTCGAGGCATGCGAGCTTCGCGACGGCGACAAGTCGCGCTATATGGGCAAGGGCGTGCTTACCGCCGTTGAGAACGTAAACGGCGAGATCGCTGAGGCCGTTATCGGCATGAACGCTCTCGACCAGATAGAGATAGACAATACGATGATCTCCCTTGACGGCACCCCGAACAAGACGAGACTGGGCGCGAACGCAATCTTAGGCGTGTCGCTCGCCTGCGCTAAGGCGGCTGCGGAAGCCCTCGACATGCCGCTTTACCGCTATGTGGGCGGCGTGAACGGATGTGTGCTTCCCGTGCCGATGATGAACATAATAAACGGCGGCAAGCATGCCGACAACAGCGTAACGTGCCAGGAGTTCATGATTATGCCCGTGGGCGCCGACAGCTTCGCGGAGGCTCTTCGCTGGTGCGCGCAGGTGTTCCACACCTTAAAGGGCGTCCTTAAGGATAAGGGCTACTCCACCGCTGTAGGCGACGAGGGCGGCTTTGCTCCCAACTTAAAGAGCGACGAGGAGGCCGTTGCCACCATCGTTGAGGCGATAGAGAAGGCAGGCTTCAAGCCGGGCGAGGACTTCATGATAGCTCTTGACCCCGCGTCCACCGAGATGTACGACGAGGCGAAGAAGATAGGCAAGGAGGGCTCGTACTACTTCTGGAAGAGCGGCATCACCCGCACCAGCGACGAAATGGTTGAGTTCTGGGCCGACTGGTGCGAGAAGTACCCGATAATCTCCATCGAGGACGGCATGGCCGAGGAGGACTGGGACGGCTGGAAGAAGCTCACCGAGCGCATCGGCAAGAAGGTTCAGCTCGTGGGCGACGACCTGTTCGTAACGAACACCCAGCGCTTAAAGAAGGGCATCGACCTTCAGACGGCAAACTCCATACTTATAAAGCTCAATCAGATAGGCACGCTCACCGAGACCCTGAACGCCATCCAGATGGCGAACCGCGCAGGCTATACGGCGGTAATCTCCCACAGAAGCGGCGAGACCGAGGACACGACGATAGCAGACCTGTCCGTTGCCCTCAATGCCGGTCAGATTAAGACGGGCGCGCCGTCGAGAAGCGACCGCGTTGCGAAGTACAATCAGCTTATCCGCATAGAGGAGGAGCTTGAGGGCGCGGCTCAGTACCTTGGACGCGACGCTTACTTTAACTTAAGATAAGAAGCGAAGCTTTTAAAAAAAGACCGCCCGAAGGAGGCACTTCGTAAGGAGGCTTCCCTTTGGCTGAATGATAACCCACTGCGGCGACTTTGACGAAAGCCAAAGCATCACAGTGGGTTACTCTTTTTTATAGGTGCGGACTATATCATGATTATACGGTCAGTGAGAGGAACCGATATTCACAAGTATTACACCCGCGATACATATGATTATGCCGATAATCATCATCGCGTTTATCGGCTCATGAAAGATAACGGCGGATACGGCCGTTGCAAGCACGATTCCCAATGCTCCCCATGAAGCGTATGCGACACTCAGGGGTATGCCCTTAAGCGCTTTGGAAAAAACAAAAAAGCAGGCGCCGTATAAAGACAGGCACGCTATGCTTGACCATAAATGACTGAATCCGTCCGATACCTTCATAAAATATGTCCCGCCGCACTCAAACAGGATGGCCAGTACAAGAAAAAAGTAATAAATCATTTCAGCCATCCTTTCCGGCGGTGTAATCCGAGCCTCTGAAAGCTTTTTCAAGACATGAGGCGTAATATTCTATTGCTTCCACAAAGCTGTCGGAGTATCGCTTTGCCGTCTCCCTCATTGCCTGTTCCTCTGCTTTATAAATGGCGGGGAGGTATTCGCCCGAATACGCTTTGCCCAGGTCGGTAAAGGTTATGTTCCGTTCTCTTCGTTTTCCGGGTATCGCCGCGTCACGAACGTAGCCTTTATCAATCCAGTGTCCGATGACGGTATTTACCGTGGTCTTCGGGATGAACCATTCCCGTGAAATCTCAATCTGAGAATGCGGCAGCCCGTCATCAAGGACGTACATAATACACAGTTCCGCATCGGATATTTTCTTCTTCTGTTCATTTAAAAAATATGCCTCGTTTATGCGGTACAGGGACTTGTTAAGTATTCTGATTTTTTCGGACATACGGAGACCCCCTTCACTGATTCCGTTATCAATGATAGTACGGTTTCGTACTTTTGTCAATCGCAGGGCAAAAAACTATAACATCTGCCTGTATAAAGGGGGAGAGCACACTGTCCGGTGAGCGGCGGGATTTTAAAAATATATGCGGCGGGACGCCTTCCCGGTGACCCGAAGCGGGGGGGAAGGCGGCCAAAGCCCCGAAAAAACGCAAAAATATAAACGGATTTTTAAAAAAAGTCTTTATTTATGCTTGCATAAATGAAATCTTTATGATATATTTTACGTTGCACCATTAGTTTGTGCATAATTACCGTAAAAAACAACAATATAATATAATCCGGAGGAAAACAACATGTCAACGCTTCAAATCGTTATGGGTGTAGTGCAGATAGTGCTCTGCGTTTTACTTATCGCCATAATCCTTCTTCAGTCGTCCAAGACGGCGGGCCTTGCGGGCACCATCGGCGGCGGCGCGGAGACGTTTTTCGGCAAGAACAAACAGAATACTCTCGACGCGAAACTGCATAAGTTCACTTCCGTATGCGCCATCGTATACGTTGTCATAACGCTTGTGCTCGTATTTATCGCAGTATGATAATATTGCGGAGGTCCCTTAGCAGATGAAGAAAAAGCGCGCGCCCGCTCAGCGTAAAAGAAACACGCACACCCGCGGCAGGAGCCGCACCGCGGCGCGAAGCAGAAAGGCTTTGACGTCCGTAAAATCAATATCGAAAACGACAGCCGACAAGGATGCAAAAAGCTTCGTCGGCTCTTTTTCACGTACAGATAAAGGTTACGGCTTTGTGACTTCGCAGGAGGTCCCTGGCGGTGACCTTTTTGTTGCTCCGAGCGCCACCCTGGGCGCGCTGTCGGGCGATACCGTCCGTGTGCGGCTTCTTTCCGACGCAAGGGAGGGGCGGCGCGCCGAATGCGAGGTTCTGGAGATACTTTCCCGCGCCGTGACGCGCACGGCGGGCGTATACAAAAGCTTTCGCACCCACGGCGAGGTATATCCCATTGACGGGCGCGTCCCCTCGGTATATATACCGCTCAAGCTTTCGAACGGAGCGAAGACGGGTCAGCTCGTGGCCGTAAGGATAACGGACTACGGTGAAAACGGCGCCCTTACGGGGCGCGTTGAAAAGCGGCTCGGCCGCCAGAGCGAGGAGCGGGCCGTATACGACGCCATCCTCTACTCATACGACATACCGACCGACTTCTCCCGCGAGGCGCTTGCCATTGCGGAGTCCTTAAGCCGCGAAATTACGCCCGACGATATAACGGGGCGGCGCGACTTTCGGGGGGAGCGGGTCTTTACGATAGACGGCGAATACGCGAAGGACTTTGACGACGCCGTATCCATAGAGAAAACGCCCCGGGGCACTTATATGCTCGGCGTACATATAGCCGACGTGTCCCATTATGTGCGGCCGTACTCCGCCATAGACCGCGACGCCTTCGAGCGCGGCACGTCCGTATATTTTACGGACAAGGTGATACCCATGCTGCCCGAGCGGCTCTCGAACGACATATGCTCCCTTGTTCCCCATGAGGACAGGCTCACAATGTCGTGCGTTATGGAGATAGACGGCGCGGGCGAGGTCATAAAATACGAAATATGCGAATCGGTGATAAGAAGCGCCGAACGTCTTATATACTCCGATGTTTCAAGGATAATCGACAAAGAGGCCGACGACGCGCTCACGGCGCGGTACGCCCATATAATGCCCGACCTGCTTCTCATGGACGAGCTGAGACTTATCTTAGGCGAACGGAGGATGAAGCGGGGCGCGCTTTACTTTGACCTTCCGGAGGCATATATCGAGCTTGACGAAAACGGCGAGCCCGTAAGGATCGCGCCGAGAGAGCGCGGGAGCGCCGACAACCTTATAGAGGAGTTCATGCTCTGCGCGAACGAAACGGTGGCAAGACATATGCTGGAGCGTGAGCTTCCCTCGATTTATAGGACGCACGCCGCGCCGTCCCCGGAAAAGACGGACGCGTTCATCGCGCTTGCCTCTCTTTTCGGGCTGCCCGTGCCGCAGGGAAGAAGGCTTACGGGCGCGTATTTAAAGACGGTCATCGAGGCCGTAAAGGACAAGAGCTTCGCCCCGGTGGTGCTTTCGTCCATGCTTCGCTCTCTTATGAAGGCGGAGTACGATGTGGAGCCGAAGGGTCATTTCGGGCTTGCGCTGTCGGACTACTGCCACTTCACGTCGCCCATACGAAGATACCCCGACCTCACGGTACACAGGGCGCTTAAGGCGG
>JAEEGL012895791.1_pt1 | contig 13355 bp, 14 predicted proteins | sample 9134231 | NCBI WGS metagenome assembly JAEEGL01 (sample SAMN16246548, study PRJNA631951) | gut metagenome | biome: gut microbiome; feature: rumen; material: fiber-attached | host: Bos | place: Iran: Karaj | collected 2018-10 | reverse complement strand
TTCATCTGCATTTCCGAATAGATGGCCATAATCTGAAGCATCAGATCCTCAGGTACGTCCGGATCAATCTGATATCGTGTGCGAAACTGCTCAATGCACTGTTCGGCGGTGCCGTATTTTTTCATGTTGGTGGCATAGTTGTTTTTACGCCACTGGGTTTCACGGGTCTCCAGTACAGATTCTGAAACGCCGGAGCCGAAATTAAAGACCCATTCACCGGTTTCAGGATCACGCTCAATATAGTAGCGGACAGACACGGTACCACCGTTTTTTTCAATAATCCCGATCGTTTCAATGATTGATTCCGTATATTGTTTGTATTGTGCTTTTGTATTGGCGGATGCGTCCTTCTGGAAAGTTACATTATAGATCAGTTCGTCTTCTGCCATGACGACGGAATCAGAAGTGGATATGGAACCGCGCTTACCACGGAGGACAATTGTTTTTGTGCGTGTTTCCTCCGCTTTTTCCTTATAGATATCAGACTGACGAAGCTGGAGATTGATCAGGCCGGATACCAGCCAGACGAAAATCGCAAACAGAACGATCAGAAAAGCCGCATAACGCCAGAATTCCGAGCTTCGCTTTTTCTTTTCCCGGGTTTCCATGCGATTCACTTCCTTTCTGGTTGAGTTTTGGTTTGCCGCCGTTAATTCTTGCTGAAAACGACAGGTGCGGGACGCAGCTCCGGCCGTGTCCTACGCCTGCCAAGGATTGCAATACGTAGGGGAAACTGCAGAATCAGACAGAGAATTCCGGTGCAGAAAACATCTGCAATACCGCGAAGAAAATGGTGAACAGTGAGAAGGGAACCGCCCAGATAGATATACGTTATCTGGACTGTTTCATAAACCAGCGTATTCAGCATCGTACAAAGAACGGTGCGCAGCCACGCAGGAAGTTCTTTTCTTCTGCGGTTTACGACCCGTTCATATTCGAGTGTTTTCAGCGGCTTGTCCGCAAACGCGAAGGAACAGAACAGGGTAGTCAAGGAGTAGAGTGCAAGATTCAGATATGTTACTGACGGAATCATAATCTGCATCAGCAACCCATAGGTCAGACCGACCCAAAATGCCCTGAGCTTTCCGTATGCAACCGTTACAATACCGATGACGACATACAGGAGATTCGGTGTAATGCCAAATATCTTGACATACGGCATGACGCAGACCTCAAAGAAATAGCCGAGGATGGTCAGCAGCAGGAGGACTGTGTATTTCCGTACAAAGCCTGTCTGCACGTCAATCATCCTCCTCGAAAGTCATGTCGTTTGGATCCGGCGTGAAATAAGGTGTCGATGTCGGCGCTAACGTGGGTGTCGGAGACGGTGTCGGTTCATTGCCGAGATTAACGATCTGATATTCAAGGGGAGTTTCTTCCGGACCCGGATCAGGCGTCGGAGACGGCGTCGGTTCCGGCGTCGGCGTTTCAGTTGGTGCCGGGGTCGGTGAAGGAGTGGCTTCCGCAGAGCCTTCCGCGGGATCCGGTGTCGGAGAATCAAAAAGAGAAGCGGCGATTTGCGGCACTTCCGGTGAAGGCCGGGCGCTTTCGAGCGGAACGAGTTCCATGCTTGTCCTTCCGTTTTCGCGACCTTCGATTGCCTCTGCTTTCGGTTTGTAGCGCAGCACGATCACATATTCAAGATGCTGAAAGTCCACCTTCGGTTCAACAACAATATACTGGTTGTTGTGATCCATGCCGCGGGTGCGTTCACGTACAATACCGATCGGAATACCCTTTGGAAAGGAGAGACCGACACCCGATGTCACGACAAGATCTCCAGGACGGGGCAGGTTGTCATCCGGCAGATAATACATACGGCACATCGGGGTTCCGTCCACGCCGAGGGTGCCGCGGATCGTTCCCTGATCCCGTGAAGACTGGATCAGAGCTGCAATAGAAGCATTGGAGTCAATGACAGTACGGACTGTAGCTTCGTGGTCTTTTGTGTTTTCAGTATATCCGACGAGTGCGCCTGAGATCGTGACGGCCATATAGTCTTCTACGCCGTCTTTTGTTCCTTTGTTGATGGTCAGCGTGGAAAAATAATTCGCATCGCTTCGACCGATCACTGTTGCAACGATCGGTTTCATTGCCTTGTTGGCAGCTATTTCATCTGACAGATCCTCATACTGGGAAAGTGTCTGCTGCAATTCGTCGGCCAGCATCGCCTTATATACGAGCTGCTCGTTTTCTGCCCGCAGGGCATTGTATTCAGCCTCAATATTGCTACGCAGTTTCAGCGTGCGGAAATAGTCGGCAATGGTTTCCGATAATCCGGAAAAGAATGTCTGAACAGGCGTGACAATATTGCTGATGATGCTTTCCGGCGCACCGAAAATGGCGATACCGGTAACCCGGTGAAGAATATACGACAATGCGGACAGCAGCAGTGAAAGCGTGACGATGGTCAGTATGACAATGCGCAGTACAGGATGAGAACGACGGGGTTTGCTGTGGATTGGCTGCAGGTCGTCGTCCAGGATCACACCGTCAGAATAGACACTGCGTTTTTTTTCTACGATTTTTTCTTTCACAACCTCCTTATCAGCAGCTTTTCCTGCGTCAACTGCCGAATCAGTGGGTTCAGCAGAAGGAACGCTGTCCGGGGACCTGCCGCGCAATTTCCGGATAGCTTCTTCCGGCGTATCGCTGCCAGGCGCGTTTTCCGGTTCTTCCGTATCCTCGTAAATGAAATCGTTCACAGCTACTGGACGCGGATCGGGATCGGATCGTTCTCCGCGGCGCTTTCTTGCCATATCAGTTCACCTCCCTGCGGCAGATTTAAGGAATTACTTATAGGACGGTTTTTCATTACGCTTGTTTTGCGGGGAAACAAGCTGTATGTTTTCTGTCAGGTAACCGATACCGAGTATACAGCAGTCGCCAGGATCACGCGCCAGCAATACCGGGATACCAACATTTTCAGATATGTACCGATCCAGTGCAAAGAGCCTTGCTGCATCCCCGGTCAGATGAATTCCGCCGCGCATAATATCTGCGGCCAGTTCCGGCGGCGTACGTTCCAGGACCCAACGGATAGCCTGGATAATCGCAGCACATGGACCCTTCAATGCTTCATGCGCCTGGGCAGAAGTAAAACTGACTGTTCCTGCAGATGTGTTCAGTTGGCTGATGCCGCGCACCAGGATCGTGCGGTTTTCCTCAACCGGGAGTGCTGAAGCAAGGTCTTTCTTAATGTTCTCAGCAGTCTGGTTTCCGATAAGAATACTGCATTCCTTGCGAAGATATTCCACCAGCGCTTCATCAAACTTATTCCCGCCGACCTGTACGCTTTGGGATACAACGAGCCCACCCAGGGAAATAACAGCAACGTCCGTTGTGCCTGCGCCTATATCCACGACGAGGTTGCCGACTGGGTCATATACAGGAAGACCGGTACCGATGGCTGAGGCGAATGGCTTTTCAATAAGGAAAACATGTTTGGCACCGGCATAACGAATCGCTTCAGTTAAAGCTTTACGGTTCACATCATCCAGATTGCAGGGTACGGAAACGATTACTCTCGGTTTGCCAAGATAAGATACACCGATTGCTTTACGGAAGAAATACTTGAGCATCAGTTCAGCAATATCAAAATCGGCGACAAGACCGTTTCGGATCGGGTAGACTGGAGTCAGCCGATCCGGCGAACGTCCAAGAAGAAAGCTCGCCTCATCACCAACAGCCTGCACAGTGTGGCGATCCTCACGATCCAGCACGACAAGAGCCGGCTCGGATATGACAACGCCGCGCCCGCGCACATAAAGGCTGACGTTTTCCGTACCGAGGTCAATTCCGATATCAGGAGCCCAAAATGGCATACAGGTATCATCCTTTGCGATATAATTCAGGATCAGGAAAAGTGCGGAAGGGGATAACCGCTGCTAAGCAGAAGTTTACGGACCAGGTAAAGAGGCAATCCGATCACGGAAGAATAAGAACCTTCCATGTGCGTAATCCAGAGGGATGCATATCCCTGCAGGGCATAAGCACCGGCTTTATCCATCGGTTCGCCGCTTCGGACATAGGAAGTGATTTCCTTTTCCTGAAGCGCACAGAAAGTAACGTCAGACCGGTCCGTTTCCGTATACTGCTTCCCGGAGGGAGATAGAACGGACACGCCGGTATAAACCTGGTGCGTTCTGCCAGAAAGCATCCTGAGCATCCGGACAGCATCTTCCGCATTGACAGGTTTTCCAAGGCTTATACCGTCCAGAGAGACCAGTGTGTCAGCTGCAAGCACAAACCGTCCAGGCTGAAGGCTGCCAACAGCCCGGGCTTTTCTGGCGGACAACTGGGCAACCGCCTGATCAGCGGGGAGCGCACACGATTCGTCCACATCCGGATCAACCGTTTCAAAAGGGATACCCGTCAGAGACAACAGTTCCTTTCTGCGGGGAGAACAAGAAGCAAGGATCAGTTTCTCCATCGGAACCAGCCCCTTTCAAAGACAATTGAACCAAATAATTATATCATAATATACTTGCAAATAAAAGCAAAATTGACAAAAGAAGGTGTATAGCAATATAATATTATGAATATTTATGTGCCGGAGGAAGCAGTGAATGACGAAGGCTCTGATCTCTGTTACGGGACTGGATACAACAGGAATTATCGCCAGTGTGGCCACTAAACTGAGCGATATGAATATCAATATTCTGGATATATCTCAGACGATTCTGGACGGGTACTTTACTATGATGATGATCGTAGATCTGGACGGAGCAGCCGGGCTTAGTTTTGAAGAGATAAATCAGAAACTACAGCCGGTTCGCGAAGAACTGAACATGTCAATTCATATGCAGAGAATGGACATATTCGATGCAATGCACAGAATCTGACGGGGGAAATATGTGAGATGATTGAAACAGGCGAAATCCTCCAGACGATGCGGATGATCCAGGAAGAAAACTTCGATATCCGTACGATTACGCTGGGAATCAATCTGTTGGATTGTTCAGATCAGGATGCAGACAGGTGCGCAGACAGGGTTTATGAAAAAATCTGCAGAAAAGCAGAGCGTCTGGTGCGTACCGGCGAGGAAATTGAGACAGAACTGGGTATACCGATCGTAAATAAGCGTATCAGCGTGACTCCGATCAGCCTGATCTGCCAGGCGGACCCGAGGCCGATCGCCATGGCTCTTGATCGTGCAGCCGCGGAAGTCGGCGTCAATTTTCTTGGCGGTTATTCTGCACTGATGCATAAAGGCGCTACGCTTGCAGACGAACGACTACTTGCTTCCATACCTGAGGTGCTCAGTGAGACACGGCTACTTTGTTCAAGCGTGAATGTTGCTTCCACACGTACCGGTATCAATATGAATGCCGTTCGTGAGATGGGTGAGATTATCAAAAGGACAGCAGAAATGACTGCTGCCGAAGATGGACTGGGCTGCGCGAAACTTGTAGTGTTTGCCAATGCAGTGGAGGATAATCCGTTCATGGCAGGCGCATTTTGCGGTGTAGGTGAACCGGAATGTGCGATCAATGTGGGTGTATCTGGTCCCGGCGTGGTGAAGGTAGCACTTGAATCAGTACGCGGAGAACCTTTTGACGTGCTGGCCGAGACAATCAAACGTACAGCTTTCAAGATCACACGCGTTGGTCAGCTGGTGGCCCGCGAAGCCAGTCAACGGCTGAGCATACCATTCGGTATCGTAGATTTGAGCCTGGCACCAACACCTGCGAGAGGCGATTCTGTTGCGCATATCCTGACAGAAATGGGACTGGATGCTGCAGGAGCTCCCGGAACGACGGCAGCGCTTGCACTTTTAAATGATGCAGTTAAAAAAGGCGGCGTAATGGCAAGCAATCATGTCGGAGGACTGAGTGGCGCGTTCATTCCGGTGAGTGAGGATATCGGTATGATCGAAGCTGCCGCCGAAGGCGCCCTTACCATCGAAAAACTTGAGGCAATGACATGTGTGTGTTCTGTCGGACTGGACATGATCGCGATTCCGGGCGATACCTCTGCTGCAACGATCAGCGGTATCCTTGCCGACGAAGCGGCTATTGGTGTCGTAAACGGCAAAACCACAGCTGTGCGGGTAATCCCCGCAGTCGGTAAAAAAGCCGGTGACCGCGTCGAATTCGGCGGACTGCTTGGATATGCACCTGTCATGCCTGTAAACACATGGGGAAATGAAGAATTTATTGCCCGCGGCGGACGGATTCCTGCGCCGCTCCATTCCCTGAGAAACTGATGGATTAACCGGGGGGAATATGAGTAATTTTGTGGATCAGGTAAGGATTACGGTGAAAGCCGGAAACGGAGGCAATGGTTCCGCTTCCTTTCACCGTGAAAAATATGTGATGAACGGAGGTCCTGACGGCGGGGATGGCGGAAAAGGCGGAAATATCGTTTTTTTTGCAGACGTGAACAGTCATACGCTTCTTGATTTCCGCTTCAGAAGCAAATATACCGCAGAGAATGGGGCGGACGGGTCAGCAAACTGCTGTAACGGGAAAAACGGCGAAGACCTTGTGATCAAGGTTCCTGTCGGAACATTGATCCGCGATGATGAAACAGGAAAGATCATGGCGGATATGGACCAGCCCGGAGAGGAACGGATTCTGCTGAAGGGCGGAAAAGGCGGATGGGGAAACCGCCATTTTGCTACACCAACCCGACAGGCACCGAATTTTGCAAAACCTGGAATCAAAACGGCAGTACGCACACTGCGTCTGGAACTCAAAACAATAGCGGACGTCGGGCTGATCGGATATCCGAATGTGGGGAAAAGTTCCATCCTGAGCGTTGTCACAAGTGCCCGTCCGAAAGTCGGAAATTATCATTTTACAACATTGACGCCGAATCTCGGGATTGTTCGCAGATACGGAAAGGATATCGTTTTGGCGGATATTCCGGGATTGATCGAAGGTGCGGCCGAAGGAGCCGGCCTTGGACATGATTTTCTTCGCCATATTGAACGTACCCGCCTTCTCCTGCATGTGGTGGACATTTCGGGCAGTGAAGGACGGGATCCTCTGGATGATCTGGATCAGATCAACACAGAACTGGATCATTACGGAAATCTGTCTGAACTGCCGCAGATCATCGTATGCAATAAGACAGACCTGCCAGGCGCGGAAGAAAACCTGAAACGTATGAAGATCCTTGCAGAAGGCATGGGATGCCAGGTGTTTGCTGTCAGTGCTGCTACACGTGATGGATTCGATGCATTACTGGACGAAACAGCAAAACAGCTGGAGACACTCCCTCCAATTCTGCATTACAACGAGGAAACGGAAGAAGAGGAGGAACCCATACTGCAGGATGCCTTCGAGATCGTTATGGACGGTCCTGTATACGTGGTGGAAGGACCGGGAATGGAACGTCTGATTGACAGCGTGAATTTTGACGATCTCGACAGCATGAACTGGTTCCATAGGATGCTCCGCAAACTTGGGATTATTGATGCGTTGCGAGAAAAAGGGGCAGGCGAGGGATCAACAGTACGGATCGCGGAAATGGAATTTGATTTTGTTGAATAATGAGAAGGGGTAAAAAATGACCGGAAAACAGAGGGCGAGACTCAGGGGAATGGCGAACACAATTGAAACCATCCTGTATATCGGAAAAGACGGTATCACGGAGAATATCCTGAAGGAATGCTATGACGCGCTGGAAGCCAGGGAACTGATCAAGGGTTGTGTCCAGCAGGGAGCACCGCTAACAGCCCGGGAAGCTCTTACCGAATTGTGCGCCAAGACAGGTGCGGAACCGATCCAGCAGATTGGCCGACGGTTCGTCATGTACAGGCCGAGCAGGGAGAATCCGAGGATCGTTATTGAGTGAAGCCATCACGAAGGGATAGCGAAAAGAATCATGAATGCAAGCAGACGGATCAGCGATATACCAGGCGGCAGAATCCATATGATCGGAATCGGCGGAAGCAGCATGAGCGGCCTTGCTGAGATGCTGGCAGATAAAGGATATATTGTATCCGGCAGTGACCGGGATGAAGGGTACCTGATTCACCACGTGCGCGAAAAAGGCTGCCGTGTGATGATCGGCCACCGGGCGGAGAATGTGCACGGTGCGGATCTTGTTGTGTATTCCGCAGCAATTTCAGCGGATAATCCGGAACGTGCGGAAGCGGATCGTCTCGGTATTCCATCCATTGAGCGTGCTGTTCTTTTGGGTCAACTAATGGAAGGCTTCGAAAAAGCGGTTGGCATTTGCGGAGCACACGGAAAGACGACCGTTACTTCCATGATTAGTCAGATTCTGCTGGAATCCGGAATGGATCCAAGTATCCATATCGGCGGGCGGCTGGATGCAATCGGCGGAAGTGTGAGGGTTGGACACAGCGGTATTTTTGTGGCGGAAGCCTGCGAATTCAACAGATCTTTTCTTCAACTTCATCCAACTGTTGCAGTCGTGCTTAACATCGACGCAGATCATCTGGACTGTTACAGGGATATTGACGAAATTGAAGAAACCTTTGGGCAGTATCTACACCTGCTGCCGAAAGACGGTGTGGCAATTGGAAACGGTGATGATTACCGTGTTCGACGGCAATTTGCAAAATTGCAATGCAGGAAAGTATTCTTTGGCCTCAATCCGGAAAATGACTGGAGACCAGAAGAGAAAGAAGAGGATGAGGCTGGATATATATCTTTTCTGCTGAAGCACGACGGAGATGAACCGATTCGGGTGCGTATGGGCGTGCCCGGTATATTTAATCTGTTGAACGGCCTGGCGGCTCTTGCAACAGCTTCAGAACTTGGAGTAAGACCTTTGCAGGCGGCGAACGTGCTGTCCCGATTTACGGGTGCACACAGGCGGTTTGAAAAAACAGACGAGATCGACGGCGTGGAGATCTTTCATGATTACGGACATAATCCTGCTGAAATGCGGAATGTGATTTCCATTGCGAGAAAACGCTGCAAGGGAAAGCTTTGGGCCGTTATGCAGCCGCATACATTCAGCCGGGTACGAACACTGTTTGACCAGTATCTTACTTGTACAGAAGAAGCTGATTATACGCTGGTTACCGATATATGTGCAGCGCGCGAAGCAGATCCGGGTGATCTGAACAGCGGAATGCTGACGGAAGGAATGATTCGTAACGGGATTAATGCCCGATGGACACCTACCTTTGACGATACGGAACAATGGCTTCGTGAACACTGGGCCCCTGGAGATCTTGTGCTGACAATGGGATGCGGAGACATAAATCTGCTGAACGATCAGATACACAGGCACGAGGAAGAAAAAAGAACTGAAGGGAAGTGAACCGTATGCAGCCGAGGAACCGAAGAATTATCCGAACGGATCTTCTGCGCGAAAACATGCGAAAAATCCGGCAGGCGGTTCCGCCACAGGCAAAAGTGATGGCTGTGGTTAAGGCGGACGGATACGGGCACGGCGCTGAACAGGCAGCACGGGCAGCGTTGGACGGCGGAGCGGACATGCTTGCTGTCGCATCGGTTGCTGAAGGAACAATGCTGCGCAACTGCAAGATTCAAGCCCCTGTTCTTGTCCTTGGCGCCGTTACAGCGGCAGATGTCCGGGAAGGTGTTTCGGCCGGTCTGATACAGACAGTATGCTCTCCTGAAATGATACGAATGTGTGACGAGGCTGCCAGATATTTCAATAAACAGACCGAAGTCCATTTGAAGATTGACACAGGAATGGGCAGAATCGGTGTGCGGACAGAGAATGAACTGCGGGCTGTTACCGAAGCTCTGAAGAGTTCCGGCTATGTAAAGCTGACAGGTGCTTTTACACATTTTGCGGACGCGGATGACGGTGAAGAGGGAGCGGCATATACCAACATGCAGTTTCAGCGCTTTATGCATCTGACAGGATCGCTTGGGAAAGATATCCTTCGTCACTGCTCAAATTCCGCTGCGATACATCGAAGGCCGGATTATGCACTGGACATGGTCCGGGCGGGTATCAGTCTGTACGGTTATCCGCCGGTTGCGGAAAACGATCTGCATCTGGAACCATGCATGCGGTGGACCGCAAAAGTAAGTTATATAAAGGAACTCCCCGCAGGCGCATATATCAGCTATGGGCGAACCTACCAAACGGAAAAGCCGACGCGTGTTGCAACCATTACATGCGGATATGCAGACGGTTATCACCGAAACGCCGGAGGAAAGGCTGAAGTAATAATTCATGGAAAGAGAGTTCCGATCATTGGCCGGATCTGCATGGATCAGATGATGGCTGATATCAGCTGCCTGCCTGATGTACAACCGGAAGATGAAGTGGTGCTTATAGGCCGGGACGGTGAAGTTTCCATTACCGCAGAAGATATCGCGCGATGGAGCGGTACAATCAGTTATGAGATCCTGCTGAGTGTCGGCAGCCGAGTGGAGAGGGTTTTTGAAGAAGGAAAGTATCAGGAGGGCGTAAGGGATGACGCAGAACAAAAAAATGATTGAAACATCCAAACCGTTTCTGACCGGTGCGCCGACAGATGAGAATACACTGCGGCAGTCGCTGAAGTTTTTTGCGATTTTGTTTATATGTATGTTCATGACATTTCTCGTATGCTCCATGACGGGTTTTAAGTCAGTTGTTCTCAGAGTGATTGTGAATCTTGTCATCGAAGCGATGATCCTTCTTATCTTTTTCGCAAAAGGCACCGATCTGGGCACGGATGCAGTTTCGCGCGGTGAAATTCTGTACCAGCACATTCAAAAAGGACAGGAAGCAACGAAAGCTGAAAAACAGATTCCTTTCAACAAACTGAAAGGGTACCTGATTGGTGCAGCCGGAACTCTCCTGTTTTTCATGGCAGCCATGATTCTTGCGTTTACAACAGAGAAGCAGATGACCGGTGCCGGCGGTCTGCCCTCCTGGATGGAAGCGTTCATGCGCCGAGCTGAAGTCGGTGATGCACTGGTGTCTTATACCATATCCGATCCACTGACTTTGACGGATATTGTCAGGATTATCGTACGTCTGTTGCTAATGCCGTTTGTGAGCATGATCGGCGCGTCGAATACAGAAGGAATTATGATACTTGAACGTTTAAGCCCTGTGCTTGTTCTGCTACCGGCGGTTGCATACGGAACCGGTTATCTGCAAGGCCCGGCAAAAAGGAAGCAGATTCATACCGAAATCGCAAAAAATGACCGAAAAAGGATATCCCGGGAAAGAAAAGAAAAAAAGGCAAGAAGCCGGCAGGAATACAGAGGACCGGAACAGCTGAACTGAATCCGCCTGTTTTGTAAGAGGAGAACGACATGCGAATTATTGCTGGTTCTGCACGAAACCGGAGGATTGCAGCCCCGGAGGGCATGAACACGCGCCCGACACTTGACAGAGTACGGGAAAACTTGTTTAATATCCTCCAGACAAGGATAGCTTCTGCTGTCGTACTTGATTTGTTTGCCGGAAGCGGTGCGCTTGCTTTTGAAGCACTCAGCCGTGGGGCAGAATACGCCGTTCTTTGCGATTCTGACAGGAAAGCGCATCATATCGAACGGATGAATGCTGAAACGCTCGGATTCTCGGACAGGACCGAGATTTTCTGCTGTGACTGGACAACTGCCGTACGGAACATGAAAAGCCGGGATGTGAGGTTTGATCTTGTGTTTCTGGATCCACCTTACCGTATGACGGATCTCCGCAAGGTGTTTGACGGTATAGAACCGTTGCTGGAAAAGGACGGACTTGTGATTGTAGAGCATGAAGCGAAGGTGCCATTTCTGTACAGCAGCCGCTTCGAAATTACAGATGAACGGAGATGGGGATTCTGCGGCATGTCGTTCCTGCGGAAGACTGAAGATCAGACCCCTGCGGCAGAAGAGGAGAAGGTAAGATGAAGGGATGCATATTTCCCGGATCCTTTGATCCGATTACATGTGGCCATCTGGAACTGATCAGACGCGCAGCGGCTGTGTTTGATTCGGTAACAGTTACCGTTATGGTAAACCGTACAAAAGAAGGATGTATACCGTATGAAGAAAGGGTGCGCCTGATCCGGAAAGCATGCACGGATCTGCCGAATGTAAAGGCAGAATTATGGCAAGGATTGCTGGCCGATTATATGAGGGAACATCGGGATTGCGTTGTAGTCCGCGGAGTACGCTGCGCTGCGGAGTTTGAACAGGAAATGAATGCTGCCGCAATCAACAGACGTCTGTATTCCGGGCTGGAAACGGTTTTGTTTACAGCATCAGACGGACAGGCAGAAGTATCCTCATCCACAGTACGGGAAATCGCTTCCTTTGGGGGCAATTTTCGTCGGCTTGTTCCAGCGAATATCTATCGTGAACTTAAAAAATGGCTTAAGCCGGTGAATCAGGAAAAATAAGGGAGGGAACGATCATGGCAAATGAAGTCAACAGTGCCGAATTGTGCCTCAATGCAGTCCAGGCACTCGAGGAACAGCTCAGGGGAGCCAGAAAGACACTGATCAACAGCGAAACCTGCGTAGTCAACCGGAGTTTCATGAACGCGCAGCTTGAGTATCTTCGGGATAATCTGCCGAAAACTGTGGAGATCGCTGCAAAAATCGTTGCGGAAGAAGAAACGATCAGGAGCGAAACAGAACAAAAGCGTGCAGAAATCTTGGAAAGCGCCAGCGCAAATGCTCAAAACACGCTGAATGAGGCCAACCAAAAAGCGCACATGATGGTGGATCAGGCAACAAAAGACGCGAATGCGATGATGGAACGAGCTAGCCAGGAAGCCGCCGCATGTCTGGAAGCAGCAAAAGCCGAAGCAGCCCATATTGTTCAGGATGCCGAAAAGAAGGCGCAGGAATTGGTATCGGAGGAGAATATTGTCCGCCGTGCAAGAGTAGAAAGCGAGGAACTTCGCGAGAACGCCAAAGCAGATGCGGCAAACCTTCATAAGAATACGCTGGATTATATCGACTCACTGCTTGCTGAAACAGACCGGAAGATGAGTGAACTGATCAATAATATACGGCTTGAAAGGAACGAAATCCGCAACCACCGGTGAGGTCCGGCGATTGTTTGGACAAATTGCACAAAGAAAAAGGGAAATGCTTGTGAAAACGGGCAGTTCCTTTTTTTTGTTTTTTAAACTATACTGTCATCAGAGGACAATGATCCGAAATCTGTAAGGAGGACAAACAAAATGGCAAGTGTATCCCTTCAGCACATCTACAAAGTGTACACCGGCAATGTAACTGCTGTCAGCGACTTCACGCTGGACATCGAGGACAAGGAATTTATCGTTCTGGTCGGACCTTCCGGCTGCGGAAAATCCACTACCCTGCGTATGGTCGCCGGACTGGAAGAAATCTCCGACGGTGAACTGTACATTGGCGACAAGCTTGTAAATGACGTAGCTCCCAAGGATCGCGACATCGCCATGGTGTTCCAGAACTACGCTCTGTATCCGCATATGACCGT
>JAEEGL011571965.1_pt1 | contig 13355 bp, 16 predicted proteins | sample 9134231 | NCBI WGS metagenome assembly JAEEGL01 (sample SAMN16246548, study PRJNA631951) | gut metagenome | biome: gut microbiome; feature: rumen; material: fiber-attached | host: Bos | place: Iran: Karaj | collected 2018-10 | reverse complement strand
TATGAGAATATGATCAACGGAAACAAGTATACGGACAACAAGCGTTTCTTGGTCATAGAAGGTGCGACACATTGCGACTTATATGACGGCGGCAAAGATCACGTCATTCCGTTTGATACGATCGAAGGCTTCTTTAAAGAATATCTGAAGTAAACGATCGCGTTACAATGATTGTGATGAAACGATTTCTTATACTGCTTCTCTTTCTTCTGTTACTGTGCGGCTGCACGGAAAAAGAAGCCGAGCCTGTGCTGAAAGAAGAAGAGAAACAGGAAACGACAGCGGATAAGGAGGATAAGCAGATGCGTCTTGAGATAGAAGCCAATGGTCAGACTTTATATGCAGACTTTGCGGATAACAGCTCCGCACAAGCGTTCAAAGAAAAACTGAAAGAAGGAGCGATCAGAGTCGCCCTTGAAGATTACGGCAATTTTGAAAAGGTCGGTGACCTGCCTTGGAGCCTGCCGAGAAACGACACCAATATCACCACTATCCCGGGCGATGTCATCCTCTACCAGGGAAATATGATCACGATCTATTACAGCGAAAACACCTGGAGCTTCACCTATCTCGCCAGGATACCGGATGCCACGAAGGAAAGCCTTCTGGAAGTCCTGGGACAGGGAGATGTCGAAGTGACCTTCCGCTTATGCGAGGAGTAAGAATGAAAAACGTACTTGTGATTTCATCGAGCTTAAGAAACGATTCCAATTCCGAGATCCTTGCCCGCATGGCGTTCAAGGGTTCCAACGATGCCGGAAACAAAACGGAGTTCATCACTTTGAAAGGCATGGACCTTCGCTTCTGCAAGGGCTGTCTTGCCTGCCAGAAGACAGGAAACTGTGTCATCAAAGACGATATGGCAGATGTCACCAATATAGTGAAGGATGCGGATGTCCTCATCTTTGCCTCACCGATCTACTACTACGGGATCACCGGTCAGCTGAAGACCTTCTTAGACCGTCTCAATCCGTTATACGTTCAGGATCCGTCTTTCGAAGATGTCTATCTGATCACGACCTCGGCGGAAGAGGACGAGGAAGTCTATGAAAGAGCGGTCGAGTGTCTGCAGGGTTTCATCGACTGCTTCCCGGATTCCCGCTTTGCCGGCATCTTATCCGCAGGCGGTGTCAATACTGACAGGATCGAAAACGATCCCGACAGAAAAGACCTTCTGAAGAAGGCCTACGAACTGGGTAAAACAGTGTAAAAGAAAAGATCGAAGCATTGCGCTTCGATCTTTTGTTTCATTTTCAGCTTAAGGAATCGACGATGGCTTCGATGGAAGCTTCGATGCCTTTGACTACATCATCTTTGGAAAGAGACGCGGTCTCTTTTTTGTTCATGACCTGTTCATGTAAGAAAGGTACATGCATGAATCCGCCGATCGTGTTCGGGAATTCTTTTTCGATGTAGTAGCGTACGCCATACATCAGATGATTGCAGACATAGGTACCGGCAGTGTTGGAGACAGCAGCCGGAACGTTGGCAGCTTTCATATATTCGACCATCTTCTTGATCGGTAAAGTTGAGAAGTATGCAGCAGCACCGTCAGCAAAGACCGGCTGATCGACAGGCTGATTGCCTTCGTTATCAGGGATCCTGCCATCGTCACAGTTGATCGCAACTCTTTCAGGCGTGATCTCATATCTGCCGCCAGCCTGACCGATACAAAGCACGACATCAGGATTTTCCTTCTTCATTGCCTCATGTACCGTTTCGATCGCCTTGCCGAATACGACAGGCACATAACATTTGACGATCTGTGCGCCTTTGATCTCATCCTTCACCAGTTTTACCGCTTCCTTAGCCGGATTGACGGTCTCACCGCCGAAAGGTTCAAAGCCTGTAAGTAAGATCTTCATACTTCCTCCTTGTACAGATCAGAACGCGAAAACGTAAAGCAGAACGACATGGACCAGCAGCATGCAGATCGCGAACGGGATCTGTGACTTGATGACAGAATATTTGTTCTTGGTCTCCAGCAATGCCGCAGGAACGATGTTGAAGTTGGCAGCCATCGGTGTGCACAGCGTGCCGCAATACGCAGCAGTCAGACCTAATGCACCGACAACGACCGGGTTGGCACCCTTGGAAATGAGGAACGGAATACCGACACCGACCATAATGACGGAGAAGGCTGCAAAACCGTTACCCATGATCATTGTGAATAATGCCATGCCTAAGCAGTATACGAAGCAGGCGATCAGGATGTTGTTCTCAGGAACGACCATCGAAACATAGTAAGAGATCGCATCGCCGACACCGGCTGCAGTAAACAGTGCGCCTAATGCAGACAGAAGCTGAGGCAGGATACCTGTTGTGGAAACGTTGTCCATCAGTCTTGCGCCGTCGACAGCCGCATACTTCGGATCACATTTCGTTAATAAGATAGCTGCGCATAATGCAACGATACCGGAAAGACCGATTGCGTTGTTGGCAGTTAACCATGAAAGAGCCGGGACCTTGGAACCCAGAGTTGCGCCGACAACAGCTACTAAAGCGATGCAGGCAGCCGGGATGAAGATCTTGTAACCGAACTTGTCAGCATTTGCTCTGACAGTCTTTGGATCAGGTACGTCGTTCTTGGACTGTACGACACCGCCGATGGCAGTCAAGCAAGCCATGATGACGATCGCAGCACCGACCAGCCATTTAGGTACCCACGGACCGCAGATGAATGTGAAAGCAAGCAAGAACCAGAAAGCAGCAGTCGTTGCCTTCTTTGAACAGCCGTCATCCTTTAAGGCTTTGACACCGACGAGGATGAAGACCAGACCGATAATGCAATAGAATACTTCACCTAAGATCTGAGCGAATGTCATTATTTCTTACCTCCTTTGCTTGCAGCATCAAGCTGTTTATCCAGCCAGAGGTTTCTGACAGCACCCAGTACGACAGAAATGACAGCGACCGGGATCGACCAGCGTGCGATCTGCAATGCGTCGACTTCGTAGCCTAAACCGACCAGAGTCGAAACGATCAGCAGTGTGCCTGAAGAACCCATGAAGCAGTTCTGTGCGAAGAAGTTACCGTAGTTTTCAGCACCGGCAGAACCGCCTCTGATGATGTCCTGCATCTCTTCGTTGATCTCGCCATACTTGGCAACAGCAGCACCTTCTGCCATCGGAACGACGACAGGACGGACGAACTGAGGATGGCCGCCTAATCTGATAGAGAATGCGGAAGCCAGAGTTCTGATCAGTTCATAAACGATGATGACTCTTCCGGCAGTAGCGGATTTGATCGAACGGATAAAGTCGATGGCTTTTTCCTTCAGACCGTATCTTTCGCAGATACCGATAGCAGGTAACGTCAGAACGAATAAGGTCGCAGTTCTCTGAGTAACGAATGAATTACCTAACGTAGTAAGGATATCCATGATGCTCATACCGCCGACCAGACCGGTGACGAGTCCGGCGAGGACTACAGTTGCGATCGTGTCGAACTTCAAAATGAGGCCGAGCACAACAATAGCTACGCCAATTAATCTGATAAGCATAATTGTTTTCCCCCTTAGTACAATCTATTATAGCCCGAATAAAAAATGCTTGCAAATTTTACACAAGCATTGAAAATTTTACACTAGTTTTTCAGATTCTTCTGGTCGATGATGAAACACGACTCGAAGACATGATCCATGATGCGCTTGGTATCTTTTTCATCCTTCCCGGTCAGCTCCATCAGCTCCTTCAAAGTCCAGATATGCTTCTTCATGAGCTTGGAAGGATAGATCCGTAACTCATCGAGCAGCTCCTTGACCCAGTAACACAACATCACCAACGGGATGCAGATCAATACTCTCCATAAGACGAAATCGATCTTGAATTTTCCGTCATGGATGAAGATCAGCCAGATCACCGCCAGCATCATCGCACTGAGAAGTGCGGAATAAAAGATGATGTCAAAACGCGGTGCCTTGTACTGCAGCAGCTTGATCGGTCTGGAATAGTCGTATTTCGGTAAGGTATTTTTCTTATTCATACGTTCCAATCTATTGTATCATTGTCTCGGAAGGGAAAGATAAGTATATGATCAATATCGACAAAGGTGTCTCCATCATCCTCCATGACTGGCTCAACGTCCGCAAGGACGAGATGATCCACTTCATCACCGATGAGACACACCTAAGAGAAGCGCAGGCCATCGAACGCTGGGCCTATGGCGCTGACGCAAACCTGAAAACAACGATCCTCAATTCCCAGCTCGTTCAGAAAGGCGACGTCATCGAAGCGATGACCGACATCTTCTGCAAGGAAGACATCATCATCGGAGCGACCGACTTCTCCTTCATCACCACCAATGCCATCAAGACGGCTGTAAAAAAAGGCGCAAGGTTCCTTTCCCTGCCTCTGAGCTGTTCGGATGGTTCCTCACTTCTGGAAAACGACTTCATTCAGATGGACCCTTCGATCACCTACCGCGATGCCAGAAAGATCATCAACGCCATGAAGGGCCATAAGACCGTTCACATCACCACGAAGAAAGGCACTGACTTATACTTCGACATCGAAGGAAGGACCCCGGGCTACTTCAACGGCAAGGCTGCCAGAAAAGGCCTGATCGGTTCCTCTTCTTTTGAAGTCTTCGTTGCCCCCAATGAAGACAAGACCCATGGCGTCTTATATCTGGATGCCTCCTTTGGCTACATCGGACTGGTGGAAAACCCGGTGAAGATCATCTTTGAAAAAGGAAGGCTCGTCTCCGCCGAATCGAAAGGAAACGATGCGCAGAAGCTGCTCAGCTACATCGCCTCCTTCAATTCCGATAATATGTACAAGCCAGGCGAGCTGGGCATCGGACTCAACCGCATCTCTAAGACAAGAGGCGTCTCCTACATCGAAGATGAATCCGCCTTCCACACTTTCCATATCGGCATGGGAAGAAACAGAGGCCTTGGCGGAAAGCAGGATGCCGCAGGGCATTTCGACATCGTCACCAACGATCCGACCATCACGGCCGGCAACAAGATCATCATGAAAGACGGCGAGATCGTCTTATAAGATCTGTTTTCCCTGCAGGAAAAGCTCTTAAGAAGCTGCAGTATCTCTAAGGTACTTGCCCGATCACAAAGAAACATCAGATCCTTTATCCCGATCCGAAAGAAAGAAGTGGATTCATTCCCTTCTTTTTTCATTCCTTTATACAGCGCTTCGTGCCTATAATGAACATAGATGGATGATTTCTGGACCCATAAAGAAAACATGCCTGCGGAAAAAAGCGGCTATGGTCAGTTTACGCTGAAACACTTTTTTCTTCTGGCAGTCAGCGTCTTTCTGATCGCTTCTTTCGTGATCCTCTATCAAAGATCTGACGAAGCCAAAAAGATACTCTTACTCAGAAGTGTTGCGTTCACGCTCATCTTCATCGATGTCATCAAAATGATCCTCATCCATCGTTCCGATGTGAAGCTCAGCGACTACCTTCCTTTGGAGATCTGCAGCTTTGCCGCCTACTTCATCGTCTTAGACTCCGTGTTTACCGGCAACACGATCTTCCCGGACATGCTGCTGACATTGTTTCTGCCGGCAGCGATCATGGCGATCCTCTTCCCGACGACCTCGACTCTGCCTATGTGCAATTTCTATACGATACACCAGTTCTTATACCACGCTCTTATCATCGCCTACATCATGGCCAGATTCTTAAGCAGAGAGATCCCTCTGACCTATCCGGGCGTCTGGACTTCCATCTTACAGATCCTTTTATTGGCAGGCATCATCTACCTGATCGATACCCGCTATGACAAGAACTTCATGTTCCTGCGCGATCCGTACGGCAATCCGCTCCTTGGTCTGATCTGGAAGTATACCAAAGGAGGCTTTCGCTATACCCTTGGCCTGGTCGCCTTCTGCATAGTGATGATCCACGTCTTCTTTGTTTTCTTCAAACTGATCGCCTTTCTCTTCCTTCATTAGCGGCGATACAGCCTTCGGATATGACACAACGGCCCCGGTAATTACCCGGGGCCGTTTCATTATCTTTTACCAGTTTTTGTCGATGGAGTCGTAAAGGACCGCAAGATCGCTTTCTTCCATCGTGGAAGTCGGATCATCGACACCGACTGCCAGCGTATCTTTCAGTTTCTGTTTTCCGCTGTCGCCGAATTTCGTCTTGTATAAGCCGATCATCTTCTCCAAAACAGATTCCCGGCCTTCTTTCAGATAACCGCCGGATACCAGTTTCAGTTCTTCATCATTGATAGATCTGATCGCCAGATTCTTCTACTTTATTTGTTTTCTATATTTTTATACAGCTTTTTGTGCAACGGTTATGCATCATTCAGATCAATACTCATATTTTTCATCGATCTGCGCTCTTACCTTGTCAAGGATGCCTTTTTCATCGGCACCGATGATGTCGAGTTCTTCCGCATGATAGTATTCAAAATCCTGCACTCCGTAAAACGCCTTAAAGAACGTCTCGATATAACCGTAGCCGTATTCATGGGAAATGATCGGACCGCCGGCCGTCGTGACATAGATTACTTTCTTGACCTTGCTCAAGGAGTAAGGCATGCCCTGCTCATTATAGGCAAAAGTCAGATCGACGATGTTGATCGTCTCGAGATAATCTTTCAGCTTTGCCGAAAAGGAAAGATCATAGTACGGGGAAGCGATGACGATGATGTCGGCTTCTTTGAACTGCTTCGCGTAAGAAAAATATTTGTTTCCGAGATCTTTCCTGTCCCTTTCGATCAGTGTCTTTTCATCAAGAGATGCGATCTCTTCGTTCTGTACATCGACCTGTTCATAAGGCTGACCCATCTTTTCCAGCAGATACTTCGCCAGGGACAGGGTCCTGGACTGTTTACGCAGACATGCGTTGACAAACAATACTTTCATTTCTTTTTCTCCCGATCTGTTAATAGAGTCCGGCAAATACTGCCGAAAGAAGCACCGTCATGATGCCGGCCACGACGATGGAAAGCGAAGAGATGGCCCCTTCCACTTCACCGATCTCGATGGCCTTGGACGTTCCTATCGCATGGCTTGCCGTACCGATGGCTGCGCCTTTGGCGATCGGATCTTCGATCTTAAACAGCTTCAGTATCGCTTCGCAGATGATGTTGCCCAGAACGCCGGTCACGATGATCGCCGCAACGGCGATCGACACATAACCGCCAAGTTCCTCCGCCACGCTCATGCCGATGGCGGTAGTGATCGATTTGGGTAAGAAGGTCACGAATTCTTCCTTCGTGAAACCGAAAAGCTTGGACATCGCAAAGATCGAAGCGATGGAAGTAAGGACCCCCGAGAAGATACCGGCCAGTATGGCAGCGGCATTTTCTTTCAGCTTGTCGAACTGTTCGTACAGAGGTACCGCCAGACAGACCGTCGCCGGTGTCAGAAGGAAACTCAGATATCTTGCCGAAGAATTGTAGACTTCATAATCCACATTCAGCAGCAATACCGCAGCGACCGTGATGATGATCGCCACCAGCAAAGGATTGAGAAACGTATAGCCGAACTTCTTTCTGATCCATACCGCGATCAGATAAGCGATCAGTGACAATAAGATCCCGAAATAGGAGGAGGCACTTAAAAATCCGTTCATCGTTTTGCCCCCTTTCTTAAAAGAAACTGCGTCATAAGACCGCTCACCGCCATGACCAGGACCGTCGAAACGATCGTCACGATCAGATAGGGAAGAAGGTTTGCCTTTAAGACATCATAGACGTTTATCAGACCGACGGCTGCCGGGATGAACATCGCCGGCATGATGGCGATCAGAAAGGCGGAGGTCTCCTTCACATCGGAAAGCTTCAGTACTTTGAAATACAAAAGCGCGAATAAAATGAAGATGCCGTAGATGCTGGCGGGGATGGGCAGCGGAAGGATGTGATGCAGCGCTTCTCCCGCAAAACAGATCCCCAGGATGAGTGTGAACTGTTTCAGATATTTCATATACTAATTCCCTTTTTTCTCAAAAATGTAGCGGATGTTGTCAAAATAGATACCGTCGATCACTCTGTCTTTGAAGGTACCGGAGAATTCATCACCGGTCGAATCTTCAAAATGAAATCTTCCGTTTTCAAAGCTCCAGCGGATCTCATACTTCGTATCGTGCAATAGGAAGTAGCCTTTTCCGTCTTCCTCGATATGCAGTTCCTCATCTTCGATCTCATATTCATCGCCGGAACCCGATGTGATCGACACCGGTCTGTAGACGCCGATCAAAGATGCTTCAGAATTATTTGTACAGGCGCTCAAAACAAACATCATCAGGATGCATAACGTCAATACGGTCTTTTTCATCAGGTCTTTGATCTTCATTTCCCTTATTATAACAAGGATGTGATTTATCTTTGACTGGTGTTAAGATGAGTGTGAGAGGTATATACATGACACAGGAAGAATTAGTCGCAAAATATGAAGAGATCGCCGATCAGAAGACGATCTGTTATTTCAAGCCTTACCGCCATTTCTTAGCCGCAAAGAAGTTCTATTCGCAACTGCAGGACGGCATCGCCGATGAGAACACCTTCTTTACTGAGACGATGGTCACGTTCACCGAGACCGATGATCCGGGAAGGGAACCGGACTTCACCTCCGGAAGCGGATCGAGGTACTGGTACTACAAAGACGGCGTCATCCGCGGATCCGACCACTGGGGCAACGGCGTCGCGTTGTGTGACTGGGCACTCAAGACAAAACAAGGAAAGACCATTTACGGTTATGATTACGACTGTCCGATCCATCTGAATGCGCCGCGTTTCGCCTTTGCGAAATGGGAAGACTTCATCTTCAAAGCTTCTTTGATCGAAGCCGACGGGCAGAAAGCCGTGACCACCTTCAACAATACGGTAGGCTACGGCAAATTCAAAGTCGGTGACAAAGTCTACCAGCGGGTCATCACCACGGAATATCTGGAAGATACCGGCGAGTAAGACCGGTTTCAAATCACAGGATGCGTCAGCTATAGGGCTGACGTTTTTCTTTTGAAAGATACGTTAAGGGACCTTTTCCTTCGATCATATAAAAAAGAATGTTGATAGAATAGTGTTGAGGGATTATTATGAACAGACCATTTCAGAAACTGCTGATCGCACTTTTGATCGCCATATTGCTGATCTTCGGCGTATCGGGACCGCTTTTGAGAAACAGCGGTGACAGCCGTCTTGCGGAAAGCGAACTGGCCAGAGGCTATGCCAAGATCGATCACATCGCCGCAGCACTTTCCGACCAGGACTCGCGCTATGAGTCTTTCTCCGAGCACTTCGTAGAGAATCTGCACCGCAGCGTCGACATGACGTGCGAGCTTTTGAAAGACTTCGTCACGGAAAACGGATATACCGGTCCGACGGATTTCGAGCAGGGCACGATCGTCCGCTATGAAGATCATAAGATCGAACTGCTTGGAAAACCGGATGTGAAACTCGACCTGCGGGAAGAGTATTTCAATGCCGATGTCCCTTACATCCCTTCCTACACCGAAACACCGGACATCGTCGATCATGTGATGCTGGTGATAAAAAACATCGAAGGTCCCTACTACTATGTCGACTGGACATCCTTTGATGAACTGCAGATCTATCACATCGACAACGACATCTTCGAAGGCTCTCTGGGCGATCTGGAAAAGATCTACGGTGCCCATGTCTTCGTCGTATCCGATGAAGGATACCTCATCTATGTCTCTTCCACCCTGGAAGATTGCGACAATGTACTGCCCGAAGAATTCGATGTGAAAAACATCTCTTCCGGAAATGTCCTCAACTTCCGCGGTACGGATTACTTCTGCTGCCACCGACATTTTGACCAGCAGAGATACACCATCTTCCTTCTTTCGCAATACAGCGATATCACCGCAGCTTCCAAACGCTGGGCGATGTTTTACGAACTGCTTGCCCTCATCTTTGTCGCAGCTGTCCTGGTCTGGATCTGTTTCATCGAAAAGAAAGCACGTGACGAGATCCTGAACGATGAGAAAAAAGTGCAGTACGAACCATCCCGGATACGCGTCAGTCTGCTGCTGTTTGCCCTCATCGGTGTCCTGCTGATATTTGTGACCACCTACTTCATCCAGCTGATGAATTCCCTCTACACGCAGACAAGACAAGGCGACCAGATCCTCGATGTGCTGATCGCAGCGAGCCAGGAAGAAGAAAAACAAAGAGCCAAGAGTCAAAGCGAAGAAGTCGAATGGTATACCTATTATGCCGACAGGCTTTCGGATATGATCGAAAGATATCCCGAGCTTGCCGCAAAAGAAAAACTTGCCAGAGTCAATGACATCATCGGCAGCGACTATCTGATCCTGTTCGATGAGAAAGGACAGGAGATCGCCTCAAGCGCCGACTACATCGGCTATTCCATCTCCTCCGATCCTGACGCACAGACCTATGAGCTCAACAAGCTGCTGATGGGTGTCCCGTATGTCATCAAAGACGTCGAAAAGGATGAACTTTCCCAGAAGGCCATACGCATGGTCAGCGCCAGAACAGACAGGACAGAGGGAAGCTATGGAGCCGTGCTGTTTGCCATCGATCCCGATGAATTCACCGATGCGCTCTCCGATGAGATGATCGACTCCCGTTTACAGGCGATGTCCTATGGCGATGATCTTCTCTTCGTCGCTGATGCTGCAGGCATCATACGCCGTTCCAGCGATCCGTCATTGTTGGAAACCAACATCAAGACACTGGGCATCGATATGCAGCGGATCTCCGACTCCACGATGGACCGCTTCTCGATCGGCCGTGATCATTATTACGCTTTGTCCAAAGCCGATTCCGAGAATTACTATTTCTACTTCGTTGCGGATTCCTCGATCCGGGGAACTTCCCTTTACTACTGTTCCGATGCCGTCTTCAGCTTCCTGGCTGTCTTCATCGTAGCGGTCTGGATCATGATGTACGGCTACACCAAAGAAGAATACGACCGCATCACCGCAAAAGGCGTCTCCATGAAACGCAGGGATATAAATCAAGAGGCAAGTGCCTATGAAAGACAGCGTGCCTACATCACCAACTACTGGTATGATCTCTCCCCGGAAGAAAAGACACAGCTGGTCTTTGAATTCCTGCTGAGCGTACTGATCATCGGACTTCTCTATTACGTCAGAAAAGATTCCGGTCTGATCGCCGACACTTTGATGAACCACATCCTCTCCGGACAGTATGACCGGGGCATCAACCTGTTTGCGGTCACGGCGACGATCCTGTTAGTGATCAGTGCGATACTCGGCATGATCGTATTAAAGTTCATCACTTCGCTGCTGTGTCTGTTCCTTGACACCAAAGGCATCACGATCTGCCGTCTCTTATTCAACCTTGCCGAATATGCCGCCGTCATCACGGTCTTATACTATTCTTTCGGTTATCTCGGCTTTGACAACCGGGGCCTGCTGGCATCGGTCGGTTTCATCACCCTTGCCATCTCTCTGGGTTCCAGGGATCTGGTCTCCGATATCCTGTCGGGCTTGACCATCGTCTTTGAAGGCGAATTCAAAGTCGGCGACATGGTCGAGATCGGCGGATTCACCGGCAGAGTCACCGACATCGGCATCCGCTATACGAAACTGCTGGGCATGGGCGACAACATCAAGATCATCGCCAACCGCGATATCCGTTCGGTCGTCAACATGACCAAACTCAATTCCTGGTATGCGACTACGCTCACCATTCCAAACGATGAGCTCTCCAAAGCGGAAGCGATGCTGGAGAAAGAACTGCCAAGGATCGGTGAAAGCATCGACGAGATCATTTCCACACCGCGTTACAAAGGCATCGAAAAGATCGGAAACGGCACATTGTCTCTGATCGTCCTGGCGGAATGCAACCAGGAGAATTATAGAAGAGTCTCAAGGCTGCTCAACCGCGAATTATATAAGACATGTAACGAATATGGGATCACGCTAAAGTAGATCACATCATCATAAAATACTTCAAAAGGCTGCAAGGCAGCCTTTTGTCATTTCTTCTCTTCTTTATCGATCCAGGCCATCAGCAGTTTTACGATCTTTTCCTGCTGTACCTCATTCAGTTCCTGATGCAAAGGCACCTTGTACCACTTGTTCAGACAGCCCCGGCAGCAGCAGGCGGTGGCGTGCATCGCCTTGAAGACAGGGTGGCCTTTCATCGGCGTCTGCTTTCCGTCACTGATCGGATCGGCAGCGGAAAGTTTCAGCTTCACGAAATCTCTCGCGTGGGACTCGATGACTTGTTTTCCTTTTTCTTCCAGATATTCTTTTTCTTTCTTCGTCAGATGAAAGCTCGAACGGAATTTTGAATGATCGAGCTTATCCAACGCCTGTTGAATGTTCTGCATATTTCTTTTTCAATTATAGAATCTTTGAAGATCATATGTCATGGTAAGAAAAGGCAGATCCCTGAACGGATCTGCCGGTTTTTGAGTTTTTCCTTATGATAATGACCTGATCTCTTCTGATTCAGCTGATACGGATCCTAGGACTTGTATTTACCGATGAGATAACGAAGCTCTGCACCCTTGGAGATGTTTCCTTCGACTTTGAGCTGGCCGTTGACGAAGAGCCTGTCAGCCGAAACGATACCGGTCGCCATGTTGTAGAGATTGTCGAAGTTGGTCGCCAGATAGACATCGGCGCCTTCATAGCTGTAAGGTGCCATCTCCATGCCGGCCTTGGTGAACTTGACATAGTAGGTGCCTTCGCCCGGTCCTTCGATTCTGATCTGTGCAGCGATGAAGTAGTCATCGTTCTGCTTGGCCAGATATTCATTTCTGGATTCTTCGAGATCTTCGTAGATGACCTTCAGGACATCGTAGGCATCCGGGAAGGTGACGTTCGGATCGTTGCCGTTGCCGCAGATATCGGAATACATCTTGATGTACGTCTGCGCCGATTTATCCCAGGAGAAATCTTTGCGCATGCAGCGGTCTTTGATGATCTCAAAGACATCGTGTTCGGCAAAGAAGATCTTGATCGCCTGGTCGATCGCCAGCATCAATGCCTTGGCGGAATACTGCGAGAAGCTGAAGCCGTCACCGATGCCGTCGAATTCGGAATAGGCACGTACGGTATCCTTGAGACCGCCTGTCTCATGAACGATCGGAACGGTTCCGTAACGCATCGCCATCATCTGGGAGAGACCGCACGGTTCAAAGGAGGAAGGCATCAGATAGAAGTCGGCACCCGCAAAGACTTTGGCTGCCATCTCTTCGGTATAGTCATCCGAGAAGCCGAACTGTCCCGGATACTTGTCTATGCACTCACGGAAGTAATCGGTATATTTCTTTTCGCCCTGACCGAAGATGATGAGCTGTACGCCCTTCTTCATCAGGCGGTCCAGAAGTTCTCTGATCAGATCGACGCCCTTCTGTTCAACGAGTCTTGCCACGACCGCAAACAGAGGCCAGTTCTTTTCTTTCTTG
>JAEEGL016674952.1_pt1 | contig 13356 bp, 13 predicted proteins | sample 9134231 | NCBI WGS metagenome assembly JAEEGL01 (sample SAMN16246548, study PRJNA631951) | gut metagenome | biome: gut microbiome; feature: rumen; material: fiber-attached | host: Bos | place: Iran: Karaj | collected 2018-10 | reverse complement strand
TTATTAATTGCCGCAACTCAGGAATTTTATGATTATATGCTTTGCGAGCAGGAAGAAGGGCGTTTTATAAAATATTACAAAGCCGGTTGCAAATATGACAACAATAATTGCAGAGAACTGGAGGGATTTCCAATTGAATGCCCGTCTGTAAGTGACTGGATGCATAATCCCCCGGCGCCGAAGGCGATTTTTCATCCTTTAAAAATTGAATCATACTTCAGAGCGTTTGGAAAAGGTGGAAAAGAAGTTCGTCCTGTAACAAAAGATTCAGGAATGGCGGCATTAAAAAAGGTTGGAAAACTTAAACTTTACAAAACTGAGCTTGTAATGCTTGAAAGCTGCGGTGAAAGCGTAAATGTTGTATGCAGAATCTCTCAGGGCTTTCGCCATCAGGTACGCTGTCACTTAGCCTGGGCAGGGCTTCCGATTATAAATGACCCGATTTACAACAAAAACACACTTGGAACCTCAGAACCGCTGCAATTTTCTGCTACAGCACTGGAATTTATAAATCCAAAAGACGGCAAATTACTTAAATTTTCGCTATAAAAAAACAAACAGATATGCTAATGTAATGAAAAATGGGAGGAAATAATGAAAATTACAGATTCTATTAAATATATTGGTGTAAATGACCACAAAATCGATCTTTTTGAAGGCCAGTTTGAAGTTCCAAACGGAATGGCTTATAACTCATACTTAATTCTTGATGACAAAATTGCCGTAATTGATTCTGTTGATCAGAATTTTGGCGAAGAATGGCTTAATAATATTAAAAACGAGCTCAAAGCAGCAGGTGACCGCAAGCCTGACTATCTTGTTGTTCATCACATGGAAATGGATCATTCTGCAAATATTAAAAAATTTGCCGAGGCATATCCAGAAGCAAAAATAGTTTCTTCTAAAATGGCCTTTGTAATGATGAAAAATTACTTTGGCACTGATTTTTCAGAGCGTCAGGTTGTAGCAGCAGAAGGCTTTAATCTTAATCTTGGAAAGCATGTTTTGAACTTTATTGCAGCTCCAAATGTTCACTGGCCTGAAGTTTTAATGAGCTATGACGAGGCTGACAAAGTTTTGTTTGCGGCAGATGCTTTTGGTAAGTTTGGTGCAAACGACGTAGAAGATCCGGAAGGCTGGGCTTGCGAGGCTCGCAGATATTATTTTGGAATTGTAGGTAAGTTTGGAGCTCAGGTTCAGGCTGTACTAAAAAAGGCAGGGGCTCTTGATATTAAGATTATCTGTTCTTTACACTGGCCTGTTTTGAACGAAAACATTCAGTACTATCTGGACACATATAATACATGGTCAAGCTACGGCGTGGAAACTGAAGGCGTTGCAATTTGTTATACTTCTGTTTATGGAAATACTAAAATTGCAGCAGAAAAGCTTGCAGAACTGTTGAAAGCTAAAGGCTGCCCGAAGGTCGCTTTGAATGACCTTGCGCGCGAAGATATTTATGAATGTGTGGAGGATGCGTTCCGTTACGGAAAGCTTGTTCTTGCAACAACCACTTATAATGGCGGTGTTTTCCCAAAAATGCGGGAATTTATTGACCATCTTACTGCCCGCGATTACCAGAACCGTACAATCGCCTTTGTAGAAAACGGAACATGGGCTCCGGCTGCAGCAAAGGGAATGGCGGCACTTTTTGAAAATTCAAAAAATATTACCTTTGCGCAGACAAAAGTAAGTATAAAAACAGCTGTTACAGCAGAGACTGAAAAACAGCTGGAGGCACTTGCCGCAGAACTTTTGGCATAAAGTTTAAAAAAGGCTTTTTATAATTTTTCAAAATTACTGTAGTAAATTTTGCATTCTCGTGTTAATATTGAACAATACTATGACTGAAAATATTACTGTTTTACCGACGTTAACAGAACAAATAATGAATTTTTTTAATAATCCTGTGTGGCTTGCATGTATTTTCAGCTGGCTTATCGCTCAGTTTATAAAAACAGGAATCTGCCTGATTTATGGAAAAATCCATTCACTTACAAGTCTTTTTGAAAATTTAATCTGGAAAACAGGTGGAATGCCTTCCAGCCATTCGGCACTGGTAACTTCATTGTGTGTAACACTGGGATTCCGCCACGGAGTTGATTCAGACATTTTTGTATTCTCTCTGGTATTCTTTTTTGTTGTAATACGCGATGCATTTGGTGTAAGACGTTCTACTGGTATTCAGGCTAAAAAAATCAACGAAATTGGTCAGGAACTGCAGGAAAAGAACATCATAACTTCTTATAAGCTGCTAAAAGAGGTTATGGGCCATACACCAATGGAAGTAATTTGCGGCTGTATCTTAGGATTCTTTGTGGGGCTTGCTTTTTCACTTTTAGATTAGTTACAGCGGGCAGTTAATTAAAAATGAAAACAAGTTTGAAAATAATTTACACCATAGCTTCTATTCTTTCTCTACTTGTGATTTTTACCTTCAGATCAGTCCCACAGGGAAGACTCTGGAAAAAATACAGCGTTCTATACGTTTCTGCATCCACTCCTGAAGACATTATTACAAAAGCACTTGATGAAAACGGGGTAGAAGATTACGCAAGTTATTTTAATCAGAAAATTCCTCTTAATCTTAAAGAAAATTCTCCAGAACTTTCGCTTTTAAGGCTTTCTTCCAAAGACAGTTACTTATCAAAACGCCGTGCATTCTTTTTTGATAAATCGCAGGATTATAAGCTTTATTATGCACCCCACAACTATAAATCTCAGCTTGAAAAGACAGCTGCAAGCTTAAATCAGCAGAAAATCAACTGCGGAATAGATTCAAATGCTTCTTATCCGTTTTTAATTCCGCTTTTTGTATTAATTTTTTCTGCAATTCTTTTATATTTTTCAAAAAACAAGATTGTTTATGCAGTAGGAGCCTTTTATTCGGTTGTTTTTGCGCTCTGCAATCCTTTTTATCCAGTTGCGGCAAGCCTTATTTTGATTCTTCTTTTCTTTCTTGCTATGTCAAACTTATGGAAAAGGGAAGGCGTTTTTGAACTTGTACGCCAGAGCCGGATTTTTATACTTCTTACAGTAATAGTTTTACTAAATATCATCAGTTCTTCAATTATTACCGCAGTTTTGTTTATTTTTTTTGTTGGCGGAACATTTTCTTCACTCTGCATCTACAGCGAAATTGAACGAATAAGATTAAGTAAGCTTCAGTTTCAGAGTGTTTTTATTCTTCCTGCTAAGAAAATTGATTATTTTTCTTATAAATCTTTTTTAATTCTTCCAATCTCTGTACTGATTGTATTCATTTTTCTTATGATTAGTGTGATTACAACCAGAACCTCTGCGGGCTCTAAACTTTCAAAAATCACACTTCCAGGTAAATCTGGTATTCAAAGTTCAGAATTGCCACAGTTTGATCAGTATTACAAATGGGACTGGAAGGTTCAGACAGCACCATATGTTTCTCTTAATTCAAACGAACAGACAGATTCTTCTGCCATAAAACTTTCGCAAAAAGTTGAATTCCCTTATTTTGAAGCTGAAGGCGAAAAAATCCATGCTAAAACCAGAAGCTTTATCTTTGATGAAGCCTTCTGTACAGACTCATTTAATCAGATAGATAATCTAAATGGTAACTCTGTTGAACGCATTTTAAAAAGCGAAGGTAAAGATTCTAACTTTGGTTATGTTTCAGTTAATTCATATTCTATGAATACTTTAAGTATAATAATGCTCTTAATATGCTTTTTTATATTACTATTTATTTACATTTCCAGTATTATTAAAAAAAGTAGCAGAGGAAACCGTAAATGATTCTTTTTGCAGAAAAAGTTGATGAATTAAAAAATTATACATGCTCTCAGAATGCTTTTTTGCCCCGCTATGTTACAATTCCGTTGTGTCAGGAATACAATAATGTTTGTAATCCGCTGGTTCACATTGGAGAACAGGTTCGCGAAGGTCAGGTAATTGCAACTTCTGCAGATCCAGAGAGAATTAATATTCATACATCAATTCCTGGCATTGTAGAAGACATTGTTGAATGCCAGTGTCCTAACGGCAGAACAGAAAAAGCTGTAAAAATTACATTAAAAGGAAGTTTTGATTTTTTAGGAAAGCAGATTCCTTCGCGCCCAGTTTCTACACTTACAGCAGAACAGATTTCTACACATATTTATGAAAGTGGAGTTGTAAACACTTTTAATATAAAAAAAACATGTAATCTTGCAAAACAGATAAGAGAATTCGCAGGTCAGTATCTGGTTGTACGTCTATTTGATGAAGATCCATCCTGCATTACAGACAGACTGCTTACAAAGTTCTATTTTGAACGTTTGATGAAGTCCTGCGGATATATTCTAAAGGCTCTTGGACGAGAAAAAATTATTTTTGTATATAATCCAAAACTTACTCCAAAATCGCTTTTCGATAACTACACAACAGAATCAACATATTTTCTTGAAGTAAACAGTAACGAATATCCGATTGGGCTTAAAGAAAAAATAATTGCTGCATTTAATAAGGAACCCAAAAATAAGAAAAAGGACAATAAAACGGAAGAAATTCCGCTTGCAAAAAAGGACTTGTTTATTGATTCTTCTACCTTGTACGAAGTTTATAAATGTGTTGCTAAAAACATTCCGTCTATTAACAGACTGGTTCATATTTCCGGAAACTGCTTAAAATCTTCAAGCTTTTTGAACATAAAGCTTGGTACATCTATTAGAGAAGTAATTTCTCAGATGGGTGGGGTAATCAAAAAGCCTAAGATGATTATCATTAACGGAAGCCTTAGAGGAACAACTGCAAGCACCCTTGATATGCCGATTACCCGCTACGTTAAATCAATTGAAGTTGTTTCTCATAAAGACAGCATTGATAAAAGAATCTATGACTGCATTAACTGTGGAAACTGTCGTGCAATCTGTAATGCAAATGTTTTCCCAGACGTAGTATACAATCACGTTATTAATTTTAATAACTACAGCCTGAATGAAAATTCAGCATATGAAAATACAGAAAAATTCTTAAAAGAAATGATTTCAAAATGTGTTGATTGTGGAAGTTGTAATATGGTATGTCCTTCAAGACTGCCGCTTACACAAATTGTAAATATGCTAAGGGATAAATACAATGTTTAATATAAATAAAAATAAAGACGTTATAAAAAGTGAATTAAATCCGTTCTATTACCTTTGCGATTCAATGACCGCAATTACATATAAGTTTTTAATTTTGCTTTTGATTCAGTTTATTGCGCTAATCTGCACTAAAAGCTTTAATTCGGTTTTTGTAATTACAGCATCTTTTTTGGGCGGCCTTATAGCTTCAATTGTATATTTTATTCTTACAAAAGAGCCTTTTTATAAAAATTATGAACTGATTATTCAGGGAATTTTTATCGGATTCTTTCTTCCGGCAGCTTATCCGCTGCATACAGCATTTTTTACGGCTTTTACGATTCTTCTTTTGTTCAAAATATTTATTCGCCACAGCAATAACTGGCTTACACCTTCTGCACTTGCAATTGTAATTGCATATTTTGTAGGCAAAAATTACTTTCCTCAGTTTTTAGTCACTCAGGATTTAATTATATCTAAAAATCCTTCTGTTTCGCTGATTACGCAGGGCGCTTTTCCAGTCTTCAGCTTTGACAGTTCAATTACAAATTTTTTGAATACATACATTCTGTTTCCATTCCGTGTAACAATTCCAGAAGGGTTAATTTCACTTTTGTGGGATACAAATTCTACAATTCCAGCCTTCAGATTCAATATTCTGAATATATTTGCAACAATAGTTTTATTCTGCGACAATAACATGCTGGAAATCATTCCTATCATCTTTGTTACTACATATGCATTGCTTGTACGCCTTTTTGGACCATTTGTTTATGGGGGCATTTTCAATACTGGCGATATAATTTTAGCAATACTTTCCAGCGGAACACTTTTTGCATCTGCTTTTATACTTCAATTCCCAGGAACTGTACCTGTTACAAAAAATGCAAAAGTTCTTTTTGGCCTCTTAGCAGGTCTTATTGCATTCCTGGTAAGCGGACCTGGAACATCTCCAATTGGAATGGCATATACAGTTTTGATTTGTAATGTATTTAATCTTCTTTTACGTTCACTGGAAGATACACGGGTAGAAAAGAAATTAAAAACCAGGATTTTTTCAATTTAGTGCAGGCGGTAGATTTTTATGAGTGAAGAGAATTTTTACAAAGATTTTTTTATAAAATACGGAATCCTTACTGCTTTTTTTGCAGTATTCTTCTTTCTTACAATTTATACTGTCGTAATTTCAAAAAAATCATGGCAGGTGAATCTTCGTCAGCTGGTAGAAACAGTTTTGGAAGAACATGAACCAAACAGCTGGAATTTGGAAAACTATGTAAGACTTGATAATCCATTTTCTATGAATGTTGCCTGCTACGAAGCAAGAAACCGAAAAAATGGAGAACTTTATAAGGTTGTTCTTCTTAGAGTTCAAACTTTTTATGGCCCGATTCCAGCAGTATTTTTAGTTTCTTCTGATTACGAAGTTGAATTTGTTGGCGTTTCAAACTATCACGGAAGATTTGCAGAGCAAATCCGAATGGTTAATAACAGTCAGCGAATTGATTACTGGAAAAACCGCGTCGTAGATATTCTAAAACTTAATTCAAAAAATAAGAGGTAAGGGCATGAAAAAATATTCCAACTATTTATATCTTCTGTCTTTTCTTTCAATATTGATTCCAACACCAGGCCGCTTTGTATATGGATTTTCAATCTGTCTTGAACTGGTTTTGCTTACAATTTTTGGAACACTTTTTAATTCTCTTACTTCAAAACTTGGCTTAAAAGAAGTAAAAACCTTTCTTTTGATGATGTTTTTGATTACTTTTACAATTATTTTCCGCCAGATTTTTGTGATTTTTCAGACAGAAGTGGCACTTGTAATGAACATTTTGTTTTATATTCCGCCACTTTCTCTTTTTATGATTCATATTCTTTCTAAAAATGAAGATTTACCTTTGGCCGTAAGACTTAAATCAAATACAATTCACATTCTTACTTTTTGTTTTATTGGTCTTGTATTTTTCTTAATACGCGATGTCTGCCTTTTTGGTACTTTTACTTTTTACGGTCAGAATCACCTGGTTTATGAAAAAATCTTATTCCAGCACGAAACAGCCGGTTTTTTTGCATTCTTAGCTTCTATTCCAGGTGTTCTTATGCTTTTTGCATTAATACTTGTGTTTATTAAGTTTGTAAAACGTAAATTTGATTCTTACGAAAATCTGGAGGCACATAATGCTTTATCTTGAGACATTTTTATATTACACATTTTTTGCCTCTGCGGTTCTGTTTTATGGAGTTGGAATCAGCAGAATAGGTGAGCTTGGAATCATAAAAATTCCAAACATCATATTCTTTATAAAGAACATTTCCTCAATTTATATTTGTGCAATTCTTTCATGGATTGTTACTTCTAAAATTCTTCTACCGCTTAAAATTACAGAAATTTTCCCACTGATAGTATTTCTGCTTTTAGTTTCTATTTCTACATTTTTTGAATGCCTTGTACGACTTACAACGAATAAACTTTCGACAGAATTCATAGTTTCATATGTTATTGTTTTCCTTTCTGTTGCAGAAAGTTCGTCATGGCTTAATACAATTATCATCTGTACTGGAATTATCTGTTCTATTGGTATTTTATGTCCATTTATAATTACTTTAAGACACAGATTGTGCAATAACGGTCAGAGAATGAACGAAAAATTTTACAGTATCTTTTTTATTTTCCTTGCTGTAATTCTTTTGATTTTTTCTGTATTTGATATCAGCTGGCTTAATCCGGGGGCATTAAAATGATTTTAGCAATAGTTCTTTTAGTTTTTATTCTTCTTTCTCTGGCACTGCTGATTGCTTTTGTTTTTTATGTATTAGAACCTTCTGTAACTGTAAAAAATAAGATTTTTGACAATCTTCTTGTAAACTTAAAAGATGCATCAGACTTTTATACAGAGCAGAAAAAAAAGCTGGAAGTAACTGATAAGAAGGCCTTTGTACTTAAACAGAACAAAAAAGACATCAGCACACAGTCTATTGATTTTAACTCGCAGTATACCTGTGCCATGCTTAAATCAATTTATTTTACTGCAGAAGAATACAATTATGTCTGCATTGGACTTGGTGACTGTCAGAAAGTTTGTGAACAGAAAGCAATTGTAATTGAAAATGGAGTTGCTAAAGCTTCTGAAATCTGCTGCGGCTGTGAAAAATGTGTTTTAGTTTGCCCTCAAAAAATTATCAAAATGGTTCCAGCTACAGCTAAGAATCTTGATGAAGTTATTGGCGACAATGAAGAAAAAATTAATATAATAAATCGTAATAATATTGATAAAAATATTGAATGGAATCAAAAAAAATACTTTAAACTGTGGGCGTATTGTTATAAAATATATAAGATAATAAAAGTCAATTTTAATTAAAAAATGGACAATGCCTGTTGGGGAGCTGGCATTTTAACTTACTTTTGAGCGGCAGGTTTAGGTGGAAAAAGCAGGCCGGAAAGGTTTTATGGCTACCACTTTTATAAGTTTTATTTACAGACCAACATCTTCGAGCCTTGATACAACTGAACTGTTAGAAAAAGAGTACCAGAAAATTTATAAGCCGCTCGGAAAATTTTTATTTACACATCCAGACTTTCATTTTACTTTTTATTTTCCTGGAAATAGAATTCAGTTTTATAAAAAAAAGCGTCCAGAATTTCTTACTCTATTAAAACAGCTTATTGAACGAAACCAGGTTGAAGTTTTGGGCGGCGCTTTCTACGATCCTCTTATGCCATTACTTTTTACGGCAGACAGAAATGGTCAGCTGGATTTGCTTTCTGCGGAAATCAGACAGAGTATTGGAAAACGCCCTCGCGGCTGTTCTTTATATGCAGACTGCTGGGATTCTTCGCTGGTAAACAATCTTGTTACCTGCGGTTTTGAATATATTCTTTTAGACAGTTCATGTATTCCGTCAAAAAAACTTAATTATTTGCCTTTGATTATGTCAAATCTGGGCAAGGCAATTGAGATTTTTCCTGTTTATCATAATTTTTATGAATATACAGACAATTTTGCCGATGATTTTATCCTCAAAATCCAAAAGAAAATTGTAAAAATTGAAAGAAAAGGCCAGCTGTTTCAGCCTAATCCAGACAGAATAATTTGTATTGATCTGGATCGCCCAGATTTAGAAAAAATTCTTTCGGAAGATTTATTTGGTGCATTAAGCAACTGTTTTAGTGATGAACTTGAAATAAAGACAACACTGCCTTCTATTTTTAAGAAAAATTCAGGCATTAAAGAAAGTGTTTACATTACAGAAGCAATTAATAAATCATATTTGCAAATGGATGAAAACGCTTCCACTTCTGATATTAATTCTTTCTACGAATTACAGGAAGCATACGAAAGTGTAAAAAAACTCTTTAGCAGAATCTTATATGTTGGAATGCTTGTAAACCAGTATAAGAGCGATAAGATGCGCAAAAACTGTGCAAGAGAAAAACTCTGGCAGGGACAGAACGGTCAGGGACTTTTGTCTGCATCTTCAAACCTAAGACAGCAGTCTTATAAACTTTTAATGGAAGCAGAAAAAATTCTGCGTGAAGACAATACATTTAAAGAAAGCCTGACATGTTTTGATTATAACTCTGACGGCATTAACGAATATGTCTGCAGAATGCAGAATTATTTTGCATGCATCGCAAGTGTTGGAGGTTCAATTCAGGAACTTGATATCCTTAAAAATACAGGAAACTACGCAGATAACCTTTCTAACGGAAGTTATAACCGTGGACTTTTTGTAGATCATATTTTTACAGAAAACCAGTTCCAGAATTACAAAGAAGGGCTCCCTGCAGATGACGGAATATTTTCCCGTGTGCCATATAGTCAGATAAAGTTCTCTCAAAGTCATCATGAACTTCAGCTTGGTGCAACAGCAAGATTTGGTACTTCAAAACAAAGAATATACCTTAGAAAAAAATTCCTTATCAATTCTACAGGAATGATAATTCAGTATATTCTTCGCAATGACAGCGACAAGCCTTTAAACGCTATTTTTGCAGTTGAATCAAATATTGCTCATACAAAATTTAATCCAGAAGCAATCTCTTATTACAATCTTGAAACTGCAACAGATGATCAGAAAAACGTAATAGATACAAGTAAGTCTCTGCTCGAACAAAATAAAAATCAGTACTTTAACAATATTGATTCTATAAGACTTTCCGATACAGAAGGTGGTATTTCTTTTACATTCGAACCAAATGAGAAATCGCATTATATTTATTATCCTTTACCATCTGAATTAAACGGCGAAATTGTACATATGACATTTGTTTCTACAATGTTCTGGGATGTTTCGATTGAACCTGGCAAGGAAATCGAAAAAACAATCAACTTTACAATTACAAATCTCAAAAAAGAACGAAAACCAAAAATTACCTGATGAAAATGAAATTTAAACCTGGTGATTTTATAGTTTTTGTAAGCTTATTTATTCTATCTCTTTACCTAATTTCACAAGTAAAATTAAGCGGCGGTGATAAATTTACTGTAACTTCCTGCGGAAAAGAATATGAATATAGTCTTTTAGAAAACAAAACTTACGAAGTACAGGGAAAGCTTGGTATTACAGAAATTGAAGTAAACAATAAACGGGTCAGAATAATCAATTCTCCATGCAAAAACAAAACCTGCGTTCATCAAGGCTGGGGTAAAAACATAATCTGCCTTCCAAATGATGTAGTAATAACAGTAATTAAAGAGGATGATTTTGATGCAATTGCACAATAAAGATAAACTTTCGTATTATTCTGCACTTACGGTTTTGTTCTCTTATTCAGAGTTTATGCTTCCGCACCTTCCGTTTTTAAAACTTGGACTTGGAAACATCATAATTCTGCTTTCTCTTAATTTTATGCCAGCAGATTTTATACTTCTTTTAATTTTAAAATCCATTGCTTCAAGTTTTTTATCTGGAACATTGTTTTCTCCATTCTTTTTAATTTCTTTTATGCAGTCTTTAGGTTCGGGCTTTGCAATGTATTTTCTGTACATTTTGAATCAAAAAGGGTGCAGGCAGAAATTATTCAGTATTTATGGAATCTCAATATTTGGAGCAGGTGTAAGCGCATTTGTCCAGGTATTCTGTGCAGGATTGTATCTTGGAACAGGAGTTTATAACGTACTTGGAATAATGCTTCTGTTTTCAATTGCAGCAGGAATTGTAACTGCTTTTTTAAGCGAAAAGATAAACATTGGAGAAAACATTCCAAAATTAGTAATTTCAGAACAAACTCTTGAAAAAAATAACCTAAATTCAATCTATCTGTCTACATTTTTTATCATCTTGATAATTTTTATACCATTTTTTATTAAAAATATTGCAGTTTTAGCTTTATGTTTTGCAGTCAGTATTGTATTTCAGTTTCTTAATCACAGAAAATTTCTTATAGCGCCACATCTGTTTTTATGGATATTGATTATTATTTTTAGCGTATTTGGAAGCGGTGGCGAAGTTTTTTTTAGAATAGGAAAAATAAGTTTTTACAAAGATTCATTTATTCAGGCAATAAAAAAATGCCTTATTCTAAGTACGGTTATTTGTGTTTCTCAATGCACAGTTCAGATAGGATTTGCTTCAAAAGGAATAATTTCTAAAATTTCAAACTATTTTTATGCACTGCTAAACAGTTTTTATAGTGTACAAGGTGGTATAATTACAAGAATAAAAACTATACTGACTTTACAGAAATTAGAATGTACAAGTGCAAAAAAAAGGGGAAATAAATCCCCTCTAAAACTCTACCTTACGCATTTTATTTTGATGACAATCTTACTTTGTGCAGATATCTATCTTAGAAAAGTCATATAAAGGCTTAATTTTATCTGAAAGCCCTGAAGAATAAATTGCAGAAAAATCTTTGCAGAGCAAAATAAAGTCAAAATCATACCTATTTGAATTTTTCCAAAATTCAATGGCTTTATCTTTTCCCATTGCAAAAAGGGATGTACTAAGAACATCTCCTGTAATTCCATTTTTAGTAACGATTGTTACAGAAACAAGCTCATTATCAACAGGGTAACCGGTAAAACTGTCAAAAATATGAACATAGTCTTTACCATCATCACCAGTAAAATATCGCTCATATCCGCCGCTTGTAATTACTGCACAATCCTTAATTTTTACAGCCATTACAGGTTCAGAACCGCTTTCCCAGGGATTTTTCAGACCAATATTCCAGTCACTGCCATCAGGCTTTGCACCAAGTACCTGCACGTTTCCGCCAAGGTCAAGAACGGCAGAAGTTACTCCATTTTCTTTAAACACTTTTATAGCCATGTCTCCTGCATAGCCTTTACCAATTCCACCAAAATCAAGCTGCATTCCTTTATCTTTCTTTAGTTGATTACCAGAAAAATCAGCTTTTCTAAAGTCAGTCAACTGTAAAAGCTCAGATATTTTTTCTGCTTCAGGAACGTGATAATTTTTTGTAGTAAAGCCCCATTCTTTAGTAACAGGATACAAAAATGGATTAAAAACACCATCAGTATTATGGGCTGCCTTAATTGCAAACGAAAGCAATTCTGCAACATCATCGGAAACTACAAAATCACTTTCCGTAGAGTTATTAATTTTGTAAATTTCGCTTTCAAAATCTGTTACAGAAATAGATTTTTCAAGCTTAAGAATTGTTTCTTTTGCCTTTTTATTTGAGGAAGATGCATTTTGTCCATAGGCTTTTATATTCATAAATGTATTCATTGCTTCAAACGAAACTACATCAAAAGAAGAGTGTGTAGAATTAGGTTTTGAATTACATGAAGAACATAAAAGAAAGGCTGCAATAACTGCAGCCTTTACACTAAAGATTAGCAAGAAGCCAGTCTTTGAATTTTTCATAATCATTTTCCATTGAAACAGCCTGATCAGGAAGACGCAAAATCTGTTCAAGACGCTCTGGGATTACAGGATCCTTATTGATTGCATCTTTTACAATCTGTCCAAATTTTGCAGGGCTTGCTGTTTCCAAAATTACGCCGACAGCTTCTTTTGAATCAATCTTGCCAGCCCATTCTGGAACATTTGGAGAAAGTCCCGGCTTTTTCCAGTCGTTTGATTTACAGCTGTTAAGTCCACCAGCTTTAATTTCTTCCCAAGCCTGATATCCGATTGCTCCGTGTGGATCAATAATATAACCAGTTTTATCGTTGCAGTTTTTAATTGCCTGCATAATTCCGTCATTATCTGTCCAGTAAGAAGCAAACATTGAGCGAACCTGATCAAGTGTGTACATAGCCTTAATGCGTTCGTAGTTACTTGGAGCACCAACGTCCAT
>JAEEGL016023759.1_pt1 | contig 13356 bp, 16 predicted proteins | sample 9134231 | NCBI WGS metagenome assembly JAEEGL01 (sample SAMN16246548, study PRJNA631951) | gut metagenome | biome: gut microbiome; feature: rumen; material: fiber-attached | host: Bos | place: Iran: Karaj | collected 2018-10 | reverse complement strand
GGGTTCTGATGACGGATATCTGGTACGAATTGAAGTGGAACCGAGTGCATCCTTCCATCCCCGGAAAAGCAAAGGATACGGAACCGAAGCCGAAGATCAAGGAGATGCCGGAATTCGATCCAGATGCGGAGCTCTCCAGCCTCTCCTGGACAATCCCCTCTTGGAGGAGTTCTCTGGAACGGTTACTTTCAATCTCTGATTTTGGTATGTCATCTGAAGGAGCGAAGAACAGGCTGTCAGACCAACTGAAAGAACTTTCCGACACAGCGGAAAGACTACTGCAAAAGATCAAGGGAGAAACAACGACATGAACAGCGAAACGGATGAAAACAAGTATGTACCGAACGTCCACTATGAACTGATCCCCATCAAGAATCTGGTGGCGAATCAGGAATACCAGCGGAATCTTTCCCAACGGCACGTTCAGAAGGCCGCCGCCCACTTTGATATCTACCAGATCAACCCGGTGAAGGTGAGCCGTCGGGACGGGGTTAATTACGTCTTCAACGGGCAGCACACCATCGAGATCATCGCTCTGGTGTCCGGTTCCCGTGAAACGCCGGTCTGGTGTATGATCTATGATGATCTGGTCTATGCGCGGGAAGCGGACATCTTCGCAAATCAGATGAAGTACACGAAGCCTCTTCTACCCTATGAGATCTTTATGGCAAACATCGAAGCCGGCAACGACAAGCAGCTCATCATCCGGGATCTTGTGCAGTCCTATGACCTGGAGATCACCTCTACCGCAAGCCCCGGCGGGATCTGTGCCGTTGCCACGCTGGAAAGTATTTATGACAAGTACGGCTTCCAGTGTTTGGATCATGTTCTCCGTCTTTGTGTCGGTACCTGGGAAGGAACGCCCCAGTCTTTCAGCGCGAACATGCTAAACGGCATTGCCCGGGTCATCAATGCATACGGGGATTCCCTGAGCGACACAATGTTTAAGGATAAACTGAGCCGAGTCTCCACGAAGGAACTCTCCCGAACCGCTAAAGACCGCCGCGCCGGTTCCCTTGGCTTCTCCGAGGCCATCGTGATCTTCTATAACAAGAAGAACCACCACGCCCTGCCCATGGAAAAGCTCTACGCTCACAAGACGAAGAAGGAAACGGAAGAGCAGGAAGAAACCGCAGGAAAGAACACTGGAATGAAAGGACCGAAACCGCTGCAGGCTTTGCAGCAGCCAGCAGAAGCCGTGTGAACTGTGAAAAGATTGGAAACAGCCCCCTTGCATATGAGGGGGCTGACGCTGTCTTTGGCGGAGATTTCTGTGGTTGGGATGTGAAAATGGTGGTATGATATGGGCGAGATCCTTCTGATGGGAAAGAATATGTAAAGACATCCATGAAAGACTTTAAGACTCTTTTGCAGACAACAGAATACGATTTTATACGGGAAAACGAACGCCTTGGAGACCGGATCATGCTCCTTGGTCTCGGAGGCAGTTATGCTTATGGAACCAATAATGAGGATAGCGATATTGATTTTCGCGGAGTGACATTACAGCTGCCATCGGATCTGATCGGTCTTACGGAGTTCGAGCAGTTTGAAGATGCCGGAACGGATACGGTGATCTACGGATTCAATAAGCTTGTGAAGCTGCTTCTGGAGTGTAATCCGAACACCTGTGAAATGCTTGGGCTGGATGAAGATCAGTATTTGATAAAGACTGATCTTGGGAAGGAACTCATTGAACACAGCGGGCTTTTCCTGTCAAAAAGAGCTATCAAATCGTTCGGAGGATATGCGGATGCGCAGCTGCGCCGCCTTCAGAATGCAATTGCAAGGGATTCTCTGCCTCAGAGTGAAAGAGAGAAGCATATTCTGAAATCCGTTATGCATGCACTGGATGATTTTAATCGGAAATATGCCGGAAAGAATACTGGAAACATCAGGCTTTATATTGACAAAGCGGAAAATCCGGAATTGGATACGGAGATTTTTGTTGATGCGGATTACAAACATTTCCCTCTTCGTGATTATACGGATCTATGGGGGATCATGAAGACAGTGGTACGAGATTATGACAAGATTGGCAAGCGCAACAAAAAGAAAGATGAAAACCATCTGAATAAGCATGCGATGCATCTGATCCGGCTGTTTATGATGGCGATAGACATTTTGGAAAAAGGAGAGATCATCACTCACAGGAAAGAGGATCTTAAGACGTTGCTGGCAATCCGGCGTGGAGACTTTATGCAGGATGACGGCACATTTTCACCGGCCTTTTATGAAATGCTGGAAGACTATGAACATAGACTTGATGAAGCTGCCGGAAGAACGGTTCTGCCGGATAATCCGGATATTGAAAGCGTGGAACGCTTTGTCGAACGGGTGAATCGGTATGCTGTAACGGGGGAGCTGCTGTGAGGAATATCGAGACAGAGATCAATGAAAAACTGGATGAGATTGAAAAAAGAGAAGGAGTGCGTATCCTTCATGCTGTGGAATCTGGGAGTAGAGCCTGGGGATTTTCTTCTCCGGACAGTGACTATGATGTACGATTTGTTTATGTGAGACCGGAGGAGGTTTATCTGAGGATCGATGAAACCAGAGATGTGATCGAATGGCAATTGGATGAAGTACTTGATATCAACGGCTGGGATCTGAAAAAAGCTCTCCGGCAGTTCGCAAAGGGGAATGCTACACTCTATGAATGGAGCGGGTCGCCGATCGTTTACCGCACTACTGAAGAGTGGAATCGGATTCGGGAAGTTTCAGATCAGTATTTTTCGGAAAAAGCAGCGGTTTACCACTATTACGGAACGGCAAACAGCACTCTACAGGGATATCTTCTTGGAGACACCGTCCGATACAAGAAATATTTCTATGCACTGAGGCCATTACTGGCTGCACAGTATATCGAGAAATACCATATGGCTCCGCCTGTGCTGTTCGATGATCTGATGAAGATGGAAATGCCGGACGATCTCCGGACTGCGATCGAAAAACTCCTGGAGATCAAGAAAAAGACAATGGAGGGGGAAGAAAAACCCCATATCCCGGAAATCATATCCTTCATTGAGAAGGAAACTGCACGGCAGAAGACGATTGCGGATCAGATACCGGATGATCACAGTAAGGACTGGACTGCTTTGAACCGGGTGTTCAGAGAAACGATAACAGACTAAGGATAGAGATCGTAGAGAAGGGGCGTTTTGTGGTGCTTGGCTTGGTGATCTCTTTTGCAGTTATGCTGCTGTATATTCTGATCAATGTTGGACGTATCAAAAATGAGGAGAAAGTGCTAGAGGAAGATCTTGAGGGAGATACGGAGTATAAGAAACTGGTCAGGTGTAAAGTGATTCCATATATATGGTAAGTATGGATTCAAAGAATCTCAAAAGTGTGATTTTATTGGCGATAGAACTCTTCTTTGACCAAACCCTTTATTGTCTCCGGTAACGTTTTATTTTTGTCTTCAACCAGCATAGTATCATATATAGAAAGACTGGCATCTTTTGATAGAATGAAATCTACAATTTCGCCATCGTTGCTTTTTTCAACAGATGAATCCTCAACCCTTAAAGACATCGGCAGGAACAGCTCATTTATCTTCTTTCCTGTTGAGTCGACGTTCTCAGTCAACCCTAATGTGAATTCGAGATTTGTTATACTGAGCTTATATACTATTGTCAATGTTTTAAGATCCTTTAGTATGCAGACTATTGTATTTGTTAATTCTGGAAGTCTGATTAGGCAGGGAAGCTTCTTTTTTGCGTTTGCATATATATGTCTTGAATCAAAATAAAACTGGTTTTCTGTTAACTTCCCACTTTTTGCATAGCTATAAAAATCCTTTGCAGGCGATTTTGAAGCAACGCCAGTCAAATGAAGAAAATTCTCCGTAGGGAAGGTTACTTCAAAGTAATCGTCTCCATATACGTATAGAAACGTCTTCCCGGCTAATGACTGACTATACACTTTTGCAGCATCAATAATCTGCTTCCTGATTATATTTTTCTTTTGCGCCTTTGTTGCCATCAGAACCTCATACATTAAAGAGGAGTGTGACCAAAACCACACTCCTCATAGGATTCAAAAAAGAGTTTTATGCTGGTTGTCAGCCGCGGTACCCAGTGAAGATACCAATAACGACGTGGAAATCATTAAGTCCCCCACGTGGACTACAGCTTTATCCATGCTGCCTGGCGCGATACCCAGTTAAGGTATCTAATGAGATGGGATTTTTACCCTGCCCCATCTGCAGCCCAACTTTTAACGATGCTCTCTTACATCGGAAGCATCTCTGCTTCTATTTTCATTATATCTATAATTCCCGAAAAATCAAGAAAAACCTGAGCTATGAAGGAAGATAGAAGGGCGCTTCTAAAAAGAAAATTTTTGCAAAACTTAGTCGATAGACGATGATCATATACTAACGCTTATCGCATTTTTGCATTTCGCGTAATATGATTGTGACAGGAGGAACGGGTAAAACTGCCTGCTGAAACACGATTTACATAGTTTCTTCGTAAGGGGAGTCTGGCTATGCACCAAAAAGGTGTGGCCGGCTTTTTTTGTTCGCTTTTGGGAAAGCGGACGCGATGTAACTGTTGTAAAGGTTTCAAGAAAGGCAGGTGGATTTATGGAAGTAAAACAGCAGATCATGGAAGTACTGAACAACCGATCATGTATGGAACGCCCGTTGAATCTGAAACAGATCGGCATATGGGTGGACCGGGATTTCGGCGTCAGCTATCACAGGGACACGATATCAAAACATGTGCACGGCCTTCTGGACGATGGGTACGTTTGTTATCAGAAGGGATACTATCCAAATTTTCTTCTGGACAGGCTGGAGGAGAGGGTGCTCATAGATAGTCTGCTTTATTCAAAGCAGCTCCCAGCCGAGAAGGTACGGGAAATCATCCGGAAACTATTGCCGGAGACCAGCCCGAGGAGAGAATGCTATGCGTTGAATGTGGAATACCTGGTCGATCTTAACAGAACCGACAATGATACACTTTATAAGGTGCTGGATATGATCGATCTGGCAATCCGCAGAAATCGACGGATTCTTGTTACACCATGCAAATATGACATAGAGGCTGGATTTGAGGATGGGACGGATTACTTGTTTGACCCCTATTACATCATTTCCGATAAGTGCAGGTATTATGTTCTTGGCGGTTGCGAGAAGCACGGGATCCAGATGGAGCCAAGAAGAATAGACCGTATCTCTGACGTAAAGATGACCAGAACCGCCAGAATGCCGATCGACTATTATTGGAACGAGCCGGTACCTTTCGATATCAAAACCTATCTGATGGAGCATGTTTACATGTTCCCGGGAAAATCCTCCACCATAAAAATGGAAATTGTCCAGAGCAGGATAGGCGATTTCATCGACTGGTTTGGAAAGAAGTATACCGTGCTTCGAAAATCCCGGGAGCGGAATGGGAAGGCGCTGATCAGCGTATATACAAATGAAAATGCGGCATTGTACTGGGCAATGCAGTATAGCAGCATAGCAACAATCCTTTCTCCGGATTCCTTAATGAAGCGGATATTCAGCGTTTTCAAGGATGGATATGAAAGGTACGCACGTTTGCTGAATCTGGCTGCTTCATAAAATCTGCAAAGGGTGCCGTTTCAACTTTTTATCGGCCATACGTAAGTTCGTATGGTCGAAATTTTTTTATAAGAGCCTAAAAATGCCGAAGATCTTCAGCATTGAGTTTGCAATAATACAGGATACAGGGATGGCAGGGCAAGACCTTTCCTGCGGGAATAAAAAATTAACACCGTGGCTTCTTTATTTTTGAAATCCGTTGTGTTTATAATGGGACAACGAGCGGGGAAATAGGCCGCTGAACAGAGAAGGAAATGAAAGAGAAACAAGAATTCGATTTGGGAAAACGAACTGAAGAACTGATCTGTGCCACAGGGCTAAATCCCTATGCGTTCTGTAAGAAAAAGGGAATTCCCCAGAGTCTTATTTCAAAATGGATAAACAGAAATCCGGATCCGAAGCTCAGCTCCATCCGTAAGGTATGTGAAGCACTCGGTATCCGTGTCGGACAATTTGTCGATCCCGAGGAAGGAAACCAGAAGAGTGCCATTATGTATGCACTCACGTTTTGGTGGGACTTTCTCACGCTGCAGGAGCAGATGATCATGCTGAAAGCCATTATCGGAGTGGCGGAACATGAGGGATATTCCAAAGAAATGTTCCCGAAAGATCTGATAATTGGATAACCGGGATCCGCCCGGATGTACCTTGAAAAATGAATATTGTGTGCTTTGCATAACGAAGAGAGCGTCGAGTTGCCTGCGGAATACGCCAGGATCGGCCTGCATGACAATATGATAAAATCGGATTCATTTTTGCAGCCGGGAGCGTCGGATATTCCGTAATAATAAGGGTGGGAGCCTTATGACTATGACAACGCTTTTGATAATGATACTTCCCGAAAGGATTATGGGGCCGAGGAGGCTGGTGGAACGCCAATGTGGTACTGCCCAGTACCGGTGCAAAGCATTTTTCAATTTATGAAAACATGTATCTGTCAATCAATGCCGGTCTGCTCGCATGATGGAGCAGGCCGGTTTTGACTGGCAGATATTTTGTGTCAGAAATGATTTCGAAAAGGAGGTTCTATGGGAAAAGAGACAGATTCCCGACGTTTTATACGCGTGGAACTAATGGAGTATGCCAACAAAGTGACATTAGGAGGTTTCGTGAGTGCAGCGCTGCTGTTGCTCCATTTGAAACTTGGTTTACCGCCGATATGCAGTTCGGAAGAAATCTATAAAAAGATGAAAGCCGAAAAGGACATCAGGATTCTTAACCTTTTCAACTGCATCATGGTATTATGCGACATTCCGCAGCCGGAGGTTTATACGAATGACCATGTAAATCATTATTGCCTGTATTCGGTGGACGAATTCGAGGAAATCAGAGAAGATCTGTGCTGGATAAGCAAACAGCTTCGCGATCTGAGGGATGATTTCGTTCTTGTCAGCAAAGATTTCTTTCTGCAAGAAATTCTTTATGAGGACAGTTATCAGGTCGTGATTACAAAGGAAACATATGACAGGCATAAGGGCGAACATGAGTATGAGCCTCTGGGTGGTGCGCCAAAATTATAAACTGACTTTGTAAGGAGGGTGACTGATGGCAAATAGGCATAGTTGTGAAGAAATGGTGGAATGCCACTATCAGAACGGAGTTGTCGCCTATGTTCCTAAAAGGCTTATGGATCGGATAGCGTTCCTGATGGAACATCCGGACAGAGAATACGTGGACTATGCAGAAGGAGCCCGCAACTGTTGTATGAGCGAGAGGAAGTTTTTTCAGTTCGTGAAAAGGACAGGTGCGAAGCGGAAAGTGGATGGCAAGGTTCTGATCAACCAGAAAAAGCTGAACGAGTACATTGAGAAATTCTGCAAGGAGGAATAGAGGCGCAGGAGTATGGATTCCGGAGGTCACTTGACATTACGGGTTCCAGAAAGTATAATCGGTGTAGGTTGAAGGAGGTACATTACTTTGGCTAAAATGGGTCGACCGAAGTCGAACAATCCAAAAGAATACAAGATTTCTGTCCGACTCACAAAAGATGAATACGAGCGGCTGAAAGTAATAGTAGCGAATGAAAACCTCACCATAGCACAGATGCTGAGAAACCACGTGATGGAAAAACTGGAATCCAAACACTGAATTCTTGCTTGCTTCTCTTCCTGATTGCCGGGAAAGGATAAAAAATGGCAAAATCCAGGAAAGATGGCAAAGGTCAGGTGCTTCATAAGAACGAGATGTATATCAGGAGCAAGGGCTTATATTGCTTCAGCTATAGAGATATCCTCGGAAATCGAAAGTACGTTTACGCAAAGGATTTAGGCGAGTTGCGCGACAAGGAATTGGAGATTGAGCGCAACAAGGTGGACAGGCTGGAAGCCTATGCCATCGCCAAGGCCGATGTGAATTATGTGTTTGATCGCTACATCGCCACGAAATCCGAACTGCGGAGTACCACGATGAGCAACTATATGTACACCTATGACCGGTATGTGCGGAAAGGGTTCGGCAAAAAAAGGATCGAGGAGGTCAGGTATTCGGACGTTCTGAATTTTTATCAGGCTCTTTTGGAAAAGGGATTGGCAGTCAGCACCGTGGAGTCCGTTCACAGTGTTCTTCATCCGACATTTCAGATGGCAGTCCGGGATAATGTGATCCGTAACAATCCCACCGATCATGTGATGGCAGAGATCAAGAAGAAACTGACGAAGAGACCAGTTCCGAAGAAGGCGCTTTTGATTGAACAGCAGAGGGCATTTCTGAACTACCTTGAGAGACCAGAGTATATTCGATGGAAACCTTTTTTTACCGTCATGTTTGGAACAGGGTGCAGGATCAGCGAACTGATCGGCCTCCGCTGGATAGATGTGGATTTCAAGGGATCCATGATCAACATCAATCACAGCGTGACTTATTATCCGAGGAGCAAAAAGGGATACAAGAGCACATTTGAGGTAGCGCTCCCGAAGACCGAGTCGGGTATTCGGAATATCCCGATGCTGGATAAGGTTGAGGAGGCTTTGAATCAGGAGAAAGCGAACCAGAAGAAGTATGGCTATCACTGCATCGCCGAAGTAGGAGGAATGAGCGGCTTCATTTTCTGCAACCGCTTTGGCAACCTTCATAATCCCTCCACGATCAATCGGGAGATCAAACGGATCACCGAGAATTACAATGCGGGGGAGGAGGTAAGAGCAAAGCGGGAGCACAGGGAACCAGTTCTGATCCCGAAGTTCAGCTGCCACATTACCAGACACACGTTTTGTACCAGACTCTGTGAGAACGAAACCAATGTAAAAGTGATCCAGGAGGTTATGGGTCACAAGGAAATCGAAACGACGCTTGGTATCTATGCGGATGTTTCGGAGCAGAAAAAGAAGGATGTATTCAAAAGATTAAACGGCGATAACATTTTTTAGGAAGGGTCCTTCAGAGGATCTGAAAAAAGAAGTCGCTGTACAGCAAAAAAGCGGGAAGTCATGCAGACATACATCAGATATTCAAACAGACTGTGCTGCATAGTGCAACGGATTTCAACTGCTGTCGGGTGTTTTGCTACGATATGCAGCGGATGGGATATGATATGCAGCTCACGCGCGAATTTCCCGACACTTAAGACCTTATCGTGAGAAATGCCGTAAAATCAAGGGTTCAGAGGATAAGAAGGAAAAAAGTCCTACAATTGTCCTACAAATAATCCATTCGAAATACACGATAAAACATAATCGTGCGGATATGGAGCCCGGCGAGTAAATCAAATAAAGCAAGACCAAGGACACTTTCTATGAAAGAAATTTCAAAGGAAGTGTCCTTTTTTCGCTGAAACACGTCTTCTGCTATGGCGTATCTCAAAAGAGGGGAGGAAGCAATGAAGGAAAACAGGATCGAGGTCAGTGTCCGCGCAGACAGCTCCTATGACCTGAAGGGGGTGCTGGCGGAGATCGAGCACAGACACAAGTACGAGATGATGAAGAAGGCTCCAACGAAACGGAATAACTATCCGGGGCCGAAGCTGAAAACCCATGCGGTGTTCAGAAAGCAAAAGAGATAACAGGAGGGCTGATTATGTGCAAAGTAATCGCAATAGCGAACCAGAAAGGCGGGGTGGGGAAGACCACCACCGCAGGAAATCTTGGGATCGGACTGGCAAAGGCCGGGAAGAAAGTGCTTTTGATTGACGCCGATCCGCAGGGGAATCTGACCGAGAACCTTGGATTCGGAGAGCCGGATCATATGGATCATACGCTGGCGGATGTTCTCGGGCAGATCATTAATGACGAGGATCCGGACTTGGAGGAAGGGATTCTCCATCATGAGGAAGGCGTAGATCTGATGCCCGGAAACATAGAACTCTCCGGGCTGGAAGTATCCCTTGTAAACGTAATGAGCCGGGAGATGGTGATGAAAGACTATATCGGGAGGATCCGTGATCAGTATGATTTCATCCTGACGGACTGTATGCCGAGTCTCGGAATGGTGACGATCAATGCATTTGCTGCTGCGGACAGTATCCTGATCCCGGTGCAGGCGGCCTATCTTCCCGCGAAGGGATTGGAACAGCTGATCAAAACCATCAATAAGGTGAAGCGTCAGATCAATCCGGACCTTACGATCGAAGGGATCCTTATGACAATGGTAGATGGCCGTACCAATTATGCGAAGGAGATCATGAAGCTCCTGCGGGAGGGTTATGAAGGCGAGATCCGGTTCTTCCGGCAGGAGATCCCGAGATCTGTTCGGGCAGAGGAAACATCTGCCGTCGGAGTCAGTATCTATGAGCATGATCCGAAAGGGAAGGTCTCGGAAGCCTATCAGTCATTGACAAAGGAGATTCTTGATGCAGAATCTCGGGAGGTGGCGCGATGAGCAGAAGTATTGCAGGAAAGATCAAGATCAATTCTTTTGCGGATCTCGTTGGCGGTGGAGAAGACGGTGCAGTAGAAGTACCGCTTGCGGATCTTCATGACTTCCGAAACCACCCGTTCCGTGTAGTGGATGATGAAAAAATGGAGGAAACCGTCCAGAGCATCAAAGAACACGGTGTTTTGGTGCCGGGGATTGCGAGGCCTGCAGAGGACGGAGGGTATGAACTGATCTCCGGACACAGGCGGAAGCGGGGTTGTGAACTGGCAGGTCTGACCACCATGCCGGTGCTTATACGCAAATACAGTGATGATGAAAGCATCTGTATTATGGTAGATTCCAATATCCAGCGGGAAGACATCCTCCCGAGCGAGAAGGCAAAAGCATATCGCATGAAGTATGAGGCCATGAAGCATCAGGGAAGCAAAGAAAGAGGGCTGTCTCTTGAAGAGCTTGGTGAAACTTCCGGAGAGAGTCCGAAAACCATCCAGCGCTATATAAGGCTGTCGTATCTATCGGACGGACTTTTAAGATTTGTTGATGAAAAAAGACTGCCATTGTACGGAGGAGTAGATCTTTCTTATCTGAAGTCAAAAGAGCAGGACATGATTGAGAGAGTGATGAACGAATGGAAGGGCTCCGTCTCAATGTCACAGACAAAGGCAATCAGGAGGCTATCTGTTGATAATGGTCTCACTATCATAAAGATCAGAGAGATCCTTGGGGAAACAACGAACCAAAAGCCGGGAGTTGTGACCTTAAAAAAGGACAGACTGAGGGAATATTTTTCCGAAGAAACGTCAGACGAAGAAATGATGAGAATAATCTATCTTCTTCTTGATGATTGGAAATCGAAAGGAGAATGATCATGGCATACTATTCCAGCGGGAATGAAGCAGTCGATGAGATGATGAAAATGAATATAACCGGCAATGTGATCCCGCCGGAATGGTATAAGACGATCACGAAAGAGAATGGGAAGCCACATCTCCTTGCGATCATGCTTCTTGCAGATATTGTTTACTGGTACCGTCCGGTTGAAATCAGGGATGAGCGGACAGGGCATATCACGGGGATTCGGAAACGGTTTAAGGGAGATATGCTCCAGAAGAATTATGAGCAATATGCAAATTTCTTCGGAGAATCCAAAAGGTCTGTGAAGAACGCCTTTGACGTGCTGATACAGCTTGGAGTTATCGGTAGAGAGTTTCGTGAGATTACATTGCCGAACGATATGAGGATCAATAATGTGATGTTCATATCGCTTGAACCTGTTCGTCTTTATGAACTTACTTTCCCAAATGAAGCACCGGGCACTTCTGGACTAATAGACCAGAAGTCAGATGTGGATGAAAAGGTAAATGGTGAAAAACGGGAAATGGGAGACCCTGCTGCAAAAGAATGTACCCCCTCCTACAAAATTTTGCAGGAGGGGGTACAAAAAAAAGAACCACCCCCTACAGAAGATTGCAGGACCCTCCCACAAAATAATGTAGGACCTCCTACGCCGGATTGCAGGACATATACAGAGAATACTACAGAGACTACGAACGGAGATTATCCCATCCATCTATCCCGCATCAATGGAGACGGGATCCGCCTCGGAAGGGACAGCAGATCGGATGAGATGGATCAGATACCATCCAAAGCGGAGCAGTATCGGGAACTGATCTACGGTAATACGCATCTGGAATGGCACTTGAAGAATGATCCGGTCGGAGAAAGAGAGGAATACGAGAATCTGGTGGAGCTGATCTGTGATGTTGTCTGTGCTGAACACAATAGGCCGGTCTATATCAACAGCACCGCCATGGAGCCGACTATTGTCCGTTCCCGGTTCCTGAAACTGACGGATTCCCATCTGCAATACGTGATGGAATGCCTTCGGAATAATCCGAACCAGAAAGGGATCGAGAGTTACCGGAATTACAAGCTGACCTGTCTTTATAATGCTCCGGTGACCATGGATACATACTACCAGCAGCGTGTGAACCACGATATGAACACAGGATTTTCGGAAAACATTGAAGACACATAGACTATTGGTCTATTAGACCAAAAGAGAGGAGGAGGTTATGATCTCATTTGGGGAATGGAGCCCGGAGCTGCTTCCGGAATGGTCGAAAAAGAATAAAACGGATCCGTTTGATATCAGCTACGGTTCCAATAAAAAAGTATGGTGGAAAGGATCCTGTGGCCATGAGTGGGAAGCGACAGTGAAGAACAGAAGCAACGGACACGGCTGTCCTTTTTGCTCCGGGAATAAAGTGCTGAAGGGTTTCAATGATCTTCCGTTTCACTATCCGGAACTTGTGAAGGAATGGTCGGAGCTGAATCATCCGAAAAAGCCGGAGGATTTCACAAAAAGATCCACACATTATGCCTGGTGGAAATGTCCGGAATGCGGGTTTGAGTGGAAAGCACGGATCGCGGACAGAGCAGAAGGGCATGGCTGTCCGGTCTGTGCAGGAGAAAAACTGGTGCCGGAGATTAATTCTCTGGCTGCTTTAAAGCCGGAACTGGCAGAGGAATGGAGCCCGAAGAATCAGGAATCTCCGGATACAGTCTTCCCGAGATCAAGAAAGATGGCCTGGTGGAGCTGCAAGAGATGCGGCTTTGAGTGGGAGGCAGTGATCAACAGCCGGTTCAACGGACAACGTTGTCCGGTCTGCGCTGACCGTAAGGTGAAAGATGATTTCAACAGTCTGTTTTTCATAGAGCCGGATCTGGCAAGAGAATGGGATTATGAAGCAAACGGAGACCTCCGCCCTTCAATGGTCAGAGCCACCTCCATGAGACCCGTGTTCTGGAAGGATGAAAAGGGACATACCTGGCGGGCTAAGATCTCTGACCGAAGGCTTGGTGCCGGCTGCCCAATCTGTGAAAGGGAACGGCAGAATGCCCTTCCTCTTGAAATGATCCGGTATTACTCGGCAAAAGCAGGTCTTTACTGCCGTCTCTCTGATGAT
>JAEEGL015718822.1_pt1 | contig 13356 bp, 14 predicted proteins | sample 9134231 | NCBI WGS metagenome assembly JAEEGL01 (sample SAMN16246548, study PRJNA631951) | gut metagenome | biome: gut microbiome; feature: rumen; material: fiber-attached | host: Bos | place: Iran: Karaj | collected 2018-10 | reverse complement strand
CTTCTGCCGCGGTCCTTGCTATCCGCAGATATCTGAGAGAGCATTCCTCTGCTGCCTCCCGGATGTTGGCCGTCACTTCCGTTGCATAAGGGTGCGTGGCGTCTGCCACGATCCCGCAGCCGCAGCCGGATGACGCGGAAGCTTCCGCCGGAATCTCTGCAGAATTCCCCGCAAAAACCTCCGAGAAAAATGCGCGCATTTCCTCTGCATCCATGCGGCCGACGTGAACGGATGCATAAGGGTTTTCCTGCATGACCTCCCTGCCGTACTCGCTCGCGACACAGACAATATGCGCATAACCTGCAGCGTTGAGCAGATCCGACAGCTTTCTTCCTTCTGTTGGTCCTGAAAAAATAACAATGTTATTCATAACCGGTAACCTCTCGGTGTGATCAGTTTTCCGTTTTCGATCCTCGTTTGCGAATTGCCGATGAAGACTGTGACAAACATATCTGCCTTCTCTTTGGCAAGTTCGGCCAGTGTGCAGACTTTTTTCTCACACCCGTCTCTTCCGATATTGCGCACATTCCCGCAGGCCGTACCGGCAGGAAGTTTTTCCAGCAGGATTTCGCAGGCACGCTTCAGATACCCTGCCCGTTTGTGACTTTCCGGATTATAGACCGCGATGGAAAAGTCCCCTTCCGCCGCGCACAATAAGCGCTTCTCGATCAGATCCCACGGTGTCAGCAGATCACTTAAACTGATCACGCAAAAATCATGCGCAAGGGGTGCACCAAGTTCAGCCGCGCCGCTCAATGCCGCCGTGACACCCGGAATGATCTCCACATTATCAAAACCTTTTGAAACCGCGATCTCAAGGAGCGGAGAAGCCATGCCGTAGACCCCGGCATCGCCGCTGCAGATGAGCGCGACTTTTTTTCCTTCTTTTGCAAATGCCACACTCTTTTCACAGCGTTCGATCTCGCCGCGCATCCCGTTTTCATAGAATTCTTTATCCGGATGATCACGCCGCACCAGTTCGGTATAAGCCTGATAGCCGACAATGACATCGCTCTCGGAAAGTGCACATGCCGCCTGTTCGGTCATCATCCGCGCATCGCCCGGTCCGATGCCGACGACAAAGATCTTCCCCGTTCCTATGTCCTCTGTATTCCTCGTTCCGCTCATAAACCGTTCCCTCTCTGCCGCTTTGCGATCGCGATCGTCATGCCGTCCCGGCTCTTTTTCCTCTGCACCGGTTCTGCGCCGGCGCCTGCTCCCATCACGGCCGCCCGCTCACAGACGTTGTCCACGCCGACCGTATCCATAACAAAGGATGACGCGGCAAAATCACCCTGCGCCTTTTGCAGGATCGCCGCATCAAACGATAAAACCGGAATCCTGTAGCGGTCACGCAGTGCTTTGATCGCAGGCTCATCTTCCTTGGCATCGATCGTACAGAGCGCATAAATCTCCTGTATCCCGATCCCGTTTTCTTTCAGCGTTTCCGTAAAAAAAGCATCCGCGGAAGCGATGTCTTTCCCCTTCTTCATGCCCATCCCGACCGTATACGGTTTCGGACTGAGCAAAAGCGAATAAGCCGCATCGGTCTCATCCGCAACGATCACATCCACAGGTTCTGCAGGCGGATAGTCTTTGATCGAGAGCGTCACCTTTTTCTCTTCCAGCGCCTTTACGGAGACTTTTTTGATCCCGTCCTTATTCCGGATCGTGAGCCTGTTTTCGACGGCAAACGTATCGGCAGAAAATGTCTCATGCGCGTCCGTTGCCGTGGTGATCACAGGAATTGCCTTAAGAATGTCCGCAAAGATCATGGCAAGCTTGTTGGCCGATCCCGCATGTCCGGAGAGCAACGGGATCACAAACTGCCCCTGATCGTCGATCACAATGACGGGACAATCGCTCAGCTTATCCTTTGGCAGATGCGAAATGGCGCGTACGGCGATCCCGACGGCACCGACAAAGAGCAGGGCATTTTACGGCAAAAAAACCGCCGCAGCCCACTCTGTAACAGATGCGACCGTTCCGATATGCCTGTTCACCTGTTCGTATCCAAAGCGCGCACACCCTGCTTCGATCCGGTCGATGATCCGCTCTCCGTCAACGGTGAAAGATATTGCCTCGATCTTCATGATTTTGCCTTTCTGAATGATGTGGAAAAAGCCGGATCATACAACTTCGATCTTTCGTAATGACTGTGCGCGATCGCATCGCCGATCAGAACGATCGCTGTCTTCGTGATATTTTCACGAACCGCCGCCTCATGCAGGGATCCGACGGTGCAGAGGACGCGTTTTTCCTCGTCCCAGGTCGCCTTGTAAACGATCGCTGCCGGCGTATCTTCTTCGTATCCGCCATCGATCAGTTCCTGACTTAACTGCTCCGTCATGCCGGCGCTTAAATAGATGGCCATGGAGGCATGGTGCGACGCAAGCAGCTTCATGTCTTCGCCATCCGGCACCCCGGTACGTCCCGCAAGCCTTGTGATGATGAGTGTCTGCGTGACATCGGGCAGGGTATATTCCAGATTTATCCCTGCTGCCGCCCCAAAGCACGCGCTCACGCCGGGACAGGAATCGTAGGCGATCCCCGCCTGATCCAGCAGATCCATCTGTTCCCTGACGGCACCGTAAATACTGGGTTCTCCCGTATGCAGCCTAACGATCTCTTTCCCGGAAGATGCCGCTTCGATCATCACAGAGCACACTTCATCAAGCGTCATGGCCGCGCTGTTGTAAATGTCCGCGCCTTCTTTTGCATACCCCAGAAGCTTCGGATTGACCAGACTTCCCGCATAAATGATCACATCCGCTGCCGATAACAGTTTCATCCCGCGTACCGTAATGAGGTCAACCGCTCCCGGTCCCGCGCCCACAAAATGAACCATCCCGGATCCTCCTTGTGACATAACCAAAATCTATCGCAAAAACGCTTCCGCGTCATCCGTCTTCCCAAGCAGACCGTAACCGTTGGCATAAACGATGCAGCGGATATCCATTTCCGGTCCGCCCCGCTTGTTCAGGTAATAGCCGATCCTTTCCATGATCTGTGCAAAGCAGGCTTCTTTCAACCCCTCCCGGTCGAGGACCGCGACCGCCGCTTCCGTGGAAACGCAGTTTAAGAGTTCCTGCAGCACTTCCGGCGCAGCCCCGCACTTTATGGCCGCTGCTGCCATCAGTTCCATCCTGCAGTCCGCTTCCTTCGAGTGCGTATTCATGATGCCGCCGGAAACCTTGATCAGCTTCCCGATATGTCCCAAAACAAGCATCTTGCGAAAGCCCGTCTCTCTTGCCATAGCGATCGTATCCCCGATATAATTCGCGCATTTCACGGCGCGGTCGAGGTCGTAGCCATACTGCTCCTTCATAAAGGCAAGCCCGTAGTTTCCGGGCGATACCACTGCCACCTCTTTCCCCATGGCTTTCTGCTGCGAAAGTTCCACACGGATCGTATCCAGAAGGGCTTTGGTGCTCATGGGTTCCACGATCCCCGTGGTGCCGATAATGGAAATGCCGCCCTCGATCCCAAGCCGCGGATTGAAAGTCAGTTCCGCAAGCTTTTCCCCCTCCGGTACCGAGATCGTAACAAGCAGCGTTCCCGCATGATCAAACAGGTCCATGACTTCCGTAACTTCGCGCTCGATCATCTGCCTTGGCACGGAGTTGATCGCCGCATTTCCGACCGGCTGGTCAAGCCCCGGGCGTGTGATTTTGCCGACACCTGATCCGCCTTCGATGTGGACCCGGCTCCTATCATCCGTCCGGTCCGTAAAGCTGACCGTTGCATGGATCAGCGCGCCGTTCGTGATGTCCGGATCATCTCCCGATTCCTTCCTGACGGCGCAGCCGGCCGAGGTTTCACCGATCGTGATCTCTTCGATCTTCGGATGGTATTTGCCGCCGGCCGGCAGAGAGATCTCTATATCTGATTTTTCCTTACCCGACAAAAGCATGTAGGCAGCAGCCTTGGCCGCCGCGGCCGCACAGCTTCCCGTAGTGAATCCGTTCTTCATAAACTGTAGAGTACGGCATTGCAGATCGCCGCCGCAATGTTGCTTCCGCCCTTTCGTCCTTTGTTGATGATATAGGGAACATCCGATGCAAGGAACAGTTCCTTGGCGCTGACGACGTTCACAAATCCGACCGGCACGCCGATGATAAACTTCGGCACAAAGACTCTCTGCTCCATCATCTCATGCAGGCGGATCAGTGCCGTCGGCGCGTTCCCGATCGCAAAGATCACGTCTTTATCAAGTTCTGCCGCCCTTTCCATGGATACCGCAGCTCTCGTGATCCCGCGTTTCTTTGCTTCTGCTTCCACATCCGGATCTGCCATAAAACAGAACGCTTCGCCGCCATATGCTGCCAGTCTTTTCTTATTGATCCCTGCAAGCGCCATGTTCGTGTCCGTGACGATGCAGGCACCGCCGCGGATCAGATCCTGAAAGATCGCCACAGCCCCTTTGGAAAACGTAAGCGTCTTTGCATAGTCAAAATCCGCCGAGGTATGAATGCAGCGTTTGACGATAAACGCCGTTTCTTCCGCAAGTTCAATGCCGGCGCCTGCAAGTTCCTGCGTGATGATCTCAAAACTTCGCTGTTCAATTTTTCCGGGTTCAATGTTCTCTATCTGCATAAGATCATCCTCAAGGCTTCTGCCAGTTTTTCATTGTCTGTCCGGTCCCGTACGGCAACCCGGAAGTATCCTTTTTCCAATCCGTAAAAATCACTGCAGTCACGGATCAGAATGCCTCTGGCAAGCAATGCTTCATAGAGGTTCTGCGGGCCGGTAAAAAGTAGGTAGGGCGCATGACTTTCATAAACGGTCAGACCGCATTCCTTTAATCTGTCCGCCAGATACGAGCGCTCCCTTTGGATCATCGCGATACTGCTTTTTGCAAAATCCGTTTCTTTAAGAACCTCCATGCCCGCTCTGATCGCTTCTTCCGCCACAACGGACAGATTCCACTCGGGAAGCTGCATGGCAACAGCGGCGATCAGTTCAGGTGAGGCGATCGCATATCCCGCGCGGATCCCCGGCATCGCAAAGAGTTTTGTGAGCGAGCGCAGGATGATGAGATGGGAAAATCGTTTGAGCCTTGCCTCTGCCCTGTCCCCCGCCTGCTTTCCGTTTCCCCGGTCATACGCCTGATCGGACAGCGGGAAAAAGCTCTCATCCAGAATGACCGCCGCATGATTTTGCTCTGCTCTCTCAAGCAGTTTCAGCAGCACGTCATCCCCGATGTTTAGTCCTGTCGGGTTTGCCGGATCACAGACAAAGACCACGTCGATGTCTTCGGTAAGCGCTGCAAGGTCTTCCTCTGTCAGCACAAATCCGTTTTCCTCAAAAAGCGGATGCCTGATCATTTCACATCCCGCAGCGGTAAGCGCATGCGCATATCCGGAAAACGCCGGCTCAAACAGCAGGGCTTTCTTCGGCTGCAGCGCGCGAACGGCAGCCATCAGAAGTTCCGAGGCGCCGGATCCCGCATATACACTATCGGGCCGGATCCCAAGCGTATCCGCGATCAGATTCCGCAAGGAATCTTGCGTATATTCCGGGTAAACGCCGATCCTGTCCTTCGCTCTTTCTACGCTTCGAAGGATCGCATCCGGCGTCCCCAGAGGGTTTAAGTTCACCGAAAAATCAAGTTCCACCCGGTGATCGTATATATCTCCGCCGTGTTTCATCTGTCGTCCCTTCATGATTTTTAAAACCTGTTGAGAAAATACAGTGCGGAAAACAGCCCGGTGACCAGAAGGACTGCGACCGCTTCCGTCACAAACATCAGCACGTTGGCGCGCCTGATGTCCGCTGTTTCGATTTCCCGGACCGCATCCCCGATCGTCGGCTTTTCCACGATCACACCCTGATACAGATGCGCACCGCCAAGTTTTAACCCGAGCGCGCCGGCACAGACGCTCTCTGTCTGCGCGGAATTCGGCGACGTATGATTCCTGCGGTCACGCAGCCAGATCCGTCCTGCGCCTCTTCCGCTGTATGTCTTTGAAAAAACCCCGAGGGCGGCAGCGGATGCGATCATGCATAAAGCACTGATCCTTGCGGGAAGGAAGTTGAAAACATCATCCGCTTTTGCCGCAAAGCGCCCGAAATGCTCGTATTTTTCATTATGATAACCGAGCATCGAATCCATCGTGTTGACTGCTTTATAGACCATGCCGAGTACGGGGCCGCCGATCGCGGTATACAGGAGCGGCGCGATCACACCGTCCGAGGTGTTCTCCGCCACCGTTTCCACGGCCGCCTGTATGATCTCCTCTTCGCCAAGGGGCGCCGTATCGCGTCCGACGATCATAGACAGAGCCTGCTTTGCACCGGAAAGATCCTTTGCCGAAAGATTTTTTGCAACCGCCATGCTTTCCCTTCGAAGGCTCCCGGCTGCAAGAATATAAAACGTCAGGATCACTTCCACCGTAAAACCGATCCATCTGTTTACCAGACAGGAAACCACCATGACAGACATCGTGATCGCGAGCACGACAAAGATGAGAGTAAACCACAGCAGGATTCCTCTTCTCCGCAAACGGTTTGGACCAAGGTCCCCGTCTTCCGAGGCCGTTTCAACTGCACCATCCGAAGCCGTTTCCGGACCGCGCAGTCTGCGCTCAAGGCATGCGATCAGCCGCCCGATGCCCCGGATCGGATGCGGAAGAAAATGCGGATCACCGATCAGCAGATCAAGCAGGATCCCAAGGAGCAAAGCGGGTATATGTAAGGTCATGTATTCCTTCATCATCTATCTCCAGGTCCAGACAGTAGCCATTTAAATTGCCTGTTTGAAAATCATAATAGTCTTTTCCGGTAAGCGTGCTTAATACCGCCATGATATTGCCGCCGTGGCATACAACGGCGATCGTCTCATTCTTTTGCGGATCCCCCAGGGCCTTCAAAAATCCCAGGTACGATCTTTGCACAAAATCGCTTCTTCTCTCACCGCCCGGGATATCGGACGTTCCGTTGCCGTCGATCCAGGCCTGATAGGCGGGATCCCCGTTTAATTCCGTGTGATTTTTCCCTTCAAAGCAGCCAAAATCAATCTCTTTCAGTTCCCCAATCTTTGTCAGTTCCATCCCGCCAAACAGAAGTTCCGCCGTCTGCACGGCGCGCTTCATGGGACTTGACGCAACACGGTGGACCTTCGGGGCTGCTGCCGGGCAGGTGACCCAGGGGGACGGGGTTAGTGGTTCATCCGTTCTGCCGATGTATCTTCCTTCCGCATTGCCGTCCGTTGCGGCATGCCTGATCAGATAAACTGTTTTATGTGCCATATCCCATCCTCAACCATTGAACACCGGCTGTCTTATAAAACATACGGGTACATGAAGAGCGCGGCCGCAAGCGCCAAGGCCATGACCGTCTCTGAAACCGTAACGAACCAGCCTGCCGTATCACCGGTCACGCCGCCGAATTCCTTCCGCATTTTGTACCGGTAATATAGCGTGAATCCAGCCATGAAGGCTAAAATCACACAGCCGTAAAACCAATGAAGATATACCATCAGACCCGCTGCAGCCAGTGCCCAGATCACAAGGACGCATACGGTCGCGCCCTGCCGGTCCTTCGTCTCACCGACCAGCATGCCGTCCTTTTTCGCCTTTGGCAGCAAAATCGACGTAAGGCCGCTGAAAGCTCTGGATAACACAAACGTAAGCGCAAGAAGAAGCAGTGTGCTCCGGTCCGTTTGCGCCTGCAGCAGGATCGCCGTAACGGCCGGTGCTAAAAGCAGCAGCTGTTTGACCACCGCGATCACGGCAAAAGCACCAATATGCGGATCCTTCAGGATCGCAAGTTTCTCTTCCTTAGATGCATAAGAATGCAGGGCGTCCTCTGTATCCATAAAACCATCCGTATGAAAGCCCCCGGTTACAAGCAGCGGGAGAACAAGCGTCAGCAGGATCCTGACCGCAACGGGCAGACCGGAGAGCGGTGAAACCGCGTTCACAAGGAAAAGCAGCCCGCCGGTGATCACACCCACGAACGGGAAAAAGATGAGGCTTTTTGCCATATCCTCCTCCCTCCATGCAAAATGCGGCATCGGGATCTTCGAATACATGGAAAACGAAACCGCAAGCCATCTCAATATCTTCAAATGCAACATCCTCTCTATCAGGCACCTTTATCGCAGATCGATCACACGGTCCGCCATTTCCGTCAGTCTGTCATTCACCCCGTTCAGCAGTTTCACATAGAGGCGCGTATCATCATCATAACCGCTTCCGTCGTCCTCGTAAGTATTCGTTACGACGATCAGGTGGCGGACTTTCTCAGCCAGCTGTACGATATCGGAAACCACCGCTTCCGCAAAGCGCTCCGCCTCCCACCGGGGTTCGTCATGCATCATGTTGCCGACCAGATTGGAAACACATTCCAAAAGCACTGTCGAGCGCTCTGCATCCTTCAGTTCACATGCAAGGCCTGCAAGATCACGCTCGCGCTCGATCGTCACAAATCCCTTGCCTTCCCGCAGGGCACGGTGTTTTGCAACCCGCCTGCTGCCTGCCTCATCCATCACCTTCATCGTCGCAAGATAGTATCTGATCTCATCCCCCGTCTGCAGGGCCAGTTCTTCCGCGCGCGCCGATTTTCCGCAATCCGGCGTGCCGATGATCAGCGTCATCATTTCCCAAACCTCTCATATTGTGCGATGTCAGTAGAAGCAAATTTCGTTCCGCTCTCATACAAAGACAGCGCCATATCAAGCAGCGGGAAAATCATCACGGCGCCGGTTCCTTCCCCGAGTGCCATGTCTGCATGGATCACGGGACGCAAACACAGTTCCGAAAGGATCCGCTCCATGCCTTTTTCCCTGCCCATATGAGACGCAATGTAAAAATCACGGCAGCCGGGAAGGATTTTTTGAGCGCAAAGTGCCGCAACCGCGCTGATCAGACCGTCGATCACAACGGGAATGCCATTTACGGCACCGCCGATAAATACACCGGTCAGCGCCGCGATATCCAGCCCGCCAAGACAGCATAGCGCCGCAAACACATCTTCTGCCGTCATCAGGGCACTGCCGGCTTTGGAACCTAAATGCAGATGCAATCCTTCCCGGATCACTTCTGTTTTCCTGAGAAATCCTTCATCCGTCAGTCCCGATCCTCTGCCCGTATATTCCGCCGGATCCGCGCCCGTGATCGCACACAAAAGCGCGGTGCTCGTGGTCGTATTCCCGATCCCCATCTCGCCTGTCGCGATGATGTCGGTATGCTGCTTTTTCTGATCTGCCACCGCATCGATCCCGACGGTGATCGCCGCAAGACATTCCGATGGCTGCATGGCAGGTTCTTTCAGAAAATCAGCCGTACCGCAGCGGACCTTGCGATCCATGACACCTTCAGGAGTCTCCTCTGTTGCGATCCCGACATCATATGGTACGATCGACAGCGGATAATTCCTGGTCATAATACCAACGCTGCTTTTTTTCTGTCCCATGAGGGATGCCACGTCACAGGTTACCTGCTGCCCGGTTTGCGATACGCCCTCGCGTACGATCCCGTTATCCGCGCACATGATGAGCAGGGTTTTCTTTGTAAGGCCGGGCGTCACGCTGCCCTGTATGGCGGCGATCCTGCAGATCAGACCTTCAAAGTCCCCGAGTCCGTCCAAAGGCTTTGCGACCGCGTCCCACTTAGCCTTTGCGCGAAGAAAGATCTCTTCGTCCGGCTGTTTGATTTTTACGGAAAATAATTCATCCCTTGTCATCATTTAAGTCCCATGATCTGACAGATCAGATCCATATCCAGGTGTTCTTTCAGTGCAGCCGCCAGAAGATCGTACTGCCCATCCTTATAAGCCGCATAATCCGAAACGTTTGTCAGGTCGGCCGTCTTTCCGTTTGCGGCAGCGATGCTTTCCAAAACCGTGCACAGGATCTCTTTGCCGTCAAAGAACCCGTGCAGGTAAGTACCATACACATTACCCATACAGCATCCGCTGCCATCGGACGTAAATTCCGCGGCCTCGCCGACAGGTTTCGTTTTGCCCATATGGATCTCATAACCGCTCACTTCCAGACCTGCAAGACCGGATAAGACCCCGGTTGCATGCACGATCCTTCGTGTAATGTTTGTTGTGCTTTTCTCCTTTGCGAGCACGGTTTCAACCGGCAACAGGCCAAGCCCTTTGCAGGTGCCGCCAGACTCTGCACCGTCCGGATCGTTTATGGTCTCTCCGAGCATCTGGTAACCGCCGCAGATCCCGATGATGCATTTTCCCTGCTTTGCCTGCGCAATCAGCGCGTCCGCGAGCCCGTTTTCCCTGATCGCTTCCAAATCTTCGATCGTGTTCTTGGTGCCCGGCAGAACGATCAGATCCGGATCGCCGAGTTCCCGGATCTCACTCACATAACGCACATGTACGTCCTGTACCTGCTCAAAGGTGTCAAAATCCGTAAAATTCGAAATATGTTTCAGCCGTATGACGGCAAGATCCAACGCATCTCCTGTCCCCTGCGTATGCGTATTGCTTAAGCGGACCGAGAGCGAATCCTCATCATCAAGTTTCACATCAAGATAGGGCACGATGCCGGCCACCCTGACGTTTGTACGCTCTTCCAAAAAGCGGATCCCGTCGGCAAAGAGGCTCTCATCCCCCCGGAACTGATTGATGATCAGCCCCTGCACGCGCGTCCTTTCCGCTTCCGTCAACAGATCGAGCGTACCGATGAGCTGCGCGAACACGCCGCCCGGATCGATATTGCCTACCAAAAGGACCGGCGCATCGACCATTTCGGCAAGCCCCATGTTGACGATGTCATTTTCCTTCAGATTCATTTCCACCGGCGAACCGGCGCCTTCGATCACGATGATGTCGAAGGTTTCTGAAAGCACATCATAGGCCTCCAGGATTTCCGGCACATACCGCTGCTTTTCCAGATAGTATTCTTTCGCCTTCCTGTTGCCGACAGGCTTTCCGTTTACGATCACCTGCGAGAGCGTATCCCTTGTCGGTTTCAAAAGGATCGGATTCATGGCAGCTATGGGCTCTGTCCTTGCGCACTCCGCCTGCATCACCTGCGCCCTGCCCATTTCGAGACCTTCTTTAGTCACGTACGAATTCAGGGCCATGTTTTGCGATTTGAACGGCGCGACCCTGTATCCCATGTCCGAAAAGATCCTGCAAAGTCCGGCTGCGATCACGCTTTTGCCGACGTTTGACATGGTCCCCTGGATCATGATGGCACGCGCCTTCCCCCGCGGATGGAACGCACGGGAATCTGCCCAAGACACCGGATGTTCCGCAGTCACTTCGGCCGCCTCCGCCAAAGATCCCGTCCCTTCCTTATCTGCCGCCTCCCACGGATTGCCGCCAAGCAGCGACAGGTCGGTATTTTCGATATGATAAAGTCTTCGGATAAACGACTCCTCAAAGACTTCTGCCGGAGGACCGATCTTTTGCACTTTTCCTTCGCCAAGCGCCACCACGGTGTCGGCGATGCGCCTTGCGATCGAAAGTTCATGCACGGACATGAGAACGGCCATCTTCTTCTCTTTTGCCAGCGCCACAATCTTCTTCAGCAGTTCGACCTGATAGCGGATATCCAGATAGGAGGTCGGCTCATCCAAGATCAGGATCTCCGGCTCCTGACAGATCGCGCGCGCAAGCAGGACTCTCTGCTTCTGCCCGTCGCTGATCTTGTCGTAAAAATCATCCGCCACCGCTTCCGTATCCGTCCACCGCATGGCTTCGGCAACTTTGGCATGATCCGTATCCGAGAGGATCCCGAGGTGTCCCGTATAGGGATAGCGGCCGATCTCCACAACCTCACGGCAGGTCATAAGCTCCGGGCGGATCTTATGCGTCATCACGAGAGACACATGTTTTGCGATCTCGGATGCGCTGAAGTCCGCGCGGTTTCGTCCGTTCAGAAAGATCACGCCGCCGCGGCTTTTAAGTTCCCCGGTCAGTGTTTTTAAAAGCGTTGTCTTCCCACTGCCGTTGGAACCGATCAGCGCGACGATCTCACCGCTTTTCACGCTAAAGCAGATATCCCGTATCAGATCCGCGTGATAGCCGATATGCAATTGTTCACTGCGCATTCCGTTTTCTTCAGGCATTCAGGCTTTTCCTCTGTTTCTCTTAAGCATCATTACGATCACGACCGGCACCAGCAGAACGGCTGTCACCGAACTGATACTGACTTCCGTCGGCGCAAAAACGGTCCTTGCGATCAGATCACAGAACAGCGTGATCACGGCACCGCCCAGAAAACTTGCCGGGATCATCACATGCGCTTCGTCCGTCGACAGCGCGGAGCGGACCAGATGCGGCACGGCAATGCCGACAAACGAGATCGGACCCGCAAACGCCGTCACGCAGGCAGAAAGCAGACTGGAGATTAAGATCAGCAAAACGCGCAGCAGCGGGATGTTGACGCCGACGCTTTTTGCATAAGCCTCTCCCAGCCTGTACGCGCTCATCGGTTTGATGATCAACAGGCTGAACAGAAGGCACAGGATCACAATGATCGTGATGACGCCGATCTCCTCCCAGTTAATCCCCGAAAGGCTGCCCATCGACCAGTTATGCAGGTTGATGATGTTGGAATCATCCGCAAAGGTCACGACAAAATCCGTGATCGCGGAGCAGATATAGCCGATCATGATCCCGCATACGACTAATACACTCATGCTTTTGACTTTTACGGAAATTGCCAGAACAAACAGCATCGCCGTGATCGCCCCGACAAAGGCCGATACGACCATCATGCCAAGACCGATCTGCATTCCGTACGATAAACTGAAGATCATGGCAAGCGCCACCGTCAGTTTGGCAGAGGATGAGATCCCAAGAACATACGGACCGACGATCGGATTGGCAAAAAAAGTCTGCAGAAGATAGCCGGCAAGCGCGAGCGATCCGCCAAGCAAAAACGCCGCGAGCGTCCTTGGCAGCCTGATCTGCAGGATGATGTTTGCATGCATGCGGTCACTCACATCCCCCGTTAAAATGCGAAAGATCTTTGTAACCGGCACGTCCGAACTGCCAAGGGCCAGGTTGACAAAGAAAAGTGCAAGGAGGAGCAGTAAAACCGCTGCAAAATAGATTCCGTAACGTTTTTTTCTCATTTTAGTTTGTTTAAATAGGTGTAGTCCCGTTCCACACCGTTTAAGACATCATTGATATCCTGTATGAATCCGGCCATGCCCGTGATCTGCTGAAACAGATTCCGGTTCGTACAGTAGACCTGTCCTTCTTTGACGGCCGCAAAATCCGAAAACAAAGGATTCTTATCAACAAGTTCGGCAACGGATGTGATCTCCCCGCCGATCGTGCTGTTATAGATCAGAATATCCGCATCCGATGCGCCCACGTAAAAATCTTCCATCTGCATGTTCATCGTGGAAAGCGCGTTTTCACTCTCAGGCGTAT
>JAEEGL014649695.1_pt1 | contig 13356 bp, 12 predicted proteins | sample 9134231 | NCBI WGS metagenome assembly JAEEGL01 (sample SAMN16246548, study PRJNA631951) | gut metagenome | biome: gut microbiome; feature: rumen; material: fiber-attached | host: Bos | place: Iran: Karaj | collected 2018-10 | reverse complement strand
TCAAGATCCTCTGGATGGTCCTCATTGTGCTTGGAGCATGGGGCAGCGGTACCTATCTTGCTAACCTCTGGGATCTTTCAGATACGCTGAACGGTCTCATGGCGGTCCCCAACCTTATCGGTCTGCTGCTGCTCACGAAGGAACTTCGCAGGCTCGTTGCCGATTTCGACCAGAAGCTTAAGGACGGAACATTGAAGAGATAGAGTTACGATCTCAGATAAAACAACAGATGCGCCGCGGAAATTTTCCGCGGCGCATCTGTTGTTTATTGTGCCTGCTTCAGAGTAGTTCTTTGAGGCAGATCTAATTTCCCATCCTTATAATATCAGACAGCAGCGCCTGTCCGGTCTCGCGCCGTCCGGCGCCCGGTCCGATGAGCGTAACGTCTCCTAAGTTATCGGTCTTTACGGTGACGGCATTCACTGCGCCGCCGACCTGGGCGAGCGGGTGCGAAGCCGCTATCTCGCGGGGCTTTACATAAGGGTGCAGACCGGTCTCGTCGAGATCCACTCCGGCAATAAGCTTTATTACGTTTCCCTTTTGCGCGGCGGAGCTCACCTGCTGCGGCGTTACCTGCGTGATGCCGGTGCGGTCGACTTCTGTTACCGCTATATCTTTGCCGAACAGTATTTTTGTAAGTATGACGACCTTGCCGGCTGCGTCCCAGCCCTCCACGTCGCCGGTCGGATCAGCCTCGGCGTATCCCAGCGCCTGAGCTTCCTTAAGCGCTTCATCGTAAGTGGCTCCTGAGCCCATCTTCGTAAGCATGAAATTCGTTGTACCGTTCAGTATGCCTTCGACGCCGCTGACGGAGCAGCCGGCCATTCCGTTTCTTATCATATCGATAAGAGGCGTGCCGCTCATAACTACGCCTTCGTAGAGGAACTTTGCTCCGCTTTGTTCGGCGGCTGCCTTAAGCTCATCGAAAGCCACGGCAAGAGGCCCTTTATTGGTCGTTGTGACGCTGATGCCGGACGAGAGCGCCTCGCGTATATGCGACAGCCCCGGTTCTCCGGTCTTCAGGTTTGTGGGAGTGCATTCCGCCAGAACAGTTGCTCCGTAACGTTTCATAAGTTCGCCTAAAGAGCCTGAGTCCTGCTTGAGAGCGGCAAATGAGTTGTGCTGATGCAGTTCGTTCAGGACGGCCTCAAGGTCGAGCCCAGATTTGTTTGCCACAGTGCCTTTAATGATATCGGATATCAGCACGACATCATATTCAAATGAATATTTGGCTTTCAGCTCATCTTTTTTTTCGTGAAGTAACTCAAGGAGCGCGGTGCCGACATTTCCACAGCCGGCCAGGGCTATTCTGTGTTTCATATGGTTTCCTCCGTTGCTGCGTGATTAAAATTATATAGATTATATCGTAAAAAACCCGTTTTTAAAGTTTTCTTGAAAAAACAATAAGGCTTGCCCTTCGGCAGGCCTTAAAGCTTTTTGCCTGTTTCAGAGTCTTTTATTTTCTGCCCTTTTTTTTGATGTGAGCCTCGATGTCGGCCATGCTGACGCGCGTCAGTTCGCCCGCGGGAAGTTCGCCCAGTATCTCCCAGGCGCTGTCCAGCGAGTAACCGATCTCACGCCCCTCTTCATAGCCCTGCTTGAGGAATCTCTCTTCAAATAATTTCCCGAAAGAGAGAAATGCTTTATCTGTTTTGGAAAGCTCATCCTCTCCCACGACGCCCGCGAGGGAACGGACATCCTGAACGCGGCTGTATGAAGCAAACAGCTGACTTGAGACGCTCGGGTGATCTTCCCTCGTGTAGCCCTTGCCTATGCCGTCTTTCATAAGCCTCGAAAGGCTTGTCAGGATATCGATAGGGGGATAGATATTTTTTGCGTCAAGCTCTCTTGATAGCACTATCTGCCCCTCGGTTATAAAACCGGTAAGGTCCGGTATCGGGTGCGTGATGTCGTCGTTGGGCATTGTGAGTATCGGGATCTGCGTGACGCTTCCTTCTTTCCCGCGCACTACCCCGGCACGTTCATAGAGCGACGCGAGGTCGCTGTAAAGATAGGCGGGGTAGCCTTTGCGGCTGGGCACTTCTCCGGCAGCCACGCCAAGTTCGCGCAGTGCTTCGCAGTAGCTTGTCATATCGGTCATGACTACCAGGACATGCATCCCCAGCTCGTAAGCGAGATATTCCGCTGTCGTGAGCGCCATCCTGGGAGTGGCAATGCGTTCGATGACAGGTTCATCCGCAAGGTTAAGGAAAGTTACGATATTATTTGAATTTCCCTTTGACGAAAGCTCCTGTGTAAAATAGGCGGCGTCGTCATGTTTGACTCCGATGCCGGCAAATACGACCGCAAATTCATCGGAACCTATGACCTTTGCCTGAGAGGCTATTTGTACTGCCAGCTTGTTGTGCGGCAGACCGTTGCCGGAGAATATCGGCAGCTTTTGCCCGCGTATCAGTGTAGTCAGCGTGTCGATCGCCGATATGCCCGTGTGGATGAAGTCGCGCGGGTACTGGCGCGCCATGGGATTAAGAGGCAGACCGTTGATATTGACGCGTTTGCCGCCGTGCAGTTCCCCGCAGCCGTCGCGCGGTTCTCCCAATCCGTTGAAGGTGCGCCCCAGCATGTATTTTGAAAGATGCACTTCAAGCGGTTTGCCTAAAAACCTGACTTTTGTGTTTTTCGGTACAAGACTTTCTGTCCCGTTGAAGACCTGGACCAGCGTAGCTTTTTCACTGAGCGATTTGACCTGGCCGTGGCGGCGGACACCTTTGCTGTCACGGATGTCCACCAGTTCCCCGTAGCCGACGCCGGCAACGTTCTCCACCAGTATAAAGGGCCCGTCTATGTCTTTAACACCGATATATTCGGCCTGTGCCATACTACTCACCGCCCCTTATTTTCCTTGTGCGTTCGGCGGCGACACGGTTCAGGTGTGCGTCCAGCCGTCTGCGCAGGTTGTCGAATCCCTCTTTGTCATCCGCCGCAAGTTCGCGCAGATGCGTTATGGCTTCTACAGATTCATCGTCTTTTATCAGTGATATCGGTATTTCTTTGCGTATAAGTTCCATGGCCTTGTGGTAGAACTCGAGTATCACCGACAATATCTCAAAGCCTTTCAGCGGAGGCGAAAAAGAGTCAGAGCCGAAGGAATTCTGCTGCAGATAGCCGTTCTTTATCAGGAATGCCGTAAATGCTATTATGCGCTGGTCATCCGGCAGCACATCTTCACCGACGAGCTTTATTACCTGCTGTATCTTATTGTCTTCGGCGAGTATGTTCCTTGCCTCTTCGCGCAGATCTCCCCAGCGCGGATTTATATTGGTGCAGAACCACCCGTTTACCTCATCAGCATATTCGCTGTATGAATCTGTCCATGAGATAGCGGGGTAGTGGCGCGCGTTTGCAAGGTTTTTGTCAAGCCCCCAGAAACAGCGTATGAACCTTTTTGTATGGCGCGTGACAGGCTCCGTGAAGTCTCCTCCGGGAGGCGAAACCGCGCCTATAACGCTTACGCTGCCATTTTCGCCGTTCAAAGTGACGACTCTGCCCGCACGTTCGTAAAATTCGGCCAGACGGCTGGGCAGGTATGCCGGGAAACCCTCTTCCGCGGGTATCTCCTCGAGACGTCCGGAAAGCTCGCGCAGCGCCTCTGCCCAGCGCGAGGTGGAATCCGCCATTATCGCCACGTCGTATCCCATATCCCTGAAGTATTCGGCCAGTGTGATCCCGGTGTATATTGAGGCTTCACGTGCCGCGACAGGCATGTTGGATGTATTTGCGATCAGTATCGTCCGTTCCATCAGCGGACGCCCTGATCTCGGATCTTCAAGCACAGGGAACTGTTCGAGAACATCTGTCATCTCATTGCCGCGCTCTCCGCAGCCGATATAGATGACTACCTGGGCGTCGCCCCACTTGGCAAGCTGATGCTGCGTTACCGTCTTTCCGGTCCCGAAACCTCCCGGAATGCAGGCGGTGCCGCCCTTTGCAAGCGGGAAAAGCCCGTCTATGACGCGCTGCCCCGTTACGAACGGCTCGTTGGGAAGAAGACGCTCCCTGTAAGGACGCGGGGAACGTACAGGCCAGCGCTGTATTATAGGAATGGAGAACTCTCTTCCGAAAGCATCCCTGATCTTTGCAACGTCGCCTTCCGTGTGATATCTGCCGCCGGGGATTATCCAGGTGACCTCGCCCTCGACTCCCGGAGGCGTCATGATCTTGTGTACAAGAAGCGGCGTTTCCTGTGTAGTTGCAAGGACGACCCCGCCTGAAACAAGGTCGCCGACTTTAACTGCCGGCGTTATATCCCACAGACGTTTGCGGTTGATCATGTTTACGGACGTGCCCGGCGACACGTACATGCCTTCCGCTTCCAGAAGCGAATCGAGCGGACGTCCGATGCCGTCGAAGAAACTGCCTATGAGTCCCGGTCCCAGCTCCACGGAGAGGGGCTCGCCTGTTCCTACGACCTCTTCATGGATGCGCAGGCCGTCGGTATCCTCATAAACCTGGATCGTGGCCTCGTCCCCTTCCATTTTTATTATCTCTCCCATCAGAGCTTTGGGACCGACCTTAACGACCTCCCTCATTGCGAATCCACGCATTCCAGACGCTCTTATGACGGGGCCGTTAACGAACTCGACAGTGCCGCTATGCTGGGTATATGAGCTATTCTTTGATTCCAACGGCTATTCCTCCTATACTCCTACAGCAGCGGTAGCAGCCTTTCCGCAAGAGAATCGGCCATTTCCTGCGTGATATTCTGCCAGTCCATGTTGACCTGCCTGCTGCCGTCGGCGGTCGAGACCCAGCATCCGCCCAATATAGGTGCGGGATCCGTGCTGAATGAGATCGAAACGTCAGGATATATTTCATGCAGTTTTTGCTGAACCGGATCGATCATGGGAAGATCCGTGGCAGAGAAACGGATGCTGATGCTCTCTTTTGTGCCCAGGGATTCGATCGCCTCTATGCACATTCCGGTAAGTATATCTTTATAATCATCATGGCCGCGGAGATGCACCAGCTTATCCTGAAGCTGTCCCATGGCGTCTGAAAGCAGCCTGTTCTGAAGACGCAGTGCTTCTGTCGCCTTCTCGCGCTCGGCTGAGAGTATCTGCCTGCGCTTGATATCTTCGGAACGTTTCCTTGCATCCTGCAGAATCATCTCTGTCTCGTGCTGGAGTTTTTCCGTTTCACCGGCTATCCATTCGTCGGCCTCGCGGCGTCCCTGTGTCAGAGCGTCTTTTTTTTCGCTGTTTGCAGACTCCAGTATTATGTTTCTGAGATTGTCTATTTTTTCGTTAGGTATTTCTTTCATTATATCTCACCTCTTGTACGGATCATCATCCGCAGAGTTGATGAAGACGAACAGGTTCGGCGCGCGCCGCTACATTTTGACCCCGATCGCTTCCTGTACGTATTTTGTAAGAAAATCCGGCCCTCTTTTTGTCCCGTGCCGGTCGGGAATCTCCACGACAAGCGGCAGATCTCCGCGTTCGCGCAGCTGCTGGATAATGTCAGGGGCCAGCGTTGCTGCAAGTTCAGTTACCGCAAGGATAGCCAGGTCTTTCATTTTTACAGCGTCGCTTATAGCGGCAAAAGCTTCCTCGGGCGTATGCACGATAACGCCGTCGATGCCCGCCAGCCGCATACCGACCAGCGAATCGTGGTTGTCGCTGATAAGATAGGCCTTCAACCCTATGCCCCTACAGACGCTGTATTATAAGCAGCGAGATGATGATGCCGTATATAGCGATACCTTCGGCAAGCCCGAGGTAGATAAGCGTGGTGCCGAGCATTTCCGGCTTTTCACCTACGAGGCCGATAGCCGCTGAACCAACGTTTGCGACTGCAAATCCGGCCGCCAGGCAGGCAATGCCGGTAGCCAGCGACGCCGCCATAAAGCCTATGCCCGCGCCGACAGTGATCTCTTTGGCTGCGGCAGCGCTTTCTGCTGCAGAAGACGCACCGGAAGTGAGCGCTATCACCGCACCTGTAAGTACAAGAAGCGATGATATCCCGGCGGCTGCGGCAAAGATCCTGCTGCTCCCGCGAAAACCTGCGCGCTTCATTGCATACCCCGCAATAATAAGAGTCACTACCGTACCGCAGCTTAATATTAACCCAAACATATTGTTATCACCCTTTCGTTTATTAAAAAAGCATTGTTGTTCAGTTTGAAGAACTATATAAGTCCCCTTTGGGCTATACGCCCTTTGCCGAGCTTGGTTTCCCGCTCTCTCTTTTCCAGCCTACAGGCTTGAAGGCACTTCCTCCCCCCTTGTAGAACTTTCCGAAGAATTCGTAGTATTCCAGGCGAAGGGTCTGTATAAAAACTATCAGCCCTTCGAGGCATACGATAATGATGTTTCCTATCACAAGTATTATGCCCTTCATAACTATGCCGCCAGGAAGGGAGTGCACCATTTCGGCGAGCATTATGACAGCAAGTGAAAGGCCGACGTGGTTCAGCGCAAATGCAGCAAGGCGTACGAAGGAGGCTGTGTTTGATACAAAAGACATCAGGCTGTGCATTATTTCGAAGAAATTCAGCACTACCGATTCTCCTTCCCCCTTCTGACGCAGCAGATAGCGTGCGAGCACGTCGCGCAGTATCATTACTACAATGAGCACGCCGATGCCGAGCCACATGAGATTCGCTGTCATTTCCGAAACCGGCGAACCTGTTATGTAGATCATGCCGAGGGCGCACAGTGTCCAGTAGAGAACAAGCCCTGCAAGTCCCTGCCCGTCAAAGAGCAGCCGTCCGAAGTCCCTTGCGCGGTACTGCTTTATCATATTCAGCACGAGCCCTATGCTTATCGTGAATACACCTATCCCGATCGAAACGGCAAGCAGCGTGGTGACGTCGTCCATTGGCTTCAGCCATAACTCCGGTATTATGCCCTCGATGCCGAATATGCTTCCGTACATAATGCCGAAAAATATTGATGAAAGAGAAGCCATTTTCATTACAGTCCCGAGAGAGCGGCGCATGATGCCGCGCTTTACCATCAGCATAGAACCGAGGAATATCATGATGCCGTGTCCCACGTCGCCGAACATCAGCCCGAAAAACAGGATAAAAGTAATGGCAACGATCGAAGACGGGTCGATCTCTCCGTACGAAGGAAGGCTGTACATAGCCACGATATCCTGGAAAGAGCGGAAGAGGGCGTTGTTTTTCAGTTTGGTCGGGATCCTTATGCCGGAGCAGGCTATTTCCCTGGTGTCTTCCGCCATCAGCATAGTCATGGGAGCTTCTTCGGCGATCGTCTTGCTTATATCGGCGTAAGTGTCGGCCGGTATCCAGCCGGACAGCACATACATGCCGCTTACCTCGCCGCGCCCTTTGCAAATGTCGTAAACGCGCTGCATCGTATACAGCCGGTTAAAAAGGAGCTCGTAATCCGCCCGGTGTTCGCTGAGCATATCTTTTGCGGCCTTTGCAAGCCCCCGTATCGCGCGCTGGCGGTTTGATATGCGTTTTTCAAGGTCAGCTGAAGGATCTTCTCCCGACAGCTGGCCGGCAATGTCCTGCAGCGGGAAATCCCTGAAATAGACTGCCTCCAGCAGTTTTCTGGTCGATTCTTCGAAACCGGGGGCTGTCAGGACCAGCAGCCAGGTGTTTCCTTCGGTTGCGGTAAGCTCGTTTATTATTATCGGAGACTCCGCGCCGCTTTCCTGAAGACGCTGATAGTTTTCGTTTGAAAGGCGGCCGAAGAAAGCCTTGACGAACAGCTGGTCCGCTAACTCTTTGGGGCCGAACCTTGTCCCGGCAAGCGCGTCGACGAAGATTCTGGCGGCCTGCAGCAGTTCCTCTTCCTCAATAAGCGCATGCCGGCGCTGGTCCCAGACCCGGAGGCGTTTTGAAGCCTGTTCGACCTGCATCCTTGCGCGGGACAGAGTGAAATCTTTTGTAATACCGGCCGGCTGCGGTTCCGGTACCGGTTCCGAAGCGGCTTTCCATACAGTTGATATTTTTGCCAGAAGCTCGTCATAGGGGTTGGTCGTCTCCGTGGTCAGCTTTGATCGCAGAGAACGGTCATTGACGATGATATCGAGAGGCATAGGCTGAAAGCCTCCCGTAAGAACCATTTCCCGTGCTACCGGCTCCATCTCGGACTGGGGTCCTACCATGGTCAGCGCAACCATTTTCATTACTGCCATGCCGGTTCACCTCCTGCATGTATAGGCCTTATAAGATACTGAGCCGCAGAACGGCGGTCATAATCATATCGGACGTTTTCTGTCATTCTGATAATGTCTGTTATCTCATGATCCTTTAATATAAAATAGGCGATCGCGGTATGGAAGCCGGGGGTGCCGTTTTTGAATATTTCAAGCGCTTTCAGATAGTTGAATCTCTTTATCGACATCTCGAGCGCCAGTTCTTTGTCCTCACGTGCGAGCGCCTCACGGAACAGTCTCCCGTAGACAGGAAAAAGCGTTTCGAGCGTCTGCATTCGTTCTTCCGCAGAAAGGCCCTCTTTTGCAATTTCGCGTATATGCTTGGTCTTGACATTATGTCTTACAGGAAGCAGGTACACGATAGCTTCTTCAACTTTCATACCGTAATACCACATGCACCTGTGCAGATGATATATGTTGAGCAGGTCGATCCTGCTGCCGAAGAGCGGTTCCAGTATGGCTATCTCTTTTGCGGAGAGGCCTTTTATGTCGTTGTAGAGTATGGTTTCCACCAGATTGTCTACAGCCATCTCAAGCGAAAAAAGAGACTTTTCGCCGTTTGTGATCCTGCGGACAGGTTCTTTCAGCACGCTGTAGTATTTTGTTCCGCTCAGAGCTTCCAACAGTTCATCATAGTCGCGGCAGTTCATAAGCGCCTCATAAGGCAGTTCAGCGCCGGGAACGCGTATAAGGCGCGAGCGCATCGCATCATGATCTGTGCGTTTCGTGCGGACCCAGCGGAAAATGGTCTTAAGCTGTTCGGCCTCGAACCAGCACATCCAGTCGATGAAAAAGCGGCGCCATTCATCCTGAAGATAAGAAAGAAATGTTTCGGCCTCGGTCAGCAGAGAAGAGCGCAGCGCGTTTTCCAGCGCGGTCCTGTGGGCCTTGTCAGGGGACAGCGCCCCCAGGCTGTTTCTGTATCCGTCGGTATTTTTGAGAAAATCTGTTATGTCTGCGACGGAATTCAAGTTCAGCAGGGTCCAGTATTCGTCAGCCTTTAAAAGCTGGCTGTACAGCACATGCGCCTTAACGCCAAGCGCGGCTGCGGATCCGTTGGAGGACACAGACGTCAGCCTCTTTTCCTGGAAATGAACGCTTTTGCGGTCTCAGATACTAACGCGTCTATCACGGGTTCAACGTTTTCGTCAAAGCGCTTCTGCATACGTACACGTTCCTCTTTGCCTATGCCGGCTATCTGGGCGGCTTCTGTCTTAGCTGAGTTAAGTGCCGTTTCCATTATATTCTTTGCCTGCTCTCTTGCGGAAGCCATGCTGTTTGAACGTTCAGAGCTGAATTTATCGCGCGCGGTCTGCAGCATCGCCTCTGCCTCGGCCTTTGAATCATCAACTATCCTTTTAGCCTCGGCTTCCGCTCCTAAAAGAACAGCAAGAACTTCATGCAGCGTGCTCATTACAAAAATACCTCCCGGCATTATTCTAAGAAACAAAAAATATATTTCCTGAACGACAGCCGCGATTCTGTCAGCGGCTGTTTAATTTTTTCTGCGCCATCTTCATCCTTGTGAAGTCTTCGCGCTCGCTTTCTTCAAGCACATCGCTGATGAATGCGATGTCCGCCCTGTTCTGCGGTATTACGACCTTTTCCAGAGCATTTACCCGCCTGTGCGTCTTTCTTATCTGTACCGCCAGCCGGTAAACGCTTGTCTCGACCTCTGCGAGCTGGGCGACCAGGACCATTACTTTGCGGAACTTCGCGTAAGCTGCATCCATTGCGCCCGAGGAACCGTGGAACGAGTAGCTCGGCTCGGTCTTATCAGACAGTTCGTCGACGTCGGGTATCTCTACGCCCATAACGGAATGAAGGCGAACTGTGATATCCGACGTTAAAGGCACAGATTCGGAGATATCCTCGACCGTATCGATGCCGAGAGAGATATTGGCCCGCTGGAGCGCTTCGTATGCTTCCCTGAATATTCTGGCAACGTCATCCTGTATTTTTTTTGCGGAATCTATATATCTCACAAGCTCCATCATCAGAACCTGACGTTTTTGATCCAACAGATCATGCCCGGACTGCGCCATAAGCACATCGCGCGTCAAACGTACCAGGTTTCCTCTTGTAGGAGCGATTTTAGGCGACACAGAGCGACCTCCATTCAGTAACGATCCTGCGAAACAGCTTGGATATCTTATTGTATAATTATCAAGCCGGCTTAACCATGCGCCGAAAAAGCATAACAGCAAAGCTTTATGCTTTTCTGCTGAAACAGATATTTGCATTTTAACGCTAAGGGTGGACTTAGTACAGGGGGTAAAATCACAGAATGTTCCAGCTGTTTATAGCAGAGACAGTTATTGCAAGGATACCCGGGCTTTCCGCGGCAGGAGCGGACGTAGACGCGCTTCGCTATACTGCGCCTGCCGATGCGGACATGCTTTTTTACGACAGGCCGAAAGTTGCTGCTTCTCTTCCTTTCGATCCGTTCGGGCATCCGTCGCCTGCTGTCGTGACCCGCGCGGCAAAGCTTGAGAGCGGCTTCTCTGCAGGAACAGTGCGCGTGGGAACGTCGGTCGCCCCGGCCTCGCCTCACGTTACAATAAGCGAAAATATCGGACGTGATATGAGAAAAGAACGGGCTGTGCCTGATTATGCCGAGATAGCTGAAAGAGCGTCCCAGCTTGCTTCGGAATTCGACAAAAACGAAAAGTATGCGGTGATCGCAGAATCCGTTCCCGGGGGCACCACTACGGCAATGCTGATATTAAGGGCGCTGGGCTACAGCGGCACGGTATCGTCGTCGGGGCCTGACAATCCGCTGGCGCTGAAGGAAAGCATCTGGCGCGACGCGTCTGCCCGCCTCGGGATAAAAGAAGGCTCGCTGAAAGGGCTCGGTCTTGAAGCGGCCGCAGAACTCGGCGACCCAATGCAGGTGGCGGCTGCCGCTTATGTCGCGGCTCTGCCGGAAGGCGTCAGTGTCACTCTCGCAGGGGGGACCCAGATGATGGCGGTAGCAGCGATATTAAGAGATATGGGAGTCAAAAGAGACCTTCTGGTCGCTACAACAAAATATGTCCACATAGATCCCACGAGCTGCTTTGAAGCTTACGCAAAACAGATAGGCACGCGCTGGTACGCCGCACCTCTTGATTTTTCGAATTCGCGCTTTAAAGGACTTGCGGACTATGAAAAGGGCTTTATAAAAGAAGGGGTAGGAGCAGGCGGCGCCGTGTGGTACGCTGAACAGCTCGGCGTGCCGGTCGGACGCATACAGAGCCGTACAGAGGCTCTGTATGAAAAGATGCGGAGCGGCATCTGAGCTTTTTGCCGGAGTCAGCCTCTTTTTGTCAGGAATCAGAACTCTGAAGGCAGCAGATAGGGAAGCGTTCCCGCCGTTATCGCTGCGCGGAGCATAAGTGCACTTGCCCCGATCATGCGTTTCAGCCCGGCTCTTTACTATTACGAAAAATAACGCAATACACTGAAAACCGTCATCGCAGGATATGCTGATACCTCCTCAGCCCGGTCAGGCAGAGTGTGGCGGCGGTGCGCTGCTGTCAGTACATCTGCAGTGATACGGCCTGTTTCTGCCGCATTCTTCTTTTGTCATGACCGGCATGCTGCTTATCCCGGCATCCTTCAGGCTGTCAATAATGCCGCTGCAGCTCTTAATAATGTATAATTGCCGTATGAATGCGCGCCGCCGGCACGCTTGTATGCAGAGGAGGCTGGAACGTGAAAAGGACATTTACTTTTGCTGTCTTAGTGCTGCTTTTCCTGCTGTCTGCCCAGACGGGGCTTTTTGCCGCGCCGAAGAGAATATCTCTGGTCATGGACGGATCCGACGAGTCTCTGCCCGGATGTTTCAATAATGTATGCGCCGAGGGGCTAAAGAGAGCGCAGGCACGTTTTGGCGCAAAGAGACTGCAGACATACTTCTACAATGCGCTGAACGACAGAGGAAAACGTCTTCCTATGCTTCGGAAAGCCGCATCCGGATCGGATATCGTAGTGATCGCTTCCGAGGGATACAACAATTACCTGGCGTCTGTTGTGAAAGAATTCCCATCCTGCCTTTTCGTGACGCTGGATGAAAACAATGCAGAAGGCGTTGCCAAGGTGGTCTTCCGTGAGGAGGAGGGCGGCTTTCTTGCCGGAGTGCTTGCGGCGCTGATGACCGAAAGGGTCAAGATAACGGGTATAAACAGCGAAAAAGTCGTAGGTATAATCATGGGAAAGAATGACGCTGTCGCAGGGCGCTTCAGATCCGGCTTTACGGCCGGGGTATGGTATGTCAGCCCTGAAGTCAGAGTGCTCTCCGACTATACCGGAGACTTCACAGCGAGGGACAGGGCGGCTGCGATAGCGCTTGATATGAGCAAAAAGGGCGCTGACGTAATATTCCTGCCTTGCGGGGAAGCAGCGCTCGGCGCGGTATATGAAGCCGAGCGCGCAGGCTTTTATACGATCGCTGCCGACAGCGAGCTTGAGAAAAAATACCCGGACTCTGTTCTTACAAGCGTCGTGAAACGCACCGGGTACGTTATATACAGGATGGCCGAGGAATATGTCGCAGGCCGCATTAACACTGATAAAGTACGTAAAATAGGAATGTCTTTAGGCATTGCTGAAGACTGTATAGATATCTCGACATGGACGAGGGAAGCTAAAAACAGCATACCAAGGGAAGTGCGTACCGCCGTTGAGGATGCTGACGATAAAATTAAAAACGGGCTGATAAGGATCAGGGAAATAGAAAGCAGCAGCATAAAGGGCGGAAAGTAAAGAAGTAAACCGCAGACGCCATGTTCTGCGCTGATACAGAGATCGGAGTGATAGAAATGTTGCATTGCGGAATAATCGGGCTGCCGCTCAGCGGAAAGTCTACCGTCTATAATGTGATAACAAGGGCGGGGGCGGAAGTTAAACCATACGCCGGCGGGAAGACAGATCCGAACCGTGCTGTGGTCCCGGTGCCGGACAGGAGATTTGACGAGCTTGTCAGGATACACACCCCGCGCAAGGAAACGCCGGCGCAGATAGAATTCGTAGATCTGGCGGGTCTGTCGCGCGGTGCCGGAAAGGGAGCGGGACTCGGAAACGCCTTTTTGTCCTTTGTTGCGGATGCGGACGCTCTTATACAGGTGATACGCTGTTTTTCGAATCCTGCGGTGGAACACCCGGAAGGCAGCGTTGATCCGCTTCGTGACTGGGACATCGTCGATAACGAGCTTATATTCC
>JAEEGL011279855.1_pt1 | contig 13356 bp, 8 predicted proteins | sample 9134231 | NCBI WGS metagenome assembly JAEEGL01 (sample SAMN16246548, study PRJNA631951) | gut metagenome | biome: gut microbiome; feature: rumen; material: fiber-attached | host: Bos | place: Iran: Karaj | collected 2018-10 | reverse complement strand
AACACCATAAGAAACACCAGCTGCCTTCATAGCATCCATAGCACCAAATGCTTCGTTATCATTCTGGCAAACAACTACGTTGAACTTACCTTCATAAGACTTGCAGTAAGATTCCATAACCTGCTGACCACCATCCTGTGTGAAGTCACCGTCCTGAGAATCAAGGATGTTCCATCCTTCTGCATCTGCAATCTTCTTAAATCCATCTGTACGTCCAATCTGAGCTGATGAACCATTAGAACCCTCGATTACAAGGATGTTAAGATCTGTAAGACCCTTAGCTTCTGCATAATCCTTTAACCATGTACCAGCTGCAAGACCTTCATTCATGAACTCTGAACCAACCCATGAAACATATTTGTCACTGTCATCAATTGTTCTATCGATAACAATAACAGGAATACCTGCATCCTCGCACTCTGTAAGAACTGTATCCCAACCAGTTGAAACGATAGGGTCGATTACGATGTAGTCAACGTCATCCTGGATGAACTGTCTAACTGCTTCAATCTGCTTTGCAGAATCATTATCGCAGTCAACAAATTCAAGATCATATCCGTTAGCCTCTGAGAAAGCTTCCTGAACTGAGTTTGTAGAAGCTGTACGCCAATCTGATTCGTGACCAACCTGAGCAAAACCAACGATGATTTTTTCTCCGTCATCTGTTGTAGACTCACTGCTTCCTGAGTCTGTTGTTTCAGCAGCTGTATCTGTTGTTGATGTGTCTGTTGTTGCACCTGCATCTGAGCCTCCGCAAGCTACCATAGAAGCTGCCATAAGTGCTGTTAGCATTCCTGCTACTAATTTCTTTTTCATAAGGTTTTCTCCTTCCTATTGTGGCCAGTCTGTCGTTCCCTGGCGCTTTGTTTATCTGGGAATAATTTAGCATTAGGTAAATACAGTCACAATAAATTCACAGCAAATATCATTGATTCTATAGAACCAATAGTACCAATTTTTGCATCTTTCTATTTTTGCATACCAATCTTCTTAAAAAGCCGTATATTTGCGCTTTTGAGGGTGGAAAATTTTAAACAAATTTATTAAAATTTTTAGATTGGTATGTATATCTATCTCACAATTTTCATACCAATTTCTTTTATAGTGTGATAGTATTGTGATATAAAAAGTGGAAACTCTTATTTAAATGGGGGATTATTTTATGATTCCAAAATATATACGACTCAAAGAAATTATTAACGACAAAATCTCCAAAGGCGAATATCCTATAGGCTCTAAGCTTCCTACTGAGATGCAGCTGGCCTATGAGTATAATGTGAGTCGATCAACAGTGCGTCAGACCCTGGAACTTCTAAAGGAAGATGGTATTATCTCAAAGCGTTGGGGAAGCGGTAATACTATCATTTCTAAAAATAATACTTCGAAAAAAAATGTAGTAAAAATTATCCTGCCAGATAAGAAATATCCATTTTATGAAAACCTGGTAGAGGATATAGAAACTTTGCTTCTAAAAGAAGGATTCCAACCGGATTTTTGTGAGACAAAGGGAAGTGTAAACTCTGAAAGAGAATACCTTTCGTCAATGTTAAACGATGCCTATGGAGGACTTATTATACTGCCCACACACTCTAGTGTAAGCTCTACAAATGCCGACTTGATGCAGATTTTATTAAAGAGGCAGGTGCCTATTGTCTTTATCAATTCTGCTCCAAAGGATATATATAACCCTACAGTGATTGCTGCCGATAATTATGCCAGGGGCTACTACATGGCCCGTAGCTATATAAACGAAGGGCATAAAAATATTGGTGGAATATTTTTACAGGATGATGTTGCATCCACTCTGGCATACTCAGGCTTTATTGATGCAATTCGCGACGCCAATTTAACTATTAATGATGCATACTTTTTATTTGTAAATTCCATTGATTTTCCTGGAATGAGCACTAGAGCAGAACATACTATAAATGAATTTTTAAGAGTTGCCTATCAGGATGCCTCTGTTATTTATGTAGATGATTTTACACTTTATCCCGAGGGTGCATATCCGGTTTACAGAAGCAACCTTCATTTATCAAAATCCTTTGGTAAAGAAATCGCCAAAGCTTTTATTGCATTAAAAAAGAATGGTAACAGTAAATCTATCACCATTCCTTATAAATAGTTTAATATTTTCTACCTTCGATAAAATCAGCAGTGAGGTTTTCCGAAGTGAAGCACTGCTCCTTCACATAGGTAATCTTTGGGACGGCCTCACCATTTTTTAGATGACTAATCAGATTATAAATATAGGGTCCCTGAAGTGGATTGCATTCCACTTCAGCGCTTATCTGGCCATTCATGCACATGATAAGTGCAGTGTTCACTGCATCGAAGGATACGATTTTTATCCCCGAGTCTGGCCCGTAGCTTATCCCCGCTTCGTTTAAAGCAGCCATAGCCCCAAAAGCTTCTTCGTCATTTTCGCAATACACTACATCGATGTTTTCTGCTCCAAGTTCATCAATGGCCATAGCCATTATTTCCCTGCCCTTTGCCTTGGTAAATTCTCCGCAGTCTTCGTATACTACCTTCCAATTTTCATGGTCGCCAAGCCCTAGTTCAAGGGCGTGAGAGCGTCCTATCTGAGCTGAGGAACCTAGCGTCCCCTGGATGTGTACTATGTTTAAAGGTTTATTTGAATCTGGCTCAGAGTCTTCAAATAGCTTTTCCATGAGATAAACTGCACTCTCCCCTTCAGCCTTGAAATCTGAACCTACAAAGGCTGTGTACAGTGACTCATTTGAGACCACCACATTTCTATCGCAGATGATGACGGGTATTCCGGCTGCCTTGGCTTCCGAGAACACTGTGTCCCAGCCGGTTTCCACAATAGGACTGATTACTATATAGTCTACCCCCTGCTGGATAAAGGTTCTGATGTCTCTAATTTGATTATCCTGTTTTGACTGGGCATCCTTGTAAATGAGCTTGTAACCCTTGTCCTCTGTAAAGGATTCTTTTACCGAATCTGTTAGAGCCACTCGCCAGGCTGATTCAGCGCCTGGTTGTGAGAAACCTACTACGGTCAGATCTGGGTTTTCATCATCTGTATCATTGGGTGCAGGTTTTGATAGGCTGCAGGATATGGTGGTGATGGAAAGTAGGAGTAGTAATGTGAATGTTAGTATGGTTATTATGTGTTTTTTAGTCATTATTAGCCCTCATCCGTCAGCTGCGCTGACACCTTCCCCCAGAGGGGGAAGGCTACACCTCATCCGCCCCTCGCCGGGGTGGCAGATAACGCTAAAGCATTATCTCTTCCCTTCTGGCACCTTCCCCCTCGCCGGGGTGGCAGATAACGCTAAAGCATTATCTCATCCCTCGCAGGGGAAGGCATTATATTGCGTTTTTTATTTTTGGTATTACGGCGGTTAGGGTGGTGCCTACTCCTTCGGTGCTGGAGATGGAGAGGCCGTATTCCTCGCCGTACAGTAGTTGCATTCTTTCGTGGACTGTTCGTAGGCCGAAGCCAACTTTCTCACCGTTTATTATGACCTTTCGCATTTCTTTAAGTCGCTCTTCGGTCATGCCAGCTCCATTGTCTTTTACAATTAGCTCAATTTTGTCGCCCATATCGATGGCCTCTACTTTGATTAAGCCCTTTTCACGTTGAAGCTTTATACCGTGGTAAATGCTGTTTTCAACAAGTGGCTGAAGTGTAAGCTTTGGAATCGAATATGGATATAGGCTGTCTGGAATATGCACCTCATAATCCATTCGATCCTGATAACGGATTTTTTGAATCGATAGGTAGCTTAAAATATGTTTTTGCTCTTCCTCTAAAGTGATGATATCTTTGCCTCGACTCAGACAGAATCTAAAGAAATCTGACAGAGCACTGACCATGTTTATACTGTCCTGCTTTTTATCCGCCTCTATAAGCCAGATAATTGTGTCCAACGTATTGTACAGGAAGTGTGGATTTATCTGGGCCTGTAGCAGCTCTAATTCCGCATGACGCTTTCTTCTTTCTGCCTGCTTATTTTCCTGAATCAGATTGTTAAGCTGTCCTACCATTTCCTCAAACCCGTCAGACAGGGTCTGGATTTCGATTGCATCAGCTTCAACAGGTTGTTTTTCTTCAAAATCACCGTTTTTGATGTCGCCTACACGCTTTGATAGCTTTGCAATAGGCGAGGTAATTCTTTCTGTAATGTTTGAAGTATAGATTGCAACAAAGATGACCATGATAATAAACAGGCCTAAGGCCGCATATATCATGTATTGAAGCTGGGCTGTCAGCTCCTCCTGCAATAGGCTTAAGTGAACCGACTCGTGATACAGATAATCGTACATATAAGTCTGAATCAAATCCGTCAGAATATATATATTATTATCCAGCTGGCTCATACTTTCATCATAGGAGCCAGCACTGTCTATCTCATCCATACGCTGCTCTAGGGTAAGGCATAGATTGCGTACTGATTTGATTGATTCTATACTTTTTTTATCAGTAGTCTTTTTCAACAATTCTTCTGCTAAAAGCCTGGCGTTTTCCACTTCATCAATAGGCTTTCCCACAGAATAGGCACTATCGCTGACGTAGTAAAACATCTTTAGGTCAACCTCGTTTTTGAAATCCTGGTTGAAGGCAGAGGCAGAAGTAACGTTATGTAAAATAGTATGATATTGATATGCATACCAGCACAAAATACCTATGAGTATCGTAATTACGATACTCATAGGTATGAAAATAACCGTTATTAATCTGGCCAGCATGGTACTCATGTTGGATTTTCGTTTAACTGATGCTTTCTTCATGACTCCTGCCCCTTTGTGCGAAACTCTTTAGGACTGAGCCCATAAGTCTTTTTGAATATATAGCTAAAATAATGAGGATCTCTGTAGCCCACTTTTTCCGCTATTTCCTGGGATTTTTTTGATGTGGTAAGTAACATTTCTTTGGCCGCTTCCATACGTTTTGCAGTCATGTATTCCACAAAGGTTGTTTTGTTTTCGCGGGAAAACATTGCACTCAAATAGCTAGGAGATATATTGACCTCTTTGGCTACTTCGTTAAGACTTAGATTGGAATCGAAGTAGTGTTCATCCACATATTTTATAGCGGCTGTAAGCTGTGACTGAGATTGTTTGCCTACCTCATTTGTACGTTTTGCGATTGCGCAGGCAAACATATCCTTGACTAGCGGTAAAACATTTGAAGAATCCACTTTTTCAAGACTGGTTCGAATCCCTGTGCCTAACACCTTGTCCGGGTCGCAATCTAATCTGCGCAGATAGTCACAAACACACATATACATAGTCATGGAAAAATATTTACAGAAAAGATTGGAGTTCAACGCATTTTTAGTTTGCTTTCCAATAATATTTTCAAGGAAGCTGTCAATCTCGGATTCAAAAGCATTTTCAAGGAACAGGCCTACCAAACGCTGGTCGATGGCTGTCCTGTCACTTTCCTCATTATTGCTCCTTATTTTTTCAATATCCTCATCTGTAAAAATATGTCCTACCGTATTTACGTAGCGGCAGCTCAAGCGTTTGTTGGCACGCTGGCAGGCTGCTGCAAATTCTGAAAGCCTACTAATGGTTCCGCTCTCAGCTAAATACCAATTGATTTCATCCTCGTACACCATGCATCTGCGCTGAATATTTTCAAACAGGGTTTTGGTACGGGCTTTTATATTTTCCACATCACCTTTTACGATGATGGCATATGTGTCCATGTTCCAATGGAAAACTATGTACTCTGGGCAGCATCTAAGATACTGCATAAGCTGGTCTGACAAACGTGCTCTATGCTTGGAATATGCTGGCGCAGCAAGCTGCCCATCCATAGGTGTAAAATCAAGTAAAACTAAATTGTAATGAGTTGCATCAAGAGAAAGCCCCAGCTCCTCAGATTTTTCAAATATATCTGAAGTAGACATGGTGCCACTGACTAGCTGATTAAAGAATCTTACCCTCGCGAATTGCTCGTATTCCTGACTTTCTGCTTTGAATTGTTCCAGATAATTATCTTTTTCATTTTCTTTATCCAGTTTGATTTTTACATCGGACATAACATCAGAAAGCTTTCCCTTTGTAATAGGCTTTAGCAGATAGTTATCCACGCCAATGCCTATAGCCTCCTGAGCATAAGAAAAATCATCGAAGCCGCTGATAATGACGATGCGTGTCTCAGGTAGCTCCTTTTTTATGATTTTAGACAGAGAGATGCCGTCCATAAACGGCATTTTAATATCTGTAATAACCACATCAGGCTTGCTCTGTCTAATCCTAGGCAACGCCATTTCCCCATCAGCGGCATCGCCAACATACGCAAAGCCGCACTGTTCCCACGGAAAGCTGGCTTTTAGACCGTCGCGGATGACTATCTCATCCTCGACCAAAAAAACACTATACATTATTCCCCCAAATATCCTTCTAAATTATTGCTCTTTGTTTTGCAAATACGTATTAATCATTTGATAAAGAAGCTCCGCTGTTTCTTCAACCCCCATGAGAGAGCTGTTAATGCAGATGTCATAGCCTCTGCTATCGCCCCATTTCATTTTTGAATAGTAATTGTGATATGCCTTACGCTTTTTATCGTGACGGAACATCTTTGCTTTTGCTTCTAAAATAGTGAGCTTGTACAGGCGACTTATTCGTTCAGCCTTTACCTTTTCATCGCCCCTCACAAATATAGAAATAAGTGCTGGATTGTCACGTAAAACATTTTCTGCACATCTGCCAACTACTACAAAGCTCTCTCCGCTTTCAGCCTTTTCGCGGATAAATCTAAACTGTAGCTGTGCCACTGAATCCTGCATCGAAGAAGAGTGCTCACGGACTGTTCTAACAAGACCTCTGCGCTTCATCTCTTCATGCTGATGTAATGAATCCGCGTCAATACCATTACGTGCGGCTAATTGATCTAACATGTTTCGATCATAAAGTGGCACGTTGAATCTCTCGGCAAGAACGGTTGCTATTTCGTGTCCACCGCTTCCATATTCTCTTCCTACTGAAATGATAAACTGCCCCATAAACTGCCCCCCTTCCAGTATTTCTCTAACTTTATTTTATTATATTAAGAAAAAGAAGTCGAGAGGCTATACCTCAAGACTTCTCATTTCGTCAATAAATTTTAGACTTCTTGCAAGCCACTTAGGAAAAAGTCCACATGAATTCAAAGATATCTAGCGTAGATATTTAGCATTGAAACCACAAGTACAATAATGGTGCCTGGAACCATCTCCCTACAATAAGTGGTCCAGCTGATTGGATAACCTTCTTTACCAGCTGTAGAAATACCCACGACGTTGGCACTGGCACCGATTGGAGTCATGCTACCACCTATGTCTGTTCCAATGGCAAGTGTCCATGCCATTGTAGCAAGGTCTATTCCGGTGGTTTCAGCCAAAGCATTTATTACCGGAATCATTGTAGCTGAAAATGGAATATTGTCGATAAAGGCTGATGCTATGGCACTAACCCAAAGGATGATGGCTATCATTATATAGGCATTACCACCTGATACCTTTGCAATGAAGTCTGCTATAACAACAAGTACTCCTGTTTCCTCCAGCCCCCCTACCACAACAAACAGTCCGATAAAGAAAAGAAGGGTATGATAGTCTACTCTCTTTACAAGCATAAGTGCCTTGTGGCCTGCTGTAATTAATGTAATGGCAGCTATAAATACACCTATAAATGCCACTGTAAGACCTGTCTTGGCATGGGTAATCAATAAAGCTACAGCTAAAATAAAGATAACTGTGCTCACCATAAATTCACGCATGTTTTCGATTTTGGCCTCTACATTTATAGTGCTTATGTCAACCTTGTCCGCAGGATCCTGAAGGCGTTTTCGCATGGTGAAATAAAAATAAATAATAATAACCACAAGGGATGCTGCTCCTATTGTACCTGTATTTTCAACAAAGTCCGCAAAGGAATATCCCAGTGATGTACCAATGATGATGTTTGGTGGATCACCGCACATTGTGGCACTGCCACCTAGATTGGCACAGAATATTTCTGCCATGATTACAGGAATCGGATTGAACCTAAGTGTTCTGGCCAGTCTGATTGTAACTGCTGCAAGAAATAAAATAACAGTGATTGAATCTATGAACATTGCAAGTACTGACGAAAGCACCATAAATGACAGAAAAATCCTGTTCGGCTCATAGTGAGCAAGCTTTGCGATTTTAAGGCAAAGCCAGTCAAAGAAGCCTGCCTCTGCCATGCCTTCCACCATTATCATCATTCCCCATAAAAAAATAATGGTAGCCCAATTGATGCCTGAGGTTTGCTCTGCATGAGTACCTGCTGCATACCAAAAGCTTGACTTAAATATGCCCTTTACTGCAAGAGTGTTTATGAATGCCTGCTTGTCATGCATTCCTATGCCAAAAACAAAAATGCCTGTAAGGGCTGCACAGCCTAAAGTAACCCGGTGCTTTGGGAATTTATCCCAAACTATAAGGGCAAACATAGCCACAAATATGGCTATAGCCAATATTTCCGCTAACATAAAAACTCCCTCCGTTTACATGTTTTACTGTAACTAATTGTAAACGAAGGGAATATGATTTTGAATGAACATTTTGGGCTATATGTTTGCCTGCTCTATTAATTTTTTCATGGAACCTGAATTTTTAATTTCATTTAGAATATTCATAACCGCCTGCTGCAATTCGCCAAGAGCAAGATATGGGCCTCTATTAAAGCCCTTGTAGTTAATGGTTTTTGTACCATCAATTTCTGTTTTGATAGTGCATAAGCCCTTGCTTTGTAATTTAAGAGCCCGTTCACTGACTTCGTTGCCTGGCTCCACTTTTGCGGTGACTACCGTATCTCCATTAATGTCTAGCACAAATGAACCCCACTTTTCGTATTTAATCATAGGGGTTCCATAGAGATAAGCCTTTTCAACAACAGTTACATATCCATCTTCTTCAAATGTAGGTGGAACATTCATCATGCTTTCTAATAATTTATCCGGGTCAAAGCCTGGCATAATCAAATCACAGCCAGCGTGAATGTCTTCGCCTTTATCAGAAACTGAGCCCCAATCAGATAGGACTATTCCTGTAAATCCCCAGTCATTTCTAATAATATCTGTGTTCACAACTTTATTTGACGATATGCATCTTCCGTTTATTTTCGAGCCCGAGCTTAATACTCCTGCAGGCTTCGATATAAACTGACATATAGAAAATGACTTTAAGTAAATCTCGCCAAAGGCTCTTCTATCTATGTTTATGTTTGCATTTGGATCTAATGTATCCTGGTTGAAAATTGGCAAATTTTTAAGGATTACATTTCTGCCTTCATAGCGTTTAACACCCATTATAAAGCCAGCACCAAGAACTCCTGAAAGCACAGGGTCTTCACTGTAAAACTCGTATGCCCTGTTCCACATTGGCTTTCTATTGATATTTAATGCTGGTGCAAGACAATAGTCTATATCATGAGCCTCCATCTCTCTGCCATAGGCACGTCCCATTCTAACCATAGCACTCATATCCCAGGTCTGCGCCATGTTCATAGGGGATGGGAAGCAGGTGCAGGATATACCGATGAGATGCAAACCAGAAGGACCATCTGCTATTTTTACGCTAGGTATTCCTAACGTATTTGCAAATTGGTTGGTGGTTTTGGCTGCTATTTCAACACCCTTAGAATCAAAATTGAAGCTGAAATCGAATCTGTTTTCGCTTGAAATTTTGGATTCCTCTGTTGCACCTACTACTATTCTGGCCAATATTTCTGGAGAAAGGGATGCTATGAATTCCTCCATAGACACCTTTTCTTTTATTACATCAATAAATGTGGCAGAGCCGCAAGGCTTAACCACCTGAATATTTTCTTTAACTCTATAAGGAATGCTATATGTATTGTCATTTACATAGGAACCATATTTGCTTCCTTCTTGTATGTAGGTGGTAACTTCCCTTTGAGGCTCAATAACCTTTTTCTCAGAATTGTAGGCATCACCTGATAGAGATGCAACCTTGATATAACCGGTATCTACAGCCATCCGTGGCGGTGGTGTAATAAACTCCAAAGGCTCGGTTCTATTGCTGATTGAAACTCTCATGATAACAGTGCTTTTATCTAAAACAACCTTGGCTGCAATCTGAGTGTCTCGAGAGTTGTCTCCTATCCTAAAGAGATAGTCACCTTTTTCCATGACCCAAGCATCATTATCGTTGTCAAAGGATGCTAATGTCATGATAGGAACTTTTAATGTAAGCTCTTCAGATTCTCCCGGCTTAAGCTTGCCTGTTTTGGCAAATGAGCAAAGTATCTGATATGGTTTTTCGATTTCACCCTCAGGTTGACTGCAGTAAACCTGTACTACATGTCTACCTGCAACATTGCCTGTGTTTGTAACCTTTACACGCATTATGATAGATATCCAGCTGGCCTCGAAATATTCCAGACTGGTATCAAAGGTGGTGTAGCTCAAGCCGTATCCAAATGGATATAGTGGCGCCACATCAAATGCATCGAAATAACGGTATCCAACGTAGATACCTTCTTTATAATTTATTTCACCTGCGTCATTAGCCTTGCCTTTACGAGAAGCGCTCATGCAGGTTGAATAATCCTTGTATTTTTTAGCCCAGGTGTTTGATAAATGGCCGCTTGGGTTTACCGCACCTGTCAGCACATCTGCAAGTGCATTTCCTGCTTCCATGCCAGGAATGCCCATAAGAATAATAGCCTTTACGCTTTTAAGCCTTGCAATAGAAGCCATCTCCATGCTTGGAGAATTGATTACCAAAATAACATTTTTAAATGAGCTGGTAATCAGACTAAGATTATCCTGTTCTACCTGTGATAAATGATAAGGCTTTTCAGCCACGTCAGTTTTGTCTTCAAAATTATATGACCGTCTTGTGACATATATACAGGTATCAGTTCCGATGATAGCCTCTGCCATATCGGCCACAGAAATAGGAACCTCTTCAGCTAAAGTTCTCATGCCTGCAAACAGCCGGGTGGATTTGGTGTTTGGGCTGGACTTGTATGCCTTTTTAGTAGCCTTTTCCATTTTTTCAAGCCAGGTGTCTGTGCTGAAGGTAAAACCGTTATTTAAAAGTCCCTGCCTGACATTTATATTTCCATCCGTAAATACGTAGTTATAAAAAATCCCGCAAAAAACAGTGTCAACAGCACCTGCTCCAAACAAAGCTACCTTGCCTTTATTCATCGGAAGGATACCATTGTTCTTTAGCAGCACCATACTGTCGGCACCAAATGTACGGGCTAATTCTCTATGTTCTGGAAAGTCCATCTTTCCGCTTTTTGTTATGACTCCCTTAAGCTGTCGAAAATTCATTACATGTTACTCCCTAACCCTTTTATTCCATTATAAAATATGATACTATTCTTTTATTTATAAACTGTGTATTTTTTGTTAAAAATATATACACATTTTCAAAAATCCGAGCACTTTATACACACTTTTTCAAAAAAGGAGATTATCTATGCTAAAAGACATGTTTGCCAAGGACTCCTCCCTTTCATTTGAGGTGTTTCCCCCAAAGAAGGATGATGAATTTGAGAACTGCTACAAGGTGTTAGACTCACTTGCAAACCTCAGCCCAGACTTCATAAGCGTTACCTATGGTGCTGGTGGAAGTCGTTCAAAAAAGACCGTTGATATTACAAGCTACATTCAGAACACACTTAAATTAGATGCAATGGCCCACATGACCTGTGTTGGTTCCAGTGAAGAGGATATTTTAGCTGTGACAAAAGACCTTGAAGCTGCTGGTATTTCCCATGTGCTCGCTCTTAGAGGTGATAAGCCAAGAGATATGTCGGACGAACAATTCGAAAAGCGAATTTTCCCTCATGCGACAGATTTGATACAGTTTCTCAACAAAAATACTAATTTAAATATATCAGCATCCTGCTATCCTGAAAAGCACCCTGAAGCCATTTCCATGGACTCAGATATAGCTTTTATGAAAATGAAGCAGGATATGGGTGCAAAAATGTTTATTTCACAGCTGTTCTTTGATAACGCTGATTTCTATCGTTTTGTGGAAAGAGCAAATCAGGCTGGTATCACTGTGCCAATCGTTGCTGGAATTATGCCTATCACCTCTACAAAGCAGATTGGATCTACAGTTACTTTAGCTGGTTCTTCTGTACCAAAAAAGCTTGCTGATATCTGTGCCCGCTATGGTGAGGATCCAGAGGCAATGCGTGCTGCTGGTATCGAATATGCTATAAACCAGATTCAGGATTTACGTAAATGCGGTATGGGACATATTCACATTTACTGCATGAACAAGGCTAAAATGACAGCAGAAATCTGCAATGCACTTTAATTATGTGGTTAATATTATTTGTGATATAATTGTAACTGTTCAGGACTTTCGTTCTGGGCAGTTACTATTTTTATATAAAGGATAATTATGAGTAGACAAGATTTTTACAAAAAATGTAGAGAGGAATATCCTACTTTTACATATAAGGGGTATTCCTATGAGTTGACAGAGTCGGAAATCAGTATGGTATTCGACTTTACTATAGACGGACTTTCAGAGTTTCATCCTACCTGGAAAATACCACGCATCAACACAATCGAAAGTGTTGATGAGGGTCTTATCGATGATATGGTTTTTTCACTTGGAATGGTGGAGCTTATCAGCTATTGGAAAATTGCTTGTCCGCCTACTGTTATTATTAAAAATAGAGCCATCACCGCTGAACAGATTAGCTGGTGGAAAAAGCTTTACTTTAACGGTCTTGGAGAATTCTATTACACCAATGGAATTGAAGAAGACTTTGATGAGTTTATGACGATTAAATGTGAAGGCCAACAATCTTCCAGAGAAATTGGTAGCCATTCATATGCCTCAGTTTTTGGAGCAAGCAAACCAAAGGTCATGGTTCCAGTTGGCGGTGGCAAGGATTCTGTAGTATCTATCGAGCTTTTAAAGGATAATGCAGATGTGAATTGCTATGTCATTAATTCCAGAGGCGCAACAGACTCAACTGTTCAGGTGGCAGAGCTTACCGACCGCACAATCTACGCTAAGCGTACCTTGGATAAGAACATGCTTGATTTGAATGCCAAGGGATTTTTAAATGGACACACTCCATTTTCTGCATTGGTTGCATTTTCAAGTATTATAGCTGGTTACCTCAATGGACTTTCATATGTGGCTCTTTCAAACGAATCCAGCGCCAATGAATCAACTGTCCTTGACAGCTATGTAAATCATCAGTATTCAAAGAGCTTTGAGTTTGAAGCTGATTTTAGAAACTATGAAAAAAATTTCATCGGCTCTGGCGTATATTACTTTAGCTTTTTACGCCCACTTTCAGAGCTTCAGATTGCCATGCTGTTTTCACGTTTCAAAAAATACCATGGCATTT
>JAEEGL016548768.1_pt1 | contig 13357 bp, 12 predicted proteins | sample 9134231 | NCBI WGS metagenome assembly JAEEGL01 (sample SAMN16246548, study PRJNA631951) | gut metagenome | biome: gut microbiome; feature: rumen; material: fiber-attached | host: Bos | place: Iran: Karaj | collected 2018-10 | reverse complement strand
CATCAACGAATTCTTTGAATGGGTGCACACCCAGCGATACAAGATACAGTACAAGTTCATGGAGAACCGCTTCAGCGGACGCACCAACTGCAATGAATGTCACGGCAGCCGCCTCCGCAAAGAAGCCCTCTACGTGCAGGTTGCCGGCAAGAACATCAACGACATCCTCACCATGACGAGCGAGGAGGCGCTGGACTTCTTCCAAAACATACAACTCCCTGAAAACGAGCGTGCTACGGTGGCAGAGCCCATCGCTGAAATAATCTCACGCCTGCAGTGCATAGAGGACGTGGGCCTTGGTTATCTGACGCTGAACCGCACGATGAACACCCTGTCAGGCGGCGAAAGCCAGCGCGTTAACCTGGTCACAGCCCTCGGCAGTTCCCTCGTCGGATCCTTATATATTTTGGACGAACCCTCCATCGGCCTCCACTCCCGCGACACCGAACGCCTCATCGGCGTCCTTCGCCGCCTCCGCGATCTTGGCAATACCGTCCTCGTCGTCGAACATGATGAAGACATCATCCGCGCCGCGGATTTATTAATTGACATGGGGCCGCTCGCTGGTATCAACGGCGGTCAGGTGGTATTCATTGGAACAGCAGAGGAGGTGTCCGGTTCTGGAGCCATAGTCTCCCGTGACTGTAACGGGAGGGGCCCAGCGCAGCTGGGAGGGGTCGCGCAGCGACAGGCGGAAGAACCGGATACCTCCTCCGCAGCCCAGAGCCTTACACTGCAGTATTTAAACGGCCGCCCCAGATACCAGCGAGCCAAACGCAGCTGGAACTACGCCATCCGAATCGAAGGCGCCATGGAACACAACCTGAAGGACATCACTGTCGAGTTCCCGCTGAGGGTACTGACCGTCGTTACCGGCGTCAGCGGCTCCGGCAAGTCGAGCCTCGTCGGCGATATCCTCTATCCGGCCTTGTACCGACGTCTGAATGATGCAGGCGACCTCCCCGGTACCCACAGGGCACTTGCCGGCAACCTCGACCGCATCACGCGGGTGGAGTACGTCGACCAGAACCCTATCGGCAAGAGCACCCGCAGCAATCCGGTGACTTACCTAAAGGTCTATGACGAGATCCGCAAACTCCTGTCCGACCAGCAATACGCCAAGATCAACGGCTACGGGCCGTCCTACTTCTCCTTCAACCAGGAAGGCGGACGCTGCCCCGAATGCCAGGGCGAGGGCGTGGTCACCATCCCCATGCAGTTTATGTCGGATGTGACCATGGTCTGCGAAGAATGCGGAGGCAAGCGCTTCAAACAGGACATCCTGGAGGTCCGATACCGCGAGAAGAACATCGACGACATCCTGAACATGAGCATTGAGGATGCCATCGCCTTCTTCGGCAAAGGGAAGGAAGATGCCGCCAGGAGCATCGCTGCCAAGTTGCAGCCGCTGGTGGACGTGGGGCTGGGATACCTCAAGCTCGGGCAGAGCAGCAGCACCCTCTCCGGCGGCGAAAGCCAGCGCATCAAACTCGCGTACTTCCTCTCCATCAGCGGCGAGAACCGGAAGAAAGAGAAGATAATGTTCATCTTCGACGAGCCCACCACCGGCCTGCACTTCTTCGACGTGGAGAAGCTCCTGAAGGCCTTCGACGCCCTGCTGGATGCAGGTCATTCGCTGGTCGTGGTGGAGCACAACCCGGATGTCATCCGCAGCGCGGACTGGCTGATAGACCTCGGGCCGGATGCCGGAAGCAGGGGAGGAGAGGTCGTGTTCGCAGGCACTCCGGAGCAGATGGCGAAAGAAAGAAAAACAATTACAGCCAAGTATATATGGACGCAGTAATAACATACGTAAACGGTGCGGATCCTGTCTGGCAGGCGGAGTATGAGAAATACGTTCCCTCTGCCGGCAAGGCCAAGCGTTTTCGGGACTGGGGGACTCTGAAATACCTCCTGAGGGGCATCAAAACATGCATGCCCTTCGTAGAGAATGTGTTTCTGGTGGTATCTTCCGAGAGTCAGTTGCCGGCCTGGGTGGACAGCTCGCAACTTCGTGTTATCCTCCACTCGGACATTATCCCCTTGGATTTTCTTCCGGTATTCAACAGCTGCACGATAGAGATGTTCCTGCACCGCATTCCAGGCCTGGCGGAGGAGTTCATCTATTTCAACGACGATATGTTCCCTCTCGCCGCATGCGAGAGCACGGATTTCTTCCGGGATGGCAAGGGTGTGATAGGAATGTCGCATCAGCTCTTCGCCGGCAATATGTACAAAAAGCAGTGCCGCACTTCGGACCGTATGGCCAGAAAAGCCCTCGGCAAAAAGGCCTGCCTTGGTTTCGTGCGGCCGCAGCATATATGCTCTCCCATGCTTAAGAGTCTGAGCGAAAAGGCCTTCCAGGCGCTGGAGAAGGATATCCTCGCCACTGCCTCCCGAACCAGGACCCCGGAGAACCCTAACCAGTATCTCTATCTGGATTATATGTATTTCTGCGGGAAGATAGTGCCTGAACGCATCTCCAACAAGCATATCTCCCAGGGCGTCTGGCCGGCAGAGAAGATAGCGGAATACATACTTCATCCCCGCACCAAAATGGCCTGTATCAATGATGTGGAGATGCCCGAAGAGAAGGCTGCGCTGATGCAGGAACAGATACTTAATGCTTTCGAGCAGCGTTTCCCCGATAAATCTCCCTTCGAGCTATGAGTTTTCCTATTGATGCAGTAATAACCTGGGTTGACGGTTCGGATCCGGCGCATGCTGCCAGGATGCGCGAATACGGTGCGGATATCTCCTTTTCCGAAGAGGATGTGGCCGGCAAAACGCGTTTTGCCAGCATTGGGGAGATATACTGGTGCGTGGAGTCACTTCGCAAGTTTGCCCCGTTCATCCGCACCATTTATATAGTTACGGATGGCCAGGATCCCAAAATCCCGGAAGGGAATATCCCCGTTAGGATAATAGACCATAAGGAGATATTCCGCGGATATGAAGAAAGGCTGCCTGTATTCAATTCCATCGCAATAGAAACCATGACATGGCGTATTCCGAGCCTTGCTGAGCATTATCTGGAGTTGAACGACGATTTCATGCTTTGCGCGCCTGTGAAAGAGGAAGACTTCTTCGCTCCCGACGGTACGCCGGTATGCTATGCATCACGCCGTTCCATCCCCCTGACCCGCTTTACCAGGGCGATAAAAAAATCTGAGAACGGGCACAGGAAGGTTACTTTCAAGGGGATAATGTTGAACGGAGCCTTGAGGGCAGGGGCGAGATGGAGTTATCTGAAGCTTAATCACACGCCTCGACCCATGCTGCGCTCATTCTTCGAAAAGTGGTACTGGGAGCATCCGGAAGACATGACTTATAATATATCATATCGCTTCCGCAGCCCGTATCAGTTCTCTTCTGAGGAAGTGCATTATATCAGCCTGCGTAAAGAGGGACGTCTGATAGTACGGCCCGTTTCCGGCAACCTTTTCTATATGGAGCCGAAGGCTAAGAAAGATTACATCGCCCGCAAGATGGATCTGCTGAAAAGCGGATCCTACAAGTTCTGCTGCTTTAATTCCCTCGACAAAGCATCTCCCGAAGATACCGCACTGGTGGTGGACTGGATAAACGAAACCCTCTCGGAATGAAACGGCTTCTCTTCTCCCTTCTGATGTTGCTTGCCTGCGTGACGATGCGCGGGCAGAGCCGCGTGGACTCAATCAGGGCCAGGCTTCTGGACCCTGCCGACCGCTCGGTGCTGGTTGCATCGCACAGGGGAGAATGGAGCGAAGCGAAACAGAATTCCGTAGCATCCATAGAAGCTGCAATCGCTCTGGGAGCGGATATAGTGGAGATAGATGTGCGCAAGACCATAGGAGGAAAATTGGTTCTCAACCACGATCCTGTCCTCTTTAGTCCCCCAGGTGCGACTATGCTCGAGGATGCGCTTCTTTGCGCGAAGGGGAGGATCATGGTAAATGTAGATAAGGCTTTCGGCATCCTTCAGGATGTTATAGCCATTGCCCGCAAAACCGGCACTTTGGACCATCTTATCGTAAAGGGCAATTGCTCGGCGTATGAGGCTGTCAAGGAGCTCGGCGCATTCCGGGACAGTGTGATCTTCATGCCTGTGGTTCATTTTGACGAGCCCTCCGGAGCGATGATGATCCAGGAATACGAGAACAGTCTGTGTCCGCCGATATACGAGTTTGTTTATTCTTCTCCCGAGAGCGTTTTCCCCGGAATCTATGCCCGGCTTTTCTCCGGCAAGCGCCGGATCTGGTATAATACTCTTTGGGGCTCGATTTGCGGTGGACACGATGACGCCCTTTCCTTGAAAGATCCCGATGCCGGCTACGGCTATCTTATCGACACCCTCGGTGCCGGGGCCCTGCAGACCGACAAGACTGCATATCTGATTGAATATCTTGGAAATAGAAATCTATATGGAAAAGCTGTCACACTCCCAGATCCAGGAACGCCTGCTGCAGATTCTGATTGATGTCGATGAATTTTGCCGCAGCGAGAATATACGCTACTCCCTGGCTTACGGCACCTTGTTGGGAGCAGTGCGCCACAAGGGATTCATCCCTTGGGACGACGACATCGACCTGTTGATGCCCAGACCTGATTTTGAGCGTTTCGTATCGTCGTACAAGGGCCGGCGATTCACTTGCCTCTACGGCACCAGGAACAAAGAGGCGGATTTCGTGAATTTCTTTGCCAAGGTACATGACCCTTCGACCGTCTCTAAAGAAGGAGGAAAATACTACAGATTCGGCTTGAATATAGACATCTTCCCTGTTGACGGCAAGCCGTCCGATGCAGGGGAGCAGGCTCTTTGGGAAAGGAAGATGTGCAAGGAGACACACAGGATGCGCCTGCGCTACAAGCCTTTTTTCTCAGCTCCGCCGCTTGCCGTTATGGCCGCCCATCTGCATAGCCATGATTGGTGGTTCAAGCACTGCGAATCGTTGATGAAGACATATTCTTTCGATGCTTCGGAGCACTGTGGGGCTGTTTCGGTGGTTTACAATGGAACGGTCGAGGTTTTCCCGAGGAAGATGTTTGAAGAATATACCGAACTTGAATTTGAGGGCAGATTATTCAAGGCTTTTTCGGGGTGGGATGAGTTTCTGCGTCAGCAGTTCGGGGACTATATGCAACTTCCGCCCGAAGACAAGCGGAAAACTCATAATCTGGAGGTATATGCCTAGCGGACGGCCTTGAGGTCGTAGTCGAAGGTAGAATACATCTGCCCGCCCATATCCAATTTATACTTTTCGTCCCCGCGGCTCAGGTCGAGTTCGCGCAGCACGGGATGTGCGGCGATATAGCGGATTACCTCGGTTACCAGCACGTAACCGGGGGAGTAGAAACTGTAGGCGGAATCTATTGCAAGCCTTGGAATGGCTACAGAAGTGCCATCGTGGGTCTTCAGACCGTTCATGAAGGCTATCATCCTGTCTCCGTGATAAAGTACCGCGTGGAAGGAATTAGGCAGATGGTGCAGCGACAGGGTATCGTGCTTTACATTGTAGTATATATGCCTCTGTCTCAGCCTGGAGAACCAGGAACGCACCTTGTTGCTCTTGTATTTAGAGAAGAGGCGCTCGAAGTAGAGATCCATGATTTTGCCCCAGACCTCGTCGGATATCGGATTCTCGGAATCATATACTTCGAAACGGATGTCTATGCTGTCGCGGCGCATGCGATTGTATGCGGTGCGGATGTTCTGGCGAACAGATGATGACAGGCTTTTCAGAAGTATGTCGGCATCGTCCGGAACAGGAATCCTGACATAGGGGACCACTTCTTTGTGAATAACCCTTTCTTCCGGTATCCGGGTAAGGAGGGGAGAGTCGCACTGGATGCGGTGCAGTTTTATTTTCTTTTTAACTGAATCGAAGAAAAACGCACTGATCTTTTCTCTTTCTTCCCTCGAAAGAGATGGCTTCCAAAGGGCATCGGTGCGGTCGCAGCCCTGGATATCTCCCAGCATCTTCCAATATTTGCCGTCCAGGCTCTTCATCAAGGCTATGACCATTACTATCTCTTCGCCGTCGAAGACGCATGCCACTCTGGGCCTGTAGGGCCTTGTGCGGAGCGTGCATTTATATACGTAGAATAGATAGTCGTAGTGCAGGAAGGGATTCATCTCTCCCGTTTCCATCGATTTCCAGGCCTTCACGACTGCATGGTCGGTGAACTTTAAATACTCTGTTCTCAAGTTCATGACTACAAATTTAGTGGATTTTTACTATATTCGCGTCGTTTTCAACAGATTATAACCGATGAAAGAACTGAGCCTGCAGGAACTCCATTCCGTGGCACTCGACATTCTGAAAGAAATAGACAGCTTCTGCCGTCCGCGCAATATACGCTATTCACTGGCATTCGGCTCGTTGCTGGGTGCAGTGCGCCATAAGGGATTCATCCCCTGGGATGACGATATCGACCTCGTGATGCCACGAGAGGATTATGAACGCTTCCGCAAGGAGTACAAGTCCGATAAATATCCTTATATAGACCGCATTACCACCAAGGAGTGCTTTATTGCATTCGGACGTGTGGTGGATACCGATAAGACCAGCCTGGTAGGCGTGCAGCCCTGGCATTCCCGCAAGTTACATTCCGGCGCATGGGTGGATATCTTCCCCATGGATTATGTGCCGGATGATCACGACGAGTATATGCGGCTTTACCGCTCGATGAACATGCTTCTGCGCTTGACGAGAAAAGTCCGTCGCTTTACGGCCCCATACGACCCTGCGCTGCCATTGAATCTCAAGTTGAAGCTGTTCCGCCGCCGTCTGGGGCACCATACATATAAGAAAATGAATCCTTCGGAGGTTATAATGGACTATATGGAGGTTCTCCGGCTGGCAACTTCTGCCAAGACATCGCATCTGGGCAGCCTTGCGTGTGCCGACACTCCCGAGTTCTACTTCGAGGATTCAGTGTTTCAGGAGTATGTGGACCTGCCGTTCGAAGACTGCCTTTTCCGTGCTCCGGCACGCTATGATCACGTGCTGCGCACTTTGTACGGGGATCAATACATGGAAATCCCTCCCAAATCGAAGCAGAAAACGGACCTTTACCGTATAGCCAACGTGTTCTGGCTATAAACCCTTTTCGAATTCTCTTATCCGTGCTGCAAGCTCACGGAGTTCCTCGTCTGTCTGGAGCCCCATGTGCGAGATGCGGTAGTGCCCGGGTATGCCTCCCGGCATGATAAAGGTCTGATACTTTTCAATCAGCCCACGGAAAATCTTCCGTTCGGTGTTGTCTTTGGTCTGGATGCCGGTGATGGCGAATGTGGGGGACTCTGCAGGCATCTCCCAGCCATATTTGCGTGCTTCCGCGCGGAAAACTTCGGCCCTGTGGTGCACGGCCGCGATGTTTGCAGCTTCTCCTCCAGCCGCTTCAAGCTCTTTGAGCCGGGCGTGAAGCTGGAGGAAGATGATGGTGGCAGGGCTGAAAGGGGTCTGTCCGCGGCGCAGATTGTTGAAGTTGTCCTCAAAGTCCCAATAATATCCTCTGTGGGCGAATTTGTATCCCTCCAGCCGCTTGCTGAAGAAGAGGACGGATAGACCCGGGGGCACGTTGAGACCTTTCTGGGTGGATGTGACGCATATATCCGCGCCTACTTCGTCCATGCTGAATGGTTCGGCGAGGAAGCTGCTGATGACGTCCAGAACGAAAGAAACCCCGTTTTTGCGGCAGATATCTCCGATGCGGCGGACATCAAAAAGCACTCCGGAAGATGTCTCATCGTGCTGGCAGAGCAGCACGTTCGGTTTTTCGGCGGCAACGCATTTTTCGAGGTCGGCATAGTCTATATCGTGGGCGAATTCCACCTTGTAGTGCACGAAGGGCACTCCGTAGTATTCGCAAAGGCTTGCCCAGCGGTGGCCGAAGGAGCCTCCGTCTATCACAAATGCCTTTTTGAATGTGCTGACATAATTCTCTACGATTGCGCTCATGGCTCCGGTGCCGGAACCGGTGTATATGATGGTGCGGCCGCCGCTGCAGTGGATCAATTTAAGCAGTATCCGCTCGCTTTCGAGCACTATGTCGGAGAACTCCTGGGTTCTCATGTATGGAATGGGCTGCGATCCTATTGCAGCTATTTCGGGGGCGAGGTCGCCCGGGAAGGCGTATGAGTGCATCATTTGAGTACCCTGACTTTTTTGCCGTTGATGAAATCTTCCTGAATTCTGCTCATTGCAAATATCTCTTTTTCAGGAAGTTTGGAGTAGAAATAACCCTTTGCGAGGATTGCTCCCACGAATTCTTTTATTTCGTAGCGGAGACCTTCTCCGTCGAAGGGATAAAAGTATTTCTTGTTCTGATTCTGGTCTTCGTAGCGGAGTTCGAAGTAGGATGTCTTCCACCAGGGAGCGGGCACGTAGGCGTATCCTTTGGTGCCGGATACCACAAGGCTACCTTCTGTCTTGGCTCCCAGGCCTACCTCGAAGGTGGCGGAGGCGCTGTCTGTGAAAATAATGCCCTTGGTGTATATATCCACGCCGTCTTTGTATTTCGATACGAAGTAGCATTTCTTATAGTCGGTGCCAAGCAGGCGGAAAATGGGAAGGAGAGGGAAGCATCCGTTCTCGTTCATGCTGCCGCCGAAGTGGGTGCTGTCCATCTTGGCATCATTTTCATCGGTAAGCGTGGTGGTAGCTGCCTTGATATCCACTATCTCCCCGATAGCTCCGGACTGCAGCAGGGTAACCAGGTGGCCGAATGCCGGGCAGTAGGCTGTCTTGTGCGCCATCATCAGAACCAGCTTCTTGTCTTTCGCTATCTTGAATAGTTCTTTGGCTTCAGCTTCCTTTAGCACCAGAGGGGTCTCGCAAAGCACGTGCTTGCCTGCCTCGAGGGCGGCTTTGGCATATTCGTAGTGGGTGTAGTGGGGGGATGCGATGTAAACCGCATTGCACTTGCCGAAGAGGCTTTTGGTGCTGGCTGCCGGTTCCAGACCAAATTCCTCGCAGAAGGCCTTGCATTCTTTCTTGTCGGGGTTGAAAGCGGACGAGATGGCATTGCTGTCCACAAATCCGGCTTCAGCCACAAAGCGGCGGGCTATGCTGCCGGTGCCGATTATCCCTATTTTCACCATGGGACGCTCATCGCGGAGTTGGGTGCTTGAGATGCCCTCCGTGCGGGGAAGATAGACCACTTTGCAGAATTCCTTCAGATAATCGAAATAGCCTGTCCAGTCTGAGCCAATGGCGAAAATATCCACGCCGTATTTGTGGATGTCGTCTATTTTCTGCCCGCGGTATTCCTCTATTATTATCTGGTCTGCAAGGCCGGTTGCCTTTACGGCTTCGATGCGCTGCATCACATTGTCGCATGTGTTCAGTTTGCCACGCTGGAGGTCGAAATTGTCGGTTGTGACACCGACTATCAGCCAGTCGCCCAGAGCTTTTGCTCGTTTGAGAAGGTTCAGATGCCCTTCGTGGAAAAGATCGAAAGTGCCGTATGTGATTACTTTGGTCATAATTCACAAAGATAATCATTTTTCAGCGTAATGTCCAGTTCCAATCTGGCTCCCCGGCGGATTTTTCCAAGCGGAATGCGGTATGCTTTTCGTGCTTCCGCCATTGTGCCGGTTATCAGTATGCGGGTGCCTCCGCCGGCCGGGCCATCCTCGTCTTCGTTCGGATAGCACCACAGGGTGATGCCTGCTGGCCGGCTCACCGCGGCTATGTCTTCGTTAAACTCGCGAAGCATCATAAATGGAAAATGCACTCCAGCAGGGCTGTCGATGGTTCGGCTTGGATGGAATCCGTCCGCACGCAGGATCTCGGCAACGGCATTCACCTTTTCCAGTTGCACTACAGCGCCTTGCAGGGGAGCATCCGCAGCAATGCTGATGCTACGGATGCTCACCGGGCAGAGCAGCGGCAGAATCTTCAGCTCCAAAGTCTTCCCCGCGCAAGCGCTGCCTTGTCCGGCCTGCAGCGGCGCCTCCGGATCTTCATCCGAATACTCCATCGTCAATCTCTCCATTGTCGAATAACGGTCCGGGAGGGCGCTGTCGAAACTTCCGCGCACGTCTGAGATTGCCACGACCAGTTTGTCTCCTTGCGAGACGGGCAGCCTCAGAAAAGATTCGTTCCCGAAGCGCCAGTGGCATTCCAAAGGGCGTGTAAGCGTGTCGGCAAATATGAATATATCTATATAATGATAGCTAAGCTGGCTGCAAATGTGAACCGTGATGGAATCGGTATCCTTTATATCACTGTGCAAAGACGGGGCCCGGGTACAGGCGCAGATCAGAACCGTCACGGCCGTGAGGAGCGTCTGGGCCCCGTATCTCTGCAAGTGGTGGAACTTTGGCTTTTGGTCTGAAAGCGACATAAGAATACTACCAGTTAGTTTGTGTGGGGCAGAATGCCTCCGGGCGGATGCCCAAGGAGAAGACCGCCGGCCACAGTTCCGCGTTTCATTACTGTTGCAAAGCTAGGCTTGCCGGAAACGGCCTCCAAAAATATTCGCAAAAAAACCGCAAAATTTAAGTTTGCGGGGGTGTTTTTAAGTTTGCGATACGAAAACCCTCCGGAATCGTAAATGTTTCCGGAGGGTTCATAAGTTTTTACCTACTGTTGCTACCTACTAACCGAAGTTGTCGTAGAGTATGCTTTCGGGAGGTACGCCGAGGCTGTCGAGGAGCCCGTTCACTGCGCCGACCATCATGGGAGGGCCGCACATGAAGTATTTGATGTCCTCTGGAGTCTCGTGGTTCTTGAGGTAGGTCTCGAACATCACGTTGTGCACGAAGCCGGGGGTGTAGGCCACGCCGGCCGCATCTGCCGCCGGATCCGGACGGTCGAGTGCAAGGTGGAACTTGAAGTTCGGGAACTCGCGTTCGATCTCGGCGAAATCCTCAAGGTAGAAGGCCTCCACGAGGCTGCGCGCTCCATAGAAGAAGTGCACGGTGCGGGTGGTCTTCATGGTCTTGAAGAGGTGCATGATGTGGCTGCGGAGAGGTGCCATGCCGGCGCCGCCGCCCACGAAGATGTATTCCATGTCGATGGGATCGTTCTCCGGCAGGAGGAATTCGCCGAACGGGCCGCTGATGGTCACCTTGTCGCCGGGCTTGCGGGTGAATACGTAGGATGAAGAGATTCCCGGAGGAACCGGCAACATCTTGAATACGCCCTTGGGCTGGTTGCGGTCGAACGGAGGCGTTGCGATACGCACGTTGAGTTTGATTATGTTCTTCTCGGCAGGATAGGAGGCCATGGAGTATGCTCGCACGGTGGGAACGGTGTTCTTGTACTTGATGTCGAAGAATCCGTACTTCTCCCAGTCGCCGCGGTAGATGGGATCCACGTCGATGTCCTTGAATGCGATGTCGTATTCGGGGATGTCGATCTGGATGTACTCTCCGGACTTGAATTCGAGATGCTCGCCTTCAGGCAGTTTCACGGTGAATTCCTTGATGAAGGTTGCCACGTTCTTGTTGGAGATTACCTCGCATTCGAGTTTCTTCACGCTGAGGGTGGAGTCGGGCACCGCGATCTGCAGGTCGTTCTTCACTTTCACCTGGCAGCCGAGGCGCATGCCGGCCTTGATCTGCTTGCGGTTGAAGAATCCCTTTTCGGTGGGAAGTATCTCTCCGCCACCGTCCAGAACCTGCACCTTGCACTGGCCGCAGTTGGCCTTGCCGCCGCAGGCGGAGGGGAGGAATATCTTGTGGTCCGCCAGGGTGTGCATCAGGTCGCCGCCCTGTGCGGCATCCAGCACCACCTTGCCGTTGTTGATGTCTATCTTGACCGTCCCTGAGGGAGTTAGCCTGGCCTTGATTATGAGAAGCAACGCTACCAGGAGCAGCGTCACGGCCACTATCACAAGGACTGCTGTAATGATTGTAGATGTCATAGTCTTGCCTCCCTGTTAAAGTGATATACCCATAAATGCCATGAACGCCATGCCCATGAGGCCCACGGTAATGAACGTGATGCCGAGGCCCTTGAGGGGGGCGGGCACGTTGGAGTAGCTGAGTTTCTCGCGGATTGCGGCGAGGGCCACGATGGCGAGGAACCAGCCGATGCCGGAACCGAGGGCGTAGACTGCGGATTCACCCACGTTGGCGAATTCCTTCTGCTGCATGAACAAGGCTCCGCCAAGGATGGCGCAGTTCACTGCGATGAGCGGGAGGAAGATGCCGAGTGCGGAGTAGAGCGCAGGAGCGAAGCGTTCCACCACCATCTCCACTATCTGCACTATGGCCGCGATGACCGCGATGAAGATGATGACGCTGAGGAAGCTCAGGTCAACCCCTTCCACCAGGGCATTGGGGCCAAGGACATACTTGTTGAGGAGATAGTTGATAGGAACGGTGACAAGAAGGACGAAAATAACCGCGACACCGAGTCCGGTAGCCGTCTTCACGTTCTTCGATACCGCCAGGTATGAGCACATACCCAGAAAGTATGCGAAGATCATGTTGTCTACGAAGATCGACTTTACGAATAAGCTGATGTATTCCATATTCCGTAGGTGTTAAGGTTATTTCTCCTGCAGGTCTTTCTGGATGCTGCGCTGAACCCACACGATGCATCCTAGGAGGATGAGCGCGAACGGGGGCAGGATCACCAGATTGTTGGTCACATAACCTGCAGGCATGACCTGCAGTCCGAAGAGAGTGCCGCTTCCAAGCAGTTCGCGGAAGAAAGCCACAATGATGAGAATCATGCCATAGCCGGCTCCGTTCGCGAGACCGTCCAACAGCGAGGGGAGGGGTTTGTTGCCGAGGGCGAACGCCTCGATGCGGCCCATCACGATGCAGTTGGTGATGATCAGGCTGATGTAGACGGAGAGCTGCTTGTCGATGGGATAGGTGGCTTCGAAACTCTTGAGGATCTGGTCCACCAGGATCACCATCATGGCCACCACCACCAGCTGCACGATGATACGTACGCGGCCGGGGATAGTGTTGCGCAGGGTGGAGAGAATCAGGCTGGAGATGCCGCAGACCGCCATGACGGAGAGGGCCATCACAAGGGCGCCCTTGAGGGTGACCGTGACCGCCAGCGAAGAGCAGATACCGAGCACCAGGACGGTAATCGGGTTGCTCTTGAAGATAGGATCGAGAATGGTTTCTTTCAATTTCATATCTTTTCCTCCTACTCAGCTTTAGTTGTTCCGAAATAAGCGGCATAGGCTCCGAGCCAGGTGTTGATGGCTGCGTCGAGGCCCTGGGACGTCATGGTCGCGCCGGTGATGGCGTCGATCTTGTTGTCTACGAGGCTCTTGCCATCCTCCTTGGGGGCTCCGCCCTTCACTATCGCGAAGACGGGACTCTCGCCGAAGAATGCCTTCTCGCCGACGAACTGAGCCTGGAAGGCGGGATCGTCCTTAATCTTGGCGCCGAGGCCTG
>JAEEGL015920525.1_pt1 | contig 13357 bp, 10 predicted proteins | sample 9134231 | NCBI WGS metagenome assembly JAEEGL01 (sample SAMN16246548, study PRJNA631951) | gut metagenome | biome: gut microbiome; feature: rumen; material: fiber-attached | host: Bos | place: Iran: Karaj | collected 2018-10 | reverse complement strand
TGCCATAAACAAAGGGTGTTCCCGGTTTATGAATCTGAACCAGTCTCATCTGCTGTGGCCATATATCAACCTGCCTTCCTCTCACAATCTCCTTTCCTAAGTCCCTGCTTATCTCATACCTTGCACCACAAATCTGATCCTCTAAATAGTAATGGTAATTCCATCTGATAAAAGTGGGTATGAAAAACAGTGTAAATGCTCTTCTAGACATGATCAGTCTGAAACTTCCCTGTCTCCCGCAGTTTGGACAATTAAGGATAATCTCTTTCTTAGAATTCTTGATAATTGTCTTTGATCCATAAATTAGTAACATAACAAAACTTTCCCCTTAATGATTTCTGAATCCCCTCAGAGACTTATTATAACATCATTTATATCATTTTATTAAAGTATTCCTGCGTAACTTGTAGCTGTCTTGGCATACAATCTCCCCCTTAATAACATCTTCATCAAGTGAGAGAGCCTTAAGCACATACGGAACATGATCCTTTCTATTTGGTGCAGAACTCCATAATGCAAATTCCTTATAATATTCCTCCGCATAACTCTTTATTTCTCTTGCAAGTTCTATGACCGCTTCTTCCTCAGTTCCCGCATTTACAACAAGATCCATATCACATGTACTTAAAGTGATACTTCCATCATTCTCTTTAAACCTGTTCGCTTTAAATTTATATACAGAAAAAATGGTATTAAGCGTATTAATATCAATAAGCGCTATGCTATCCCTTGTTCTCTTAATATAAGCAGGTCTCTCATGAACAACAGAATCCAGCGTTATTGACCAATTTTTTCTGACATCAGTAGCATTCATAATTTCCATAATCACTTACCTCCAAGATAAGGATATCAATAAACGTACATTGTGTCAATTGTGTACGTTTTGTACATACACATATAAAAATGGATGCAGAGGAAATTCTCTCCGCATCCATTTTAATCTTAGGCTTTATTTGATTTTTGCCTTCTTTGCTTTAGACCAATCTGAGTAGAATCTTGAATTATTGTTTTCAACGTAGGTTCTGATTCTGAAATAGTATCTCTTATGTCTCTTGAGTTTACTGATAGTAATTTTTCTCTTATTGTTACCTGCATCCTGTGTCTTTTCAATCTTGAAGGTTTTTGATTTTACATTCTTCTTGAAGTTTTTATCTGTAGAATACTCAATCTGATATCCATTTACACCATTTACTGCCTTAAAAGTTACCTCTGCTTTCTTCTTTTTAGGAGACTTAACCTTGGTTACCTTTGTCTTTTCGATTGAAGCACCTTTTATTGAGAAAGAATACTTTACATTTGTACCTATGACTCTTATATAATATTCGCCAGGATTTAAATAAACATCACCTGTCTTTACTTCAAGATGATTATTACCAGAGCCTTGGATAGTCAATTTTTCTTCCGTTAAATCATTACTTAGAATAGTTGCACTATTAACGCGACTATAAACAACCTCCGTATTACCATAAGCTGTTAAATTAAGAACATATTTACCTTCCTTTGAAACATTAAACTTGTACCAATCCTCGTTATCTGTAGAAGTAAATGAATCTGTCACTGTAGTATTTATTTCATATCCTTTAGGGTTTTCATAACTGTCTACTGTGTTTTCTGATACTCCATATCCCTTAAATGACAATTTAAATTTGTACTTATTTTCAGCTTCCTTTGTATAACCATACCAATCACTAACTTTTATATAATAAGTTCCTGCAGATAATGACCTAATGCTTGTTTCATCCGCCACAGTATCTGTGCCTTCTGTATGTACCCAGTTAAATCCCTTGAAATCATGATTCAATACACTAATAGCCATACTACCGGATTTATAAAAAGTTCCATGCAGTGTTAAGTCACCATCTTCCTGTAATATAAACTTATAGTAATAGTTAGTACCTTTATACTCAGCCCACTCTGTAATTTCATAGTTAGCGGGTATCTCAACAGCCTTATCTGATGATTCCCCTCCTACTATTGCCTTTGCTATAATCTTTCCCTCAGGAGCAGCTGTACTGAATGCTGCGACAGATATTGAAAGTGCAAGGAGCAGAGCTCCGGCCTTCTTTAGTAAAACATTTTTCTTCATCTTATTTTCCCTCTTTTCCTCAAAATTTTCATACAACTTCATCATTGTAGCATAATGAAGTAGCTGTTAAAATGCGAATCACATTAGTATTTGATCTTATTAGTTTCCTATTGTCTTGGCTGCATCCATATTAATACCTTCAATAACAGTTATCTCGTTCATAACTTTCTGCATATATTCCTGTGCTGCTATTGTTGCTTTCTCAACATCGCTTAAAGTTATAATATTAATATTTCCCTGTATCCCGGCTATTCTATAGCTATCACCATCTCTGTCAGGCAGCAAAGCTGTAAAGGCTAAAGCAGTATATGTTCCATGTTCCTTAGTTTCTTTTCTATCAAGATATTCAAAAACATAAGTAACACCATCACGGGTAACTACATTTGTCAGTTCTTTATGGTAGTGTCCTTCTATTCCATATAAGGTAAAAATCTCATCAATTGTATATTCCTCTAATGGCTTGTCCAAATCATTATCAACATCATATGCCCCATCATGTCTGCATTCTATTTGTATTTCTTTTATTCCATCCATATTGGACTGCCATGTTACATCTTTGTATTTTACAGATTTAAATCCTGGTACTACATCCTCTCTTGATTTCCTGGAATGATATACTTCTCCTTGAGCTTCTGTGTATTCAACAAATTTATTAGGAATAGGAACTATTAATCCATAACCAATTCCATCACTCTCTCTGGATCCTATATGCATATTAGTTGTATCCATAAGCCATTCGGGATGTGGATCGACTGCCTGTGCTGCTTCATCGGCTTCTTTTTGGGCTCGCTTTTTCATATCAGCTTCATATTCTGCCTGAATCGCATCTCGAAGCTCATACACCTCATCCTCACGTCCATCGGCTCTTGCCTCATTGATAATGGGATTATCCTCTACAAAGAAAGCATTGCTCTTTTGTGAGCATCCTGTAAGAGTGGTCATAAATAATGTTGTTGTCATCATCACCGTTATCATTTTCATTGATAATCCTTTAATGTCCTTGATAACCCACTTCCATGTTTCTTCATCAAAATATTTTTCTGCCATTTCGCTTCCTCCATAATGATTTTTTGCTGTTCTATCTATAAGTACCAACCATTTTGGATTCGGTTTTATATTTTTGAAAAAATTATTGATTTTTTTCAACGGGCTTCCACTTATTTTATTTTGACATTTACACGTAATCGTGTTAATGTCAAAATATAAGGAGATATCAGTTATGAACGGTTATTATACAGTATCTGAATATGCTGAAAAAATAGGAAAAGATCCTGGAAATATCAGGAGAATGCTTATAAAAGGCACCTTAACAGGAGAAAAGCTTGGAAAGCAATGGGTAATTCCTATAGATATTGAATTCCCTGATGATAAAAGACTTAAATCCGGTAACTACAGAAATTGGAGAAAGAGAGTTATGTTATATCACGATTTTCCCATTCTAATGAAATCACTTAGGCAGATGAGCACTGAACTAAGTAGGATTTATGGTAGTTATCTCTATACGGTAATTCTTTATGGTTCATATGCCAGAGGTGAACAGACTGATGAATCTGATATTGATATTGCTGTCATATTAAAGGAAGGCAATACCGATAGTATGCATGATTCTATGCTTGATATTGTCGTAGACTATGAACTTGATCTTGCCCATACTTTATCAGTTGTTCCTATCGAGTATGCCAATTATCAAGAATGGCGTAAAATTTTACCTTTTTATAAAAATATAGATAAAGAAGGCATAGTTATATGGAAAGCAGCGTGATTGAATTATCAAAATACAGATTCAATACTAGTAGGGAAAATTTGGAAGATGCCCAACTTATGTATGAAAATGGGAGATATAAAAATACACTTAATAGGGCTTACTACTCAATTTTTAATGCTATAAGAGCAGTTCTTGCACTGGATGGTTTTGATAGTAGTAAACATAGCGGCGTCATTTCATACTTTAACCAGCATTATGTCAAAGAAGAAGTATTCCCTAAGGAATTATCCAAGATTATTCGAGCTGCCTCTGAAAATAGAGAAAAAGCTGATTATCTTGATTTCTTCATTGCTTCTAGAGAAGAAGCAGAAAAACAGATAGAACGCGCTAAATCGTTTTCTGAATATATACAAAAATACCTAATAGAAAATGGCATTATCTCTGAAGGTGATTCTTAGAATCTTTAATAAAAAATGGATGTGCGAGAAAAAATTCTCCACATCCATTTTTGTTGTTCTAATAAATGCCAACCACATTTTTGATTTAGCTTTATTTTGAACTCTCTATTGCTGCTTTTATTGTATTTAATGATATATCATCATAGTAAGGCAGTTCTTTAGCATCAGTAGGATTATATATGGTTTTAACATCATAATATCCATTTTCATTCTCATATACTTCTGTTGCTTCTACTATCTGATTTGCTTCCTTCTTATCCTTATTAAATTCATATACCCATGCATATCCCATATGACATGAGGAAAGGTAAAAGCCGTCATGAGTATTTTTTCCCCACATATATGCTATATGATCACCTGGTGTCTCACCAAAATATTTCCAGCTCGAACTCGCGCTGTTCCAAGTATATATATATAGCACAAAATCTGCTTCACAAGTTCCCTCAACGTATAATAACTCTGGAATATTATCAGAAGTTATATCGAAAAAATAGTAAGCATCCACGTATGCATAGCTTATCCCTGTAGCCTGATGATTGCTCATCATTTCTGAAGCCTTTTCTGCCATTAATTCTGTATTAATGGAACTGGGTGCATCAGATTGGTTCAAATTAGGGGAATCCGATGAACTAAAATCTTTTATAATTAGTCCTCCAAATATATCAGGATTACCACCTTTAACTGCTGTAGCAGTAAATGGAACAGATTCATTTGGGCCATCCTCAATCTGCCTTTTGTATGTACCCTTCAATTTATAAGTTCCGTCACCGTTATTTACAACATCAAGGCTCTCATAATCAAAAAAGACCCTATCCATATCTCCAGTAAAGTAGAGATCATCATAATCTGAATTCGGGGTTATTCCGTTATCATTAAATCCATAATCACTGGGTATGGTAATTCCAAATGCTTTCCATATATCTGTAATCAGTTCTTTACTTAATTTATCTGTTTTGCTCCAAGGGAAAGCCCTCTCACCATCAGAAGTACGACTATGCATAGCTAACGCATAATCACGGGCACGTATTACATAATCTTTGTCTGGCAATATTCCATAATCAAAATATGCAATAGCATCTACTATCTGGATTTTCTCATCATCAGTTAAAGCAATTTCTTCCTCATTCTTTGCTTCTGGATTTTCTGTTGAATCAATTATCTTATAAAAAATAAATTCGTATTCTCCATTTGGATAATATGAATATCCCTCTGTATACTGATATAAATCCTCACTTATTTTTTTTGAATTTAAATGTGTTCCTATCCCTCCTTCTGCTGTAATAGTTTTTCCAACAAATTCATTCAAATCCACGTCTTCTACAGAAATATAAGGTAATATCCAAGCTTCTTTGATTTCTACAACATCTCCATCTACAAGCAATTTAACTGGCTCTGTGAATCTAATTCCATATTCATTCATACCCCCTAGGTTCCCATATTTTTTGCTATATTCCTCACGCTTTTCTCTGTATTCCGGAACATCATAATTGCGAATTACTGTACCTGTAGCAACTAATTGTTCTTGTAATCCTGGCAATGAACTGTTATCAGGCTCTTTTTCATCCGTTATAGGCATTTCATCTCTATTATCCTCTGATTCATCATTTCCTTCTTTGGTCTCCAATGTATTTCCTATTTCGCTTTCATCCGCCTCAGCTACAATCTCTGCTTCATTTTCGTGATTATTATTAACTGCTACATATGTAACTCCTGCACCTGCGCCTCCTCCAATGAGAACCGCACCGGCAATTATTAATGCCTTTATTTCCATTGAAAGTCCGGTTCCTGTAGCTACTGCTGCCCCTGTTGCTCCTATAGCCCCGGCTGTTCCCGCCGCAGCACCTGCACCGCTAGTGGTAGCAGCAATTGTTCCGGCTCCTGTTGTTGCCAGCTTCGCTGAAATACCTGCTCCAGCATTTCCAACAGTAATAGCTGTAGATGCAAGTCCAACCTCTGCGCAGCTTCCTGCATAGATGCCTCCTGCTGCCTTTGCTGAAAGCTTTGTATTTTCAGACATAAGCTTGATAGCATACCATATTGTAGGAAGGGCAACAGCATGAAGTCTGATACCATCTCTCTTTTCTGTTCCTTCTACCTTTTCCTTCAGGAATTTTCGTGCATAGTTCAGGCGGCTCTTTACAGTTCCCTCTGAGCAGTTCTGCATCTGTGCTATCTCACCTACTGAGAATCCGTCGAAGTAATAAGCGATAACCGCTGCCTTCTGAACCTCAGGAAGCTCATCTATAAACTCCTGTATAATACGGCTTGTTTCCTTCTGATCTGTTGACAGCTCAGGAAGAGATGCAAGGTCATTACTTTCTAAAGTCTCGAAAATATCCTTCCCTTCCTCGTCTACGTTAGTCAGTACATCTTTTTTCTTTCTAAATAGTTTCATTCCCTGGTTATGGCAGATTCCGTCCAACCATCCAAAAAGAGACTCAGCATTCTGAAGGCTCTTTATGTTTTTGTAGGCTTCAATGTATACAATCTGCGTAAGATCCTGCGCGTCAGTTTCATCCTTCATGTATGCCTTAGCACGAAAATACACATGATTGTAGGTTGCAGAGTAAACTGCATTAAAACCTTCTTCCTTTCCCATAGCCATATCGTTTATGGCACTTATCAATTTTTCATCCATTATCAATATCTCCCATCATTAGATTTTGTAGTTGTCGAAACTGCTTTCCTCCTTCCCTTGGTCCTACTAATATGTACCAGGAAAGTCGCAGATGGTTTTATATTTAAAAAAAATTTTTTAATAATTTAACCCCTTAGGTGACACTATTTTCATTCTCCTAAGGGGTCAATATTTAATGGCGTAATCTTTTCACAATGTTGTTAAATTACTTACTGATTGATTTTATGAGCTTTTTCTTTTTACTACCTTTTACACCTTTAATCTTGATCTTAGCGTCTTTGTTAATTTTCTTGAAAGCTCCTTTACCTATTTTCATGGATTTATTCGCTTTTATGGTAACCTTTTTAAGTTTCTTACAACCTTTAAAGGCATTTTTTCCTATAGAAGTAACATTACTGCCAATCTTCACAGATTTTATTTTCTTATTGTTTTTGCAGGCATTTTTAGCTATAGATGTGACAGGATAAGTTGTACCATCCACTGTAACAACGTTCAGGGAAGCTTTCTTTTTTGAAGCGATTTTTGTTGCGCATGCATTGCCATTAACATCGATGTCATAAGTTATATCATCAATAGTTACTGTCATAGGCAGCTTACTTACCGCATCTACTTTATCTTTTGTATTAGCATTTTCATCTGCAGGAATATTTTTTGATGTTTCATCATCTGAATCCTCGGTAGGTCTTTTAATTGTGACCACCTCTGAATTAGCATATTTATTCAGATCACATGAAGAAGTTTTTAAAGTAACTTCTTCTACATCCCAATCTATTTTTTTAAACTTTACTTTTTTATTCATACTGGATGTAAAATAATAATCTTTTTCATTGGAATATCTTAAAACATGTCCGTATCCATCATCAGCCCAGCTTACTACCCAACATTTTTTTCCATATTTCTCATCTATTTTAGTTGTGATTCCGGTAGGCTGTGGCATTCTTTCTTTTACAGTTGTCTGGTAACTTGATACAGCATATTCTGAAGTTTTAAGATACTCATCCCTATTAAATGTATTTTTTTCCTCATCACTTCCAACAACATAAAATATGATCTTCCCAAGCTTGTCATACTTATAGAACAAATTCAAATCAGCACTATCTATTGTTTTATTCTTTTTAAGTGTCCCTATAGTACATCGATCAAGACATTTTATTTTCCCATCTTCATTTTCATAGCATACAAAAAAGAAGTAAAATCCATCTGTAACCGTTTTGAAATGATATCTATCATCGATTATTTTTAGATCCTTAACAGGCTGTACTTTCCTTGCTGCTTTCGAATTTATGGATACACATCCAAATAAGACTATCACACACACAAGTGATGTGATAAAGAGTAAAAGATTCCCCAAGATTTTTTTCATTTTCATTTCCCCTGACTTTTCTATTCTGCACTATGGCAGGCTCCCTCATAGTCAATAATTATATCACAAGTCGATTATTGTATTCATGAAAAAACTGCCGCACTATAAACTAATGCGACAGTTTCTCTCACTTATTTTATAATATCGATTTATTTAAAATATCTGTCAAGGAGTCCCTTAAATGCCTTGCCATGTCTTGCCTCGTCACGAGCCATCTCATGGACTGTGTCATGGATTGCATCAAGATCAAGAGCCTTAGCACGCTTTGCAAGATCTACCTTACCTGCTGTAGCGCCATTCTCAGCATCTACTCTCATCTGTAGATTCTTCTTTGTGGAATCTGTGAGAACCTCACCAAGAAGCTCTGCAAACTTAGCAGCATGTTCTGCCTCTTCCCATGCAGCCTTAGCATAGTAATCACCAACCTCGGGATAACCCTCTCTGTAAGCCTGGCGACTCATAGCAAGATACATACCAACCTCTGAGCACTCACCATTAAAGTTAGATCTAAGATCTTCGATAATGTCATCCGGAACACCATTAGCTACTCCAACAACATGCTCTGCTGCCCATGTAAGCTCACCTTCCTGCTTTGTAAACTTCTCTGCAGGAGCATGACATACCGGACACTCTGCCGGAGGCTGATCTCCCTCATGAACATAACCGCATACTGAACAAACCCATTTCATAAACAGAAATCTCCTTTCTTAAGTTATACAAATATAGGTAATACTGTTATTAGTATACCAAATAATTTTAACACATTTAATCGTTTATAGAATTTTAATAAATGCTTAAATATATTATTGTTATTTAATAATGTAATTACTGTTTTTGCGTTATACTATAAATGGTTAATTACGTTATTCTCGCCTATGATGAAAAGGGGATAGAATATGTCATTATTAGAAGAAAGAATTAAAAGCGTTTATGCAAATCTTACCAGAGAAGAGCGCAAAGCAGCTGACTATTGCTTAAAGAATGATGCAACCATATATAACAATACCGTAGCAGAGCTTGCTGAGGCTTCAGGAACGACACAGGCTACCTGGAGCAGATTCTCCAAGTCTCTTGGCTACTCAGGACTTAAAGGTCTAAAGCGCGAGATTTTCTCAGATGCAAAGAAAGCTGAAAAAGCAGGTCCTCACATAGAGTTCAAGGATCTTAACCAATATACATCAATGCAGGCAATAGCCGATAACATCTGCGCTACCAGCTCACAGGCTATTCAGACTACCTACAGACTGTTCGATTCCCAGTCCTTTGAGGGAGCCGTTGACGCTATAGTCGGTGCAAGAATGATCAGGATATTTGGTGTAGGAAGCAGTTCACTTGCTGCTTACGATCTTTTCACCAAGTTCCAGAGACTGTCCTATAACGTAACCTACAATGAGGATTATCATAACAGTCTCATGAATGCCGCTCAGCTCCAGAAAGAGGATGTAGCCATTTTCTTCTGCGATTCAGGTAAAACCGATGAAATCATGCAGATTTTGAAGATTGCAAATGAGAGGGGCTCTGATACAGTTGCTATCACAAAGCTCGGAAACAGTCCCCTTGCTCAGGGATGTAAGCATGTGCTCTTTACCACATCCCCTGAAATTGATAAAAAGAGTGGTGTTACAAGCTCAAGATTTGCACAGCTTTTCCTTGTAGATACTCTTTATACAGCTGTAGCAAATAAAGACTTTGCAAACATTCGCCAGCATCTTCAGGATTCCTATGATCTGTTCCATGATATGGGAACCTATTGATTACTCTTATCTACTTAAAAAAAGTATATTATTATGCCCCGGATATCATTAAAAATATCCGGGGCGTTTTTTAATTACTGCTAAGGTATTTCTCAACTCTGTGCTGTATCATGCTTGATGCCTTCTCAGCAGTTATTTCTCCGTTATAGTAGGGCTTTGCTGCCTCACTTATTATCTTTATTATCTCAGTGTCCTGATGACGGAGTCTGTCTATTGAGCAGATAAAGGTTTTAAAGCTCTCCGCCTCATTTCTGTTAAGAGGCGTGATCGTTATTTCCCTGTCTCCGATTATTACCGTACTGTTGGTTGTTATCTTTCTGCCGCTGTCATCGATGTAGTATTTATCCTGTTCAGACTTCTCCATCAGTGCATTAAAGGCGTCCTCATTTACCGGGAATCCCCAGTCTATTTTGTACTGGTATTCATCAAGAAGGAAATACCTTATAAATTCCCAGGCTGCTTCTTTGTTGGAGCTTAAGCTGCTGATACCAAATAGCATTCCCGGATCAATATATGAAAGTCCTCTATCCTTTCCGGGATAGCCATTGAAAACCACATCTGCACTAAAGTATCCATCCTTTATAATTCTGTAATCCTCAAAGGATGTTATAAAGCAGCTCTTCAAAAGAGCCTTTTTATCTCTAAAGCAGTTGTCATCTATCTTCTGGTTATTATGCTCCTGTGCTCTTTTGAGCTCTCTTATGAAAATCAGAAGATCTATGAATTTGTAATTCTTGAAGTTACAGGTATTATTTTCAAAGTCTATAAAGTCAAATGCACAGGCTGTATAAAGATCCTCTGCACTGTCAAAGGTCTTTGTTCCCATCATGTTCTGCAGCTTGATGTTGTGCTTATTGCAGTGATTTATATAATTTGAAAGCGTTATTTCTTTTCCTTCAAGAAGACTGTTTGAAGCTGCGCAGGTAGCCACCTTAAATGAAGGCATTACCATGTACTGTTTACCGTTTCTGCTAAGAAGAGAATTAATGTTTTTAAGATATTTCCTGTCAGTTATATCCTCATCATTTTCAATGTAAGCATCAAGGGGTTCAAGAAGTCCCTCTGAAATGTATGAGTCGATTGACGCGTAGGAATTAAGAACCATGATATCCGGCGCATTTCCCTCTTCAATATCCTTGTTCATCGCCTGGTATATTGAATAGTAGCTGGTATATCCTTCCTCGGCGTAGTTCTTGACCTTTATAAAATATTCGTCACTGCTTTCGTTAAAATCAACTATCCTCTTTTTTACATATTCGTCGGTAAAAGCTGTTCCTATAGTGATTATCTTTTTTACATTACTCTGAGTATTTCTCTTTGATATCTCAGTAGTTTTTATGGTATCTGCGCCATAGTTAGATACAAGTCTGAAGGTCCCCTGAGCGTATTCATAAAGAAGCAGCGTACTGTCTGAATAAAAACCGTAGTCCTCAAAGCAGCAGATTTTTTTTAAGCTGCCATCTCCAACATTAAAACCATATATGTAATTATTGTTTAAATAGTAAAAGTCATAGGTAATTCCTGGAAAAAGATTACTTCCGTTAGCGATATCTGACGGCGCATAATGTTTCTTCCCAAGAGTCAGCTTCTTTTGATCTAATTCACTAAGGAAATATTTCCACTTACCATCTGTCTCCCCTACAAAAACTCTTCCATCAGCTGAGGTGAAAAATCTCCTGTCTCCATGCAGATTCCCCTCTTCCTTAATCTTCAACAGACTTACATGGCCATTATCCTCATCATAGAGAGAGTATCCACCGTATTGAGAGTAGGTAATGATTCCTTTTCCCTTAATATAAGCAATATCCAAAATATGTGAGTTCTCATCATTATCCGTTAAAGCTGCAGCCCAGATCTCATCTCCTGAAGAGGAGTATTTAACCAGTCTCTTTTCCCCATTACCGGTATAGCTGTTATCATCCGGTGTGTTAAGAGATGCTATCTTATCCGGGTATATTGTTCGTATGGCATAAAAACAGCCTTCATCTCCCATAGTAAGGCATTCAAGGTTAACATTACCTGATTCTAACAGTATTTCCTCTGCCTTTTTCTCATCGTTTCTGACTCTTGAAAAGCTATAAGTACTATGTCCGTCACTCTTTGTCATTCTAAGGCAGTACATTCCGTTTTTATCAAAGGTAAAATTGGAATACTCACTGTCACTTGAAATATTTATGCCAAGGTCTTTGAATTCATAGGTATTGATCTCTGTATTTAAATCTACTTTTTGTGATGTACTGCCACTTTTCCCGCAAGCGCATGAAAAAGTCATAGACAGTACCATAACCGCAACTATCCCCCCTGTTAGCAGTTTTTTGATCATATTTTTTTATTCTTCTATCTGTTCGTATGTTAAGAGGTTCTGTTCTTCGTAGGGCTTAATAAGCTCATTAACTATTTTATCCGAAAAGCTCTTCATGTCATCAAGCATTTCTTCGTAATTGTCTTCTGTCATCTGGTACTCACCGGCTATCATCTGATCAAGCATAAGCTTATTGATCTCCGGAGAAAAATGGATTGAATCCATGTAGTTATCAAGATTTGTTATTACGTCCTGCTCATTCTGGAAACAGAAGACCTTTACATTATCATACTGTAAGAGACTCTTAACCATCTCCTTTTCACAGTGGATAAATGCATCCCTCTCACCTGTTCTGTATATTCCGTCCCACCAGAGCATGGAATATGCAGGGAAAAAGAAATAAAACTCTGTGTCAGGGTGTCTTTCAACTTCACCTGTAAGAAGCTCTATATTTCCTTTAAGCTGCTCGTCATAGACCTTCTCATCCATCATGGGAGTTTCGGTTCTGGTTCTAAAATAAAGTCCAAGAGCGCTCTCGCTGCTAAAGTTCTTCCACTTTGCCCAGTTATATGACAGGTTCTCATTGTAGTCAGTTATATATGAGTTAACTATCATATATGGGATTTTCTCAAGGATTACGCCCTTATTGTACAGATACTGCACATCATTAAAAGGATTATGATCGTACAGATACATAGGGCATCCTGTCATCTCGTAGGTGGTTTCAGTACTTGCATTTAGCGATGAAGGGTCTATGTTATAAAACACCCTCTTTATATCATTACCTGATGCAAAGGCTTCATCTAACAGATAACAGAGGTCTGCCGTTGCACCATAAGACCTTATCGCCTTAATTGAATTGCAGTTAAAGGCTTCGTCATACCAACCGTTGTCATTATTCTCAGCAACAGATGATCCGACTATAAGTGTATCATAATCAAAGTGCCTGAGGGTACCTATACACTGATATTCCTTGTCATTAAGAACTGCCTTAAGTCCAAACCAGGGCTTATGGTAGTGATAAAAAGGATCTATGCAAAATACCACTGCG
>JAEEGL014058222.1_pt1 | contig 13357 bp, 12 predicted proteins | sample 9134231 | NCBI WGS metagenome assembly JAEEGL01 (sample SAMN16246548, study PRJNA631951) | gut metagenome | biome: gut microbiome; feature: rumen; material: fiber-attached | host: Bos | place: Iran: Karaj | collected 2018-10 | reverse complement strand
TCACTGCAGGATCAAATGTAGTACTTGATCAGGATAGCAGACCATCTGCAGCTAGAACAGATGCTGGTAAGACTTTAATGGGCCTTGCAGCAGACATGTTCAAAAATACTAATGAAAACTTTGCAAAGGTTACATTTGAAGTAGAAGATGGTTATCAGGAGATTACTCCTATCAGCGTAACTGTTACTATCACTGGAAACAAGAATACTCTTTCATACAATGGAAAAGAGCAGAAGGTAGAAGGATATGAAGTAACAGATATTAGCAGCAATCTTTATACAGAAGAAGACTTTACATTCTCTGGACCAAAGGAAGTTAAGAGAACCGATGTTGGTACAACAGCAATGGGACTTCTGGAAGAACATTTTGCTAATACAAATGATAACTTTGATAATGTTAAGTTTGAAATAACTGATGGTGAGATTACTATCGAGCCTCTTAAAGTCAAAGTTTCTATTACTGGTAATAAGGATGTTAAGGAGTTTAATGGAAGTGAACAGAATGTTACAGGTTATACAGTAGCATTTGAAGGCGATGCTGAGGACATTGAGCAGATCTACAAAGAAGAATATATAGTATTTGATTACAATGGTGACGAAGTGGCAGATACTAAGAACGATGCTATTGCAAAGGGAACTGTTAAGGGTGAATATCCAATGAACCTTGCTAAGACACAGTTTACTAATAGCAACGAGAACTTCGAAGTAGAGTTTGAAGTAGAGGACGGACTTCTTGAGATCATAAATCGTGAAAAGCCATACTCATTAGTACTTAAGTCAGATGATGTACACACACCATACAATGGAGCAAGGCAGAGCTACACAATCCTTGCAGGAGTTGGTGTAGAAGATTCCGAGAATCCAGTACAGGCTACTATCAATGCAATTCTTAATAAGATAGCAAGCTTCTTTGGAATTACAGCTTCCGCTGAAGATGGCGATGTAACATTTACATGCGAAGGTGTAGAATATGTACTTAAGGGTGCAAAAGTAAATGCATTTGGAACAGAGGTTGGTGAATATGCATTTGAATTCATCGGCAAACCAGAGGTTATGCTAGGTGAAGAACCAGTAACTGAGAACTTTGATATTAAGTATGAGCTTGGAAAACTTGTGATCGATAAGGCTGAAGTTACTATCACTGTAAATAGCTTTACAAAGGCACAGAATACTGCTGATCCTCAGTTTACAGGAGTTATCACAGGTCTTCAGGGAGATGATACACTTGATCTTGGATATGGTAGAGTAGGTGGAGAGGCTCCTGGAACATATGCAATCACACCAAATATGACCAAGGAAGAACTTGAAATGGAGTACACAAACTACACATTTACAATCATTCCTGGCGTATTAACAATTACTGGTGGCGGTGGTGGAGACGAACCTGGTGATCCTACACCAATACCTGACAATCCTACACCTGCAGCTCCTACACCAGCAGCACCTACACCAGCACCTGCACAGGCAGTACTTGGTGCTAGAAGAGTAGAACCTGTAAACGAGCAGGCAGTACTTGGCGCAAGACGTGCTAAGACAGAAGATACAACAGATAATACATCAAGAGTATTTGCAATCGTTATTGCAGCAGCAGTAGTTGCATCTCTTGTATTCACAAAAAAGCGCAAGGAAGAGCAGGAATAATAGAAAGTTGAACTAATCCAAAGCCTCCCGGGCAAGTAATTTACCCGGGAGGTTTTTCATGGAAAAATCTTTTGATATGCAATAAAATATATATTGAACGTAAAGTTTTGACTAGCGGGGGAAGACAATGGGAGAGACGAAAAAAGTTCTTTTTGCACGCAACCTGATATGCGTGTGCGTTGAAAATGATAGAGATGGGGATCTGCAGGGGGAACTGTGGCATCAGTATTCAGATGACCCAATAGTATTTAATAGCGTCGCTGATATGCTTGTTGGAATGGATGCACTTTATGATCACTGGGATTTCCCTCAGAAAGCGTTGGAAAATAGAGAGTTCTATTCAAGTAAAAAAAGCGAAGAACTTCCTCAACCTGATAAGCTTGTGATAGATGAGATCCAAAAGAAATTTGGAACCAGGAACATTCAGAACAAGAAGGGAAGCCTTGGAACATTTGTGGTTCAGGTTTCATACAGGCAGAAGGCTACCTGGCAGGGACGTGTCATCTATTCAGAAGAAAACGAGCAGTACGACTTTACTAGTGCTAAGGCACTTATAGAATTAATGGACCAGAAGGTTCATGAAGGAAGGTAAGATTTTATAAATGAAGAAGATCAAAATACATGCAAGGAGAATAGCCCTTGCATTTATTATGCTGGTAATTATCCTTGCTGTTGCGTTCAAGATCTATACCAGCAATTACTACAGAGAAGATAAGGGTATTGTAGACGAGATTGCTGATGAGTATAAAGACAAGGTAAATGCCTATTCTGATGAAAATGGCATGGTATTTATACCTCATGGACAGGAAATTAAGGCAGTAATTGTCTTTTATCCAGGCGGAAAAGTTGAGTATACCTCTTACAGCGGCTTTATGTATGAGCTTGCAAGCAGAGGTATTGTATGCATTTTGCCCAAAATGCCTGAGAATCTGGCATTCCTTAGAATAAATGCTGTTGAAGTTATTACGGGTAACAGGCAAGAGGAAACTTCATCGGTAGGCGCTTGTGACTGGTATCTTGCAGGACATTCCCTTGGGGGAGTAGCAGCGTCAACCTATATCAGCGAGCATGCTGAGGACTATGCGGGACTTATCCTGTGTGGTTCTTATCCATCAGATGACCTTTCTGACAAGGAACTGAGGTTATTGTCTATATATGGCTCTGAAGATCATGTCATTAACATGGAAAACTACGAGAATGCCAAGTCTCTTTGGCCATCCGATTCGACAGAGTTCGTTATAGATGGCGGAATTCACTCATATTTTGGAAGCTACGGCATTCAGGATGGCGATGGGGAGCCGACCATCACTAATAGAGAGCAGATGCAAAAAGCAGCCGATATCATCGTAGAGTGGATTGAGAAGTCAGATGTGGACATATCTGCAGGAGATGAGGCACCTGTAGTTGTAGCATCTACTGAAGAGGCATCAACAGAGGAAACTGCTGAGATAGATGCAGAAGGTACCTATGACAGCAAGGAAGATGTCGCATTGTACCTTCAGACTTATGGCAAGCTTCCCTCCAATTATATGACCAAGAAAGAAGCTAAAAAGCTTGGATGGACAGGGGGCTCTTTGGAAGAATACGCACCTGGTATGTGCATTGGAGGAGACTACTTTGGTAACTATGAAGGCCTCCTTCCTCAGGACAAGGCCTATCATGAGTGCGACATAGATACCCTTGGTCAAAAGAACCGCGGAGCCAAGCGAATCATATATTCTGATGATGGATACATTTACTATACAGAAGATCACTATGAGACTTTTGAACTTTTATATGAGCCGGTGGAGTAACCTATGGAGAAAGTTTTTTATTTGGATCTAACAGGTATTTCAACTACAGATGAACTTCAGGATTATTTGGTAAAAGAGCTGCCTCTTCCGGAGTATTACGGAAGGAATCTGGATGCGCTTTATGACGTCCTGACAGAGGCTCAAGATGATTGGAATATCATCTTTTACAATGTATCTGGGGCTTCCGAGAGTATTGGTCAATATTTCGATAATATTAAGAGAGTTTGCAGTGATGCATGTTTAGAAAACCATAAGCTAAAAGTTCGCTTTTATTTATGATTTATTGCATGTGATGTGATAAAATAAACGAAATAGCAATAATTGACAAAATGATTATTATTTCGTAAACTGAGTTGGTGTCCTGATAAAAGGGAGTAGCTGGTCAACAGATATGTTGGCTGCCGGATCCGTCAAGACGATGTTTGGTAACATCCGAGTCCGGCCTAAGGTTAGATTTTTTGATGACTGACAGCAAGACTTTTATCATAGCTTTTGCTATGGTAAGAGTCTTTTTTTATGAATATAAGGCCCTGCCATAAGAAAAATAAAGAGGAGATTTTTATGAAAACACTGGCAATCATTCTATTTATTGTTATGTACGCTCTTTTGATCATTTTGCCCAAAAGACGTGCTATCGTAGCCCTTTGCACAGCGGCTATCTTTGTTATTACAGGAATCCTTCCTATAACAGAAGTCTTTGGAGCAGTAGATTGGAACGTACTTATGATGCTTTTTGGAACTATGGTGATCGTTGATTACTTCATAGAATCCAAGATGCCAAATCTTATTGCTGATAAGATTTTGGAACTTGCCCCAAATGTTATGTGGGTAACGATTTTTATGTCATTATTTGCAGGAATCATTTCAGCATTTATCGATAATGTAGCAACACTTCTCATGGTTGCTCCTGTTGGACTTGCTATCTGCAAGAAACTTAAGATTTCACCTGTACCAATGATCATCTGTATCGCAGTTTCATCAAACCTTCAGGGAGCTGCTACACTGGTTGGCGATACAACATCTATCATGCTTGCCGGCGCAGCCAAGATGGACTTTAACGACTTCTTTTGGATGCAGGGCAAGCCTGGTATGTTCTTTGCAGTAGAGCTTGGCGCTCTTGCTACAGTGCCTATCATGATGTACATGTTCCGCAAGGACAAAGAGCCTGTTAAGTCAGATGAGCATACAGAGGTAACTGATTATATTCCAACTATCACAATGCTTGGACACGTGGTATTTCTCATTGTTGCTTCATTCTTCCCAAATAAGCCAGACATCACAAATGGTGTTATCTGTATGGTTTGGGGTATCATCAATATTGTTTGGGAGATCATTGCCAGCAAGAGTACAGACAGCATGTGGCATTCACTCAAGGCTATCGACTATGATACAATGCTTCTTTTGTCAGGTCTTTTCTGTGTAATTGCAGGTATCACAAACGTTGGACTTATTGATGACATCGCTCAGCTCATGGCAAGCGCAGGAAAGGGCAACGTATTCCTTCTTTACACTGTTATCGTATTTGGATCAGTTGCTGTATCAGCATTTATTGATAATATTCCTTATGTAGCAACTATGCTTCCTGTATTATCAAGTCTTGCTGCTGTTATGACAGTTAATCCACTTCTTCTTTACTTTGGCCTTTTAGTTGGAGCAACACTTGGCGGAAACCTTACACCTATCGGTGCATCTGCTAATATCGCTGGTGTGGGAATGCTTAGAAAAGAAGGATACGAAGTATCCTTTGGAGATTTCGCGAAGATTGGTGTTCCATTCACAATGACAGCTGTAATTGTGGGATATCTCTTTGTATGGTTCTTCTATGCTTAAATATTTTGATCAGTATACAGCCATCATCATTTAATGGGATGATGGCTTTTTGTTATATAATCGAGAAAAATGGGACGGCATGTGATATACTACTGAAATATGAATGTGTAAAAAGAAAGGCAATGATCATGAAGAAAATATCAGATAGAATGCTCGATTTCATAGACATTTCACCAACATGTTTTCATGTGGTTGAGAACCTCAAAAAAGAGCTTGTTAAAAATGGTTACACAGAGCTTGATGAGAAGAAAGAATGGAAGCTCAAAAAGGGCAAATATTTTGTTACAAGAAATGATTCATCAATTATTTCTTTCAGAATTCCAAAGAAGGACTTCAAGGGCTTTTATATGATCGCAAGCCACAGCGATTCTCCTTCATTTAAGATCAAGGAAAATCCTGAGATGGAGGCTTCTGGAGCTTACGTTAAGCTTAACGTTGAAAAATATGGCGGAATGCTCTGCGCACCTTGGTTTGATAGACCATTATCTGTTGCAGGTAGAGTACTTGTTAAGGACAAGAAAAATGGTATCGTATCCAAGCTTGTAAATGTAGACAGAGACCTTGTAATGCTTCCTTCACTTGCTATTCACATGAATCGTGAGGCCAATGAGGGATACAAGTACAATGCTCAGACAGACATGCTTCCTTTATTTGGTGATGAGACTTCAAAAGATAAGTTTTTTGACCTTATTGCTGAGAACGCTGGGGTCAAGAAAGCTGATATTCTTGGTCATGATCTCTTTTTGTATAACAGAGTTAAGCCTACATACTGGGGCGCAAATGATGAGTATCTTGCTAGCTCAAGACTTGATGATCAGGAGTGCGTATACACTACATTTGAGGGCTTCATGAATTCTAAGGATTCTGATAATGTGCCTGTTCACTGCGTATTTGACAATGAAGAGGTTGGAAGTGGAACCAAGCAGGGCGCAGCTTCTACATTCCTCAAGGATACACTTTCAAGGATCAACGAGGCTCTTGGAAGAACTAACCAGCAGTACTTTACAGCAATTGCAAACAGCTTCATGATCTCAGCTGACAATGCTCACGCTGTACATCCAAATCATGCTGAGAAGGCTGATCCGGTTAACAAGCCAGTAATGAACAAGGGTATTGTTATTAAGTACAATGCTAATCAGAGATATACAACAGATGCTGTATCTGCAGCATTTTTCAAGGATGTCTGCAACAAGGCTAAGGTGCCTTATCAGACATTTACTAACCGTTCAGACATCGCAGGTGGTTCAACACTTGGCAATATCTCAACAACTCAGGTTGCAGTTAACACAGTAGATATTGGACTTGCACAGCTTGCTATGCACTCTCCATACGAGTCAGCAGGTAGCAAGGATCCAGCGTATCTTGCTAAGGCTGCACAGACATTCTACGGAATGTGATATTGGGGAGCAGAGAAATATAAGAATTAGGAAAGAGGAATAAATGGGTATTTTTAACTTATTCGGTGGAAAAAAGGGTGAGGACGACGCTGCCAAGGCGGAGCAGGAGCTTGCCGTAAAAAAGGAAAAGACTATAGAGGAAATTAAAGAGGCGCATGCAGACCTTTCTTGGCCTGTGATCCAGAAGATCAATCCTGTAAATGCCAAGGGCACAGAGGAAGTCTTAATGGATGAGACTGTTTCAGATGAGCGCAAGGACGAGATCGGACCTTATATCTACGAGGAGGAGATCTCAGCTGATACTATTAAGTCATTATCTAGCCAGGAACTACTGTTTCTTTTAACAGCTCTGGAAGTATATCACAAGAAATCTCCACTTCCTGGCTTTGAAAAGAACCACAGAAACATCTACAACGAAGTACTTGGAAGAGTGAGAGATGCAGAGTATCTGTATGTTCTCTACGACGCAGCAACAGGTTATCCCTTCATTGATCATGGTTTTGGAAATGTTTACCTCGAAGAGGAGATTGCAAATAAGGCAGTAGAGCTTTTTGCCAAGCAGTTTAGAAGACTTGTTGTTAGAAAGTGTAAGGTCGAGAATGACCAGCTTCCAGCCAATGTTAAGAGGGGATTCTTTGATTACCTTTATTACATTGGAATTGATAATCTTGTGGTTGATAACGGCGCTTACAGAGCAAGATTTAAGAGAACCGAGATCGTAGCTTCTCCTATGGACTGGAACAATGACAAGAAGGATACATCTCCTGTTAACCCAGCTCTTAACTTTGCTATGCTTGATTTCCTTGGGGAAGTTAAGTGGCCTGTAAACTATGAGAAGAGACCTGAGATCGTTAAGGCCAAAGAGATGAGAATGATCTCTCTTATCCGTTCAGGAAGCTTCATTGTTCCTATGCAGCATGAAGGTCCTGTTGAGACTACAGAAGATGGCAGAATGAAGATGGGTAAGGACACCAAGATCAAGTTCCTTATCGTGAAGGATCCAAATGGCAAGCAGTTCCTTCCAATCTACACTGACGCCATTGAATTTACCAAGAAACTTGCTGGTCCAGAGTGGAACGCAGCAGTATTTAAATATCAGGATATCCTTAAGTTCGTTCAGGACAAGGATGGAATCAGCATCAATCCTGCAGGACAGGGCATCATGATCCCTAAGGACAGGATGATGGCTATCGAGATGGCTGGCCAGCAGGTTGAAGCCATGAAGGCTGCAGCCAAGGCAGCTGGTGCCAAGGGCGCAGCTAAAGGTGCAGTTGCAGGCACTCCAGAGGACGATATCGTCAAGAGTGCACTTAACCAGGCAATGGCAGAACTTAATAGCAATAAGTGATTTACAAAATGAGCCCTAGGGACGGAGGTTAGGGCTCATTTTTTGTGAAATCAATTGACATAGATTTAACACATTGCTATATTTATGTTGCACTGTATTCGGGACGCCCGAAACGGTAGCTTTTTTTCTAAAGGAGAATTAAATATGGATAACACATCAATGCTTGGCCGCAAGACTACAGAGGAGTCAGTCGGACTTAGCAGCAAGACACGTTTCATGGTGGAGACTGCCCTTATGGTCGCAATCGTTTTGATCATGGGTAATACCGTTCTCGGTACAATTCCTACACCAATTCTGAAGGCTTCTATCGTAACTGTACCAGTTGCTTTAGCAGCAATGCTCATCGGACCACAGGCAGGTATCATTTGCGGATTAGTTTTTGGTCTTAACAGCTTTGTTGGAGCCTTTACAGGATCTAGCTTAATGCTTTCAACACTTTTTTCCATTAATCCAATCGGAGCATTTTTTACAGCAGTAGTAGCAAGAGTTTTGGATGCTACACTTGTTAGCTTTATTTATAAGGCTTTGCACAGAGGTAAGCTCAAGCAGGCTTCATATTACATCACTGGCGCTCTTATGCCAATCTTCAACACAGTATTTTTCATGGGAACTTTATGTATCTTTTTCTACAATACTGAGTATGTTCAGGGTATGGTGACCAAATACAACGCTACAAATCCATTTGCATTCGTAGTTGCTATGGTTGGCGTTCAGGCTACAGTTGAGGCCGTTATTGGATGTATCCTTGCTGGTACTCTTGGAGTAGTGCTTTCCAAGGTGCTTCGCAGAGGATGAGATTCTTTTCATGGGAAAGATATTAACAGTTGATATAGGAAATTCGAATATTGTTGTGGGTGCGTGGGATGAAGATGCACTTACGTCTACATTCAGGATACAGACTAGGAGAGACTATTCGGTAAAAGAGCTACTTGAAGCCTTTACTGAAAATGGTGTTTGCGGAGCAGAATGTGCCTATGAGGGGGCGATTTTGTCTTCTGTAGTTCCTGAGATAAATGACGTTTGCCTTGACGCGCTTAAAGAGATTACAGGAAAGAGGCCGCTACTAATGGGGCCTCTTCTTGATACTGGAATTGATCTTTCTGAATATGCACCGGGGAGCATCGGCATGGACAGAATAGTTGATGTAACGGCCGCTTCGTCTATGTATGGAGCGCCTGTTCTTGTGTGCGACCTTGGAACCTGCACTACTATTACTGTAGCTGATCTGGGCGATGCTCATCATAAGGGCAGGATAATTGGCGGAATGATCTGCCCCGGGGTTCAGCTGTCTCTAAATGCTGAGGCGGAGCATACTTCTCAGCTTCCTAAACTTAGAGCTTCTGAGGTAAAAGAACTATTGGGAAAAGATACATCATCAAACATGATGTCCGGTGCTGTAGCCGGATGTGGGCTGATGCTGTCAGAACTTGCAAAAAGACTTTTGAGTGAAAGGCCTAGGCTTAAAGTTGTAGTAACTGGTGGCCTTGGAAAGCTTGTGATTCCATGGATTAAGTGTGAAGCAGAAGTGCATTATGAACCAGATCTATTACTAAGAGGACTTAGAGATATTTTAGTAGCAAATAACTAGGAGATTATGAGATGTTAGAAGGAAAAAATATATTACTTGGAGTAACTGGAGGAATTGCAGCATACAAGACGGCAGACCTTGCTTCTAAGCTGGTTAAACAGCATGCAAATGTTGATGTCATAATGACTGAGAATGCGACCCAGTTCATCACGCCTCTTACATTTGAGGCACTGACTCATAATAGGTGCGTTACTGATACTTTTGACAGAAATCATCCTTGGGAAGTTGAGCATATAGCTCTTGCTGACAAAGCTGACGCTCTTGTGATAGCTCCTGCTACAGCAAACTGCATTGCTAAGCTTGCCTGCGGAATCGCAGATGACATGCTGACAACTACAGCTCTTGCCTGTAACTGCATTAAGATAACTGCACCTGCAAGGAATACCAAGATGTATGAGAATCCTGTGACTCAGAGGAATCTTCTGACTCTTAGAGACCTTGGGTATGTGATAGTAACACCGGGAGATGGATATCTAGCCTGCGGAACTGTTGGTAAAGGCAGAATGGAAGAACCTGCTAAGATTTTAGAGACTATAGTAAGCGAAGTTTCTTTTAACAAAGATATGGAAGGGCTAAACGTTCTCGTAACAGCTGGCCCTACAAGAGAAGCAATCGATCCTGTAAGATTTATTACCAATCATTCAACAGGCAAGATGGGCATAGCCCTTGCCAAAGCAGCAGCGAAGAGAGGCGCCAACGTTACACTTGTTGCTGGACCAATAGATATCGACGTTCCATCTTATGTAAATGTTGTAAGGATAACTTCTGCGGCTAATATGTTCCGCGAAGTCACAAGTAGAGCAAGTGAACAGGACATCATCATTAAGGCAGCGGCTGTTGCTGACTATACTCCTGCAACCTGTGCAGAAGACAAGATCAAAAAGTCTGAGGATGACGCTGACCTTGCTATCAGCCTTAAGAGAACAGAGGATATCCTTGCCTGGCTTGGTAAACACAAGAAGGAAGGTCAGATTCTCTGCGGATTTTCTATGGAAACAAGGGATATGCTTGAAAATTCAAGGAAGAAACTTCAGAAAAAGAACCTTGATATGATCTGTGCTAATAATCTTAAGACTCCTGGGGCTGGATTTGGCGTAGATACTAATGTCATAACTCTTTTAACAAAAGATAACGAAACTCAGCTGGAACTCATGAGTAAGGATGAGGCTGCCCAGAAAATCTTAAGTGCGATCCTGGAGCTAAAATGAGCCCTAGGGACGGAGGTTAGGGCTCATTTTTGGTGGAAATAAATTAAAACCAATAGAAGACGATAAGTTTTCCTTAATTGTGCTATGGACTATTGGCTTATATGATTAATCCATAAGATATGTAAGCTGTTTGCGGTTAATTATGAGAGAGGGAAAATTTATGTCTAACATACTTGCATTCGGAGATTCAAATACTTGGGGACTCATCCCTGGCACCACAGAGAGATACGCCTGGGGCACCAGATGGACAAGTCTTGTACAGGAAGAATTGAGGGATAATGCGAGAATAATCGAGGATGGGCTCTGCGGCAGGACCACAGTGTTTGAGGATCAGCTCAGACCTTTTAGAAAGGGCGCTGAGATTCTTTCACTATCACTTGAGAGCAATTACCCATTGGACGCTGCAATCATCATGCTTGGTACAAATGACTGCAAAAAGAGATTTGGCACTAATCCGCATATCATTGGCAGAGGCCTTGAGATCTGCCTCGATGTTTTGGAAAAATACGTTGCTCCTGAGAATATCCTTGTGGTGTCTCCAATTGAGCTTGGTGCTGAGGTTTGGAGACCAGAAAAAGATCCTGAGTTTGACTCTTTTTCTGTTGAGACCAGTAAAGGCCTTAAAGAGGAATATCAGCGCATAGCTTCTAAGAGAGGTAATCAGTTCCTTGCTGCGTCTGACTTTGCGACGCCTAGTATCGTAGATGACGAGCATATGGACGAAGGCGGACATAGTAATCTTGCAAACGCAGTTGTGAAGAAGCTTCATGATATGAAGGTTGCGTGAAGTTTTTTGTCAAAAAAGAAAAATAAAAAGTACTAAACGGGCTAAGAATTGTTTGAATCCTTAGCCTGTTTTTTGTTATAGTTGTTAAGTGGGCTCATACGCTGGCTCACAGCATATATGCAAAGACTAATAGTAGGAGAGAGTTGGGGAATGGAACAAATAGAAGAAAAGAAAAAGAAAAGCCCATATAGGGCGCTGATCTGGATACCTATTATGTTAGCATTATTTGTGTGTAGCATTTTTTTTGGTATGTATGCGGACGTACATTTGTTACCTTGGAATCCCGAGGCCCATGGGCATCCAATGCCAGTATTATCAATAATACTTCCAGGTTTAGCGCTTGTAGTTGGGGCGGTTGTAAGTTTGATCTCAATCATAGTAACTATAGTCAGATGCTTGAAAAAATGAGCCACAAACCCCGTCCCTATGGCTCAAAAAAGTGAGCCCTAGGGACGGAGGTTTAGGCTCATTTTTGGAGGAGAAAAAAGATGGCACAGCAGAATATTTTTGACAATGAAACTTTTTTTGACGGATACAAGAAACTTAGAGCTGGTGAGAAGAACGCCAATGACCTCTTTGAGATTCCAGTTCTTTTCTCGCTTCTACCAGACATGAAGGGAAAAAGAGTCTTAGACCTTGGCTGCGGATTTGGCGAGCATTGCAAGGAATATGTTCGCATGGGAGCTGAGAGAGTTTATGGCATAGACATTTCTGAAAAGATGCTTGAAGTAGCAAGAAAAGAAAATAGCGATCCAAAGATCACCTATGAACTTATGCCAATTGAGGAAATTGGCAAGATCACTGAGAAGTTTGACATAGTTATCAGTTCACTGGCTTTCCATTATGTTGAAGACTTTTCGGGAGCAGTGAAGACTATTAATAGCCTTTTAGCTGATGGCGGCCAGTTTATCTTTTCCCAGGAGCATCCATTTAGTACCTGCTTTAGCGGTGGCGAGAGATGGACAAGAGATGAGAATGGTGAAAAGATCTATCTCAATCTTAAAGGCTACGGCTACGAAAGGGAGAACGAGAGCAGCTGGTTTGTAGATAATATAAAGAAGTACCACAGAATGTTCTCAACTATCGTTAATACATTAGTTGAAGGCGGATTTGTCATTGATAAGATGGTGGAGCCACTTCCAAATGATGAGATACTGGCGAAATATCCTGATTACACAGATCTATATCACAAGCCGGATTTCCTGATAATTCGTGCAAGTAAAAAATGAGCCACTAACCCCGTCCCTGGGGACCAAAAAATGAGCCCTAACCTCCGTCCCTAGGGCTCATTTTTTCATGGTTCATTTTTTATTATTGTGATAGAATATTCGAGCGGGTAAAAAGTAAGAGAGGAATTAATTAGTTTGAGTTTTTCACAGATTATCGAGAAGATAGACAGTTTTTTGTGGGGATGGCCACTTATCATACTTTTATTTGGAACACATCTGTTTATGACATTTAGAACAGGATTTATACAGAAAGACATTTTTAAAGCAATCAAGCTCTCTGTAACAAAGGATCCTGATGTAGAAGGGGATGTATCACAGTTTGGAGCCCTTACTACTGCTCTTTCATCTACTATTGGGACAGGAAATATCATCGGTGTTGGTACAGCTATCACCCTAGGCGGACCTGGAGCAGTGCTTTGGATGTGGCTTACAGGTATCTTTGGTATAGCTACCAAGTACGCAGAGACCTTGATCTCAGTTAAATACAGGGTTAAGAGTGAGGATGGTTCCATGATCGGCGGAGCTATGTATGCTCTT
>JAEEGL013591775.1_pt1 | contig 13357 bp, 22 predicted proteins | sample 9134231 | NCBI WGS metagenome assembly JAEEGL01 (sample SAMN16246548, study PRJNA631951) | gut metagenome | biome: gut microbiome; feature: rumen; material: fiber-attached | host: Bos | place: Iran: Karaj | collected 2018-10 | reverse complement strand
TGCAGGAGGGTACATCCTGCTCTCCGCCCTAATAATATTCAACGTTGAGCCGGATTCGTTTGAAACTTTCTTTGACGCCATATATTGGGCCACAGTTTCATTGACTACGGTAGGGTACGGAGATATCTATCCGGTCACTACAATGGGGCGAGTAATAACTATGATCTCCTCGGTTTTTGGCATCGCTATTGTTGCACTTCCTGCAGGTATAATAACTGCCGGATATATTGAAGAGATTAACAAAACTACCAAAGAGTGAAAGCAGAATCTGTGGTCTAATCAAAAAAAAGCGTTCTCTTTATTTTACGCCGATAATCTTTTAGTGGCCACTTCGTTCAGGATCCTATCGACCGTTTCTTTTGTCACTCTGTATCCGTCGCAAGTCAGATAATCAGACTCGGACACTTCCAACGTAACGGGGCAGTTATATTCATACTTCTGATACAGGTCCAATATTTTTCTACACAGCTCCTCATTCTGTTCAGAGAACGGAGTTCCATGATTATCTCCGCCGTAACCTGATCCTTTCATCCCGGCGAGATGCATCAATTTACATACGCCGCGGTTCGTCATAAAGAAATGTTCCAAGGAAAGATCCGGCGCCGGTATTCCTACGGCCCGATATAAGGCATTCATATACATCGCCGTTATCATGGCATGACACATATCCAGGACCGTTCCTATCCTATCCGTCCTCAAGTCCTTTGACAACATTTTCGCGAGGGATATATTGTCTCCGGCGAAGTTGTTCGAAAGAGATATACCATGAGAAGACATACTTCTTAACGGCGTTACGTTCTCTATGCAAACAGAAACGTGCGGATACGCCATGAGTATATGATCCATCATACACCGTATCTCTGAATACATCCCGGTGGCTATGAAGTTATTACCGACGGCGAGTTCTGTATGCACAACGACGGGTATCTCTCCGCCGTTACGTCTTCCAAAATGCTCGGCGACCTTGCAGGCGTTGTAAAGGATCGTCGGCGGGAAAAGACCGGTTGAGGTCATTTTTTCGAGTGTGAGGTCGAAACCTGAAACGAGCGGGGCGTGGACGACCTTTACGGGAACACGATCGAAATCAGATAAGTTCCAGGTCTCTTCCGCTTCTCTGTACATTCCGGACGGATTCTTTTCGAGCAATTCGCCGAGAAGTTGTATCTCTATTCCGTCGCATCCAATATTCTGTTTTACTTCTATCTGACGCACATCGAGAGCTGCTTTTGCATATATTTCCATGAGTGTTACCTCCATAATTTCCTAAAGAAGAGGCTACCAACGATGTGTTGATAGCCTTATAAATGATTTTAAGTGAATAAGGAACTTACAAAATATCTATCTGTTTAACAGGGAGCAAATTCCTTTCCATACAAGCAAAATTCCAATGCTGATCGGAAAGAATATGTTCCATAAGGAAAGTGGAGATTTCATCTCATAGAATTCGCAGTCTCCGGTAGGTATGCTAAGCGCACCCTGTTCGATTTTCTGAGCCTTCCTAATTGTAAGGACTCCAGTTAAAACAGATATAATGATATAAGCTATTACGCACATCATGATGTTCTCCTTCCCGCCTTACAAAGAAGGCGTAAAAATTGTTTGTTGTCATTTAAAGAATGGAAGAAAGGAAAATCGGGGTTCGATCACTATTTCCTCCTTATCAAAGAGTTATGTGCAGGTCTTCATCGTGGATCCCATACGTTTCTTTAACTTCGTTAATGTTAAAGTCGGTTAAAATGGCGATGCATAAACCCGATTTTTTATTATAGAGCGTAAGGTCATGATTTGTTATTGAGTAGTACGCTTCCATTAGTTACATTCCTTTCTCACAAACGCCTTTTCCCTCAACCTGTCGGCCTTACAAAAATACATAACACGTTTCATTTTGATCCCGTGTTGTTTTTCTGCTCCACCGTCAAGATAAGAGTTCTTGGCTTTGCGGTTCTTGTTCTGTGATCCCATTAGCCCACCTCTACTTTCTTGATGTGAGATGCCTTAAAGGCGTAATCTCTCATTTTGATAAAATAGTAGTTCGGCTTCCGGTATCCGTACTTCTCAGAGAACTCTGGAACAAAGTCCAGAGTCCCATGAAGTGTTTCACCATCACGAAATGTGATCGTTACTTTCTTTCCGAGAAGCTGGTCGAGTTCCGCCTTTGTCGGGCGGTTAATGATCTTATTCATTGGACACCTCCGCTTTGTTTGCGGGAAATTCCAATACCCCATGGTTTTCAGCCTTGTAAATATTTGGAAATCCCATTTCTTCAGCGCATTTTTCGCACAGTATGAAACGCATTTGCGCTTCGTTTCCGATTTTCGGAGCGCCGATGTCATGTACGCTATGCGGGATTGGATTATGTAAAGCTGTGACGCTGACGTCGAGTGCAAACATTAACTTTTCTTTTCCGCATCTGTCACATGTAATGTTAATCATCTTACTACCTCCACACCGAAGGGGAATCTGTCTCCTTTGTTAATCGTGAGACGCACCTTGAAATCGTAAAATTTTTCGTTTTCGATCATATCATTGATACGCTGCACGGTTCGCTTTGCAGTACGAGGATAGCGGGTACATAATCCGACATGACCGTCAAAAGCAAGTTCCTCGATAGTCATCAGAATATCATCGTCAGTCATCTGCTACCTCCACATTCTCAAGATTATGAGAACCACAGGCCCCGTTACTTGTGCATTCGTGTGTTTTGCGGTCATAATCGTCACATCCGAGACACGGATTACCCAGATAACAGTTGATGCAATCGTTGCAACCCATTTCTTCGCAAATCTCACACTGACCCATCGTTGTCATCCTTTCTGTCGTCGGCTACCAGGAATATCCCTTCACCTATCTTAACCGCAGCCTTAGGGTCGAGATCCTTTACCGCAGGTTCCCACGCACAACTTCGGTCGTTTGCAGGAACATTAGGTTCAAATCCAAGTTCGCAGCCGAATTGGCATGTCAATCCATTGGAATCCGAAATGAGAGTTCGATGTGCACAAGAGGGACAATTTCTTTTGGTCGTTTCGTCGCGTTCAGTACTGTTCTCCTTCTCTTTGTGCGCTTTGATCACCTTTTCGGCGATGGTCTTCATACTCCATCCGGTCAGGGCTGTTGTAGCACAATCGATACCTTTGCGGACATCGTCGTTACCGTTAAGGTAATCGCTTGCGAGTCCTTCGAACATCTTGTAAGTGCTCCATTCGTCATCCATGAGGAGTTTTGACATTACGTCGGCGGATGTATCGCGATCGCTGATGTCGAAGGCTTCCTTTACCTTTTCGACGGCCGGATCATTAGCCTTGCCTTGTGTTGCGTAGAAGGCTTTAAAGGCTTCAACGTCTTTCTGTGTGAAGTCGAATTTCTTTTTCATCGTTTTTCCTTTCAAAGGACATTTTTCAGGAATCATCATATCACTATGACGCTTTCTGCGTTTCCAGCAACACATTTTGTTGCCGGGTTTTGCGTTTTTATGACCGCATGTATAGAGTTCTCTGCGATACAGACATCCCTTACATGTGTCATATATGTGCTCGGTTGCACATCTCGTTACGCCCATTTGACACCTCCCATCAACGTCTTTCCTTGAAATCTAAATTTCGGTAATTCGGTCCATTCGTCAATGCCCAACGAGTCACATCCAATGTGCTCGTAATACTTGGATGCATCCAATGTTCCTTCAAAGTAGATATCACCGAATTGTGCATACAAAGCTTCAAGGGTTGGCCTCAGAAAATGTTGCCCTCTAAATGACCCATAAAATTCAAGCCATTCGACGTAAAAGGGACATTCAAGTCCGTCCGCTGTGATACGGTCTTCAGACGTATAAACAAGTCCGATGGATGCCCGTTCATTGAAGATTTCAAAACAACGATCCGCCGAAAGCCCATTGTAATAAGGGTCATCCTCTTCGCCGGTATAAGGAACTTCTTTAAATGTGATTTCATCCATCTATCGTCGTTCCTCCTACACCAGATCGTTTCCGATCTCGTAATCCAGGATCACCTGAGGCTCTTCCGAATTCTTGCAGTATCCTTCAATCAGGAACTTTTTATCCGGAGTGCTGTACTCAACGGCGGCGAGCATGTCATCAATATCTTGGTCGCCTTTGTAGATCCAAACGCCGGGGTATTCATTCAGAGCGCCTTTCGCCTCTGCGATGATAACTCCGGCGGGAGTCTGAACCTTAATGACATTCGGCGTGGGGAAGTTGATAGGCACGACGGGGTTCATTTTGTCGATTCCTCTCGCGATCGTCCTAAGGATCTCGTTTGTGTGAAAGTTCTTATCAATTCCACTTTCGGTTATGATCTCGTGGATGAAGGACTTTACGTAATCCACAGCTTCCTTCCGATTGATTGCCGGGTCGCTGTTCTGCTCGAGCAACGCCATTATGTTATTGGCCATCTGTTCGTCTTCTTTGGAACCGTGATTTCCGATGGTTTCTTGGCAGAAGGTTTTGAAGCGCTTAAGAGTTTCTTCTCTGTTCATCGTATTTAATCCTCCTGAGTTTTAAAAAACTCATTATTTCGCACCAGTTCGTTAAAAGATGCGGGTGCGAAATCGTTGATCATGCAACCTGCGTTTAAGGCACGTTCCTTTGTTTTCATGTATTCGTAGGATTCGTCTCTGTGGTTATGGATATGGCCATATATATGCCAGGAACCATGAAAGAATCCATCCCATTCAGCAATAGGAAAATGACATAAACATATCTCCTTATCTTCATCCCGAACATGCATCATTTTGTCGATACCCTCTAAATAGCGTAAGGCTTCAGGATTATTAAGAATCGGGAGATCGTGATTGCCCAAGATCAGAATCTTGTGCCCTTTGAGCTGCTTCAGATACCAGTCCGGAGTGTGCTCGCTCTTATAGCAGAGATCTCCAACAATATAGACCATATCGTCTTTTTGCACGCGGTCATTCCACAACCTTATCAGCGCTTGATCCATTTCATCTATATCTACAAACGGACGATGATCAAACTTAATCACGTTTGTATGTCCAAAATGGAGATCACTTGTATAAAGGTTCATCTTTTTCTCCTTTCGTGTTATGCGAACACCAGTTGTCCGAGCTTATCTTCATGCATCAATACATTCGGTACGCGCTCTCCGACTTTAAGATATCCGCAGTTTGCACTTACAAGCGCCTCTGCCATCATGGGCACGACGCTGTTTCCGATCCTCTTCACCTGTTCTGCAACGGGTGTTGCCTTCCACCAGCTGTCATGATCAATGATGTAATCTTTCGGAAATCCCTGCATAAGCTTAAGCTCTTCGGGCTTTAACATCCTGAGGAACACATCCTTCACAACATACTTTTCGCCGTTAATCTCAACAACAACGTTTACAAGACCGAACCGGTCTTTCGTCGTTATTGTCCCGAGAGGATCCGAGAGTTTCTGTCCGCCGCCTGTTCCGTAGTACTTAACCAGGAAGGCTGATACTAAACCGAAATGTCCGGCGGAAGTTGTTATCGTATGCAAAGGTTCTGCGCACGACTGTCCGATGCCTGTCTTATAAAACTTCGAGATGAAGCTTGATACAAGGCAGTCTTTTTCAGGGGTTTCTCCGTGGCTTTTCTGATACTTCTCCAGATAATCAAACGCTCTCTTATCCGTTACCATATACGGATCAGGACAATCGACGATGTATTTCTGGATACCGTTTTTGATGCGGTTACGAGTTGAGGCGGCCAGGATCTTCTTTCGGTCAAAAATGGATTTGCCGAGGTCGGACCAGTCGATCAGATCTCCGCACTCAAGCCACTTCTTTCCGGTCGAGCCATCTTTACTGTATGTCGGCGTAGGCCATACGATAGGCTTACCGTCACGGCGAAAGATCGCATACCAGCGCTTACGTGTTGTCGGAGCACCGTAATCAGCAGCGACAAGCTCACGACTGTCGAAGTCGTATCCAAGGTCACACATGGCGGCGACGAATTTCTTATACTCTTCGCCTCGGCGTTCCTTTATCGGATATCCGGCTTCATCAAGCGGGCCCCAGTCCTGTATCTCTTCGACGTTTTCCATAATGATCACGTCGGGGAGAAGAACACTTGCGTGTTTGTGGACTGCCCAAGGAAGCATACGTATGATAGGGCTCTTTGGAGCACTACCTTTGGCCTTGGAGAACGCTCTGCAATCCGGGCTCGCCCAGAGTAAACTTACGTGTCTGCCCTTAACGTACTTTTGCAAGTCCACGGCGAAGATGTCCTCTGTCAGATGTTTTGTTTCCGGATGGTTGGTCTTATGCATCCTGATAGCTGCAGGATCATGATTGATAGCAATATCAACATCACGACCGAGAGCCATCTCGATGCCCACCGATGCTCCACCACCACCGGCAAAGCAGTCAATTATTAAATTTTCACTCATATTCATTTCTTTCTCCTTTCAATAAGTTGATGCTTATAATTTGAAAGAAAAAAGGCAAAATAAAAAACAGGCTTGACGGCGTGGTCAAACCTGTTTGTAAAGGAAAATACACATCAAATGATATATATTCAATAAATAGATCTTAAAGATGGATGAAAAGAGAGGAAACTTTCGGAAAGCGTATTACTCCAAATTCCTGTTTCCGCATATTGAAAACCGAGGGCTTCGCTTATTATGTCATTTTTGTCATCTATCAACTCCAAGTTCTTTTGGAATGTTATCGTGTAAACAAATGATTTCAAGTCGTTTATTAGGCCACTTCGTTCCAATCCTCCGAAATAGATGGCGTTTTCCAAAGTTAAGCCACATTTTGCTGAGACGTATCCGTAGAGTATGTTTCCAATCGCTTCACCATACATTTTTTCGATTGTTTGACCACCGTCAAAACTTACATTTAAAAGATCTTTATTTCCGAGATTATAGTGGCTTTTTACGTCGTAGCGACTATTAGTTTTGAAACAACTTATAAAGCTGGCAATAAGACTAGGCAAGGTATCGGCCTGCGCTAAAGAACGCGCTTCATTGGCAAGTCGAGTAAAATCGAGAGTCAGTTCGTCTGCCTTAATAAAATAATGATCTTGTCCGGTGGAAAGACCAAGCATAAGCTCCCCTGCTTCATTTCGCGTTTTGACGTTAGCAGAGAAATAGGACAAATCAGTTTCAAACCCTAAAAAAGTGTCTCCTGAAGGGTGAAGATATACAGTTGTTTTTGAGTTCGAAATTGGCAAAAAGTAGTAATTACCATATATGTCATGAAGACGATATGATCCGCATGATACGCAGTAATCTCGGTTCTTATAGGACGTTCCGCATTGTCCACAAACGTCAACATCGGGATTGGAAATGCTTACATGATCAAAGTGCGGATTGCGTCCCGTATTTTTTATGTATTCTTCATATGGCAGAAGATATCTATAGTATGTTGTTTGTACTTTATCTTCTTGCCAATACGTCACTCCGTTTATAGTCCAACCGCCGGATGAACTCATAGGCACAGGCGCATCAAGGAGTGCACTTCTACGCACATTATACTTGCCGTTATTTGCACCAGAATAACTATCGGTTGTTACTTCTTTGTTGAGCGTCCATCCGGAAGGTACAAGCCGGAAACTCGCGGCACGGTATGTTACGGTAGAATTTGTTGACGAGGGGCCATACCAAAGAAAACGAGAATACTGATACCGGGTCTCCGTTTTCGTCTCACTTGGATATCCCGCGTATTTTGCTATAGAGGCTGTAGTCCAATCCGTCCAAAGGCCATCTCCGGAGTTTGCAACATACTGAGTGTCTGAAAAGATAGCATATCTGAAATATCTTGTTTGTACTTTATCTTCTTGCCAATATGTTACGCCATTTATTATCCAGCCTCCAGACGAGCTCATGGATACGGGCGCATCAAGGAGTGCGCTTCTACGCACATTATACTTGCCGTTATTTGCACCAGAATAACTATCGGTTGTTACTTCTTTGTTGAGCGTCCATCCGGAAGGTACAAGCCGGAAACTTGCGGCACGGTATGTTACAGTAGAATTTGTTGACGAGGGCCCATACCAAAGAAACCGGGAATACTGATATTTTGTTTCAATCTTCTCTTCTCGATATCCGCTGGGTGAAGATGGCCCTTCATACCTTGATTGTGCTTCAGGATACCATTCCGTCCACCCGATTATTTCCGCAGCTTTTGCTGTCTGCGGAGTTCCTGCGAGACAGATTGCGATCGCCAACGTTGTAGCGACGATCATCCTCATAACTTTGCCGATGTGTTTCATAAAAATTCCTCCCTAATGAGAATTTATTGTGTTGTACAACGCTTATAATATGAAATTTCTTATCCTTTTTAATAAAAAAAGCTATCGAGCAATAATTGCCCGATAGCCTTTAAAATGATTACTTTGTCAGCAAGCCGTCTACGTTTAAGTAGAGGTTGCTTCCATCGGAAGACTGTACAGCAGGAACTGTTCCATTCCACTGCTGGATCTCATAGTACCTTAAGAGCGCTTCATTCAGGTTTTCGGAAAGGACCTTATTTTTCGCTGCCTCTTTCTGACCTACGTATTCCGCAGCATCAGCGTTGATTTTTTGAACTTCGAGATCCGCATTCGCCGCGATTGTGGCAACTTCGGCATCAGCCTGTGCTTTTGTCCTTGCGACTTCGGCGTCAGCCTGGGCCTGGATCTTTGCACGTTCCGCCGCCTGTTGCTGTTCCATAGTTTTTTGGGCCTGCTCAGTTTCGGCGCGGAGCTTATTCTGAGCGGCTACCTGCTTCGCTTCAACCGCGTTTGTAAAAGCGTCGGTGAAGTCGATATTCGAGATCGCGGTCGCAACCACTTTGATATTGTATTCCGCCGCATCTGCGACGAGAATTTCCTCTATCTGCTGGGACAGAACTTCGCGGGTTCCAATCAACTGTTCGGCGGTGTATTTCGCAACAACCGCTTTCACAGCTTCCTGTACACGGGGGACAAGGATCGTCTGGACATAATCTACGCCGATTGTCTTGTAGATCTTCTGTGCATTCTCCTTATCAATCTGATAGTTTACCTTATACGATACGGTAACTTCCTGAATGTCTGAAGAGAAGCAAGCTAAGTCATACTCGGCAACCTGTACCCTATTGTCCATCTTTACAACGGACTGCCAAGGCGCCTTCCAAGCAAGACCGGCTTCCAACGTTTGATCCTCTACCTTTCCGAATGTAACCAGAACTCCGGTATGTCCGGTAGGAACCATAGTTGCAAAGCTACAAACAAAGCAAATCGCGGCGATGATAAAGCCTCCGACGCTCACACCCGCACTGGCGCCCTTTTCGCCCTCTGTGGACAGATAAACGCCTCCAGCAACAGTTGCGATCAATATGATGACCGCTAAAACTAAAAGAATCATTTTGTTTCCTCCTTTTAATAAGTGATAACTGTAATATGTAAGAAATGGTCATATTTAATAAAACAAGAAAGAGGTCCGCCGGTTGACCGGAGCAGATCTCTTTCTAAAGTTTGGTTAATAACAAGTAAGTGAACAAAAAAGGCGGAAACCCGCCTTTTTAATGCTAAATGTTAAGTTGTTTTGCCGCCAATTCGTATGCCAGAAGATATGTTTCTATAATGCCCGTTGATTCCTGACCGACATAGTTCAAATCATGAGATGACAGTCCGTACTCGTCTGTAAGCTTATCTATTGCGACGATATCAAGACCATTGCGTTCGTTGAAATGCTCATGAAGAAGATAGTCGATATCAGATTTTATTTCCTCGACATCAGCAGAAAGATCCTGATCGTCGACAATGTCCTGCAATATCCGTTCATCGTCAATGTGCAAGATCATGCGGAGCAGTTCCTTTTCTGCCGTGCCTTCGTCGTATACCCATTTTGCCCGCTCCATGCAATCAATCTTTTGGGCGAAATAATCAGGTTTACCTACGAACTGCTTAAACCCGTAAAGCGTCATATTTGTAGCGTTTGTGGCAGAAAGGCTTCCAAGATCACCCGAAATATGAAGCTTGTAATGATCTTCTTCAAAAATGAACCTGATACGGAATTCATTGCTATCCGGATGTTTAAAGTCCAGAAGCTTAAGAATACCAAAATCCTGCAATGTAGCCACATGGTTTTCAAAGTTTTTTGTCATTTGTTCCTTATTAAACATTGTATTTACCTTCCTTTCGTGTTTGCGTAGTTGTTTTACGCTCTTTTTTTTGTTTTTGTTAATCCGAGCCTTGCAGTTTTATCCGATATCATAAGCGCATTCGGCACTCAAGCATTTTTGCAAGTTCGTTTCTATCTTTGGTTGCATATTGGTGGGTAATAACATTTAACGTTGTCTCTCCTTTCTAAAGATTTACTTTTATTATGAAATCCAAAGGCGAAATTAACTTTTCGTCGAGACCAATAAAACAAAACGCCGGATCATCCGACGTTTTGCGCAAATATGATATTGTTAGCATTCGGTTATGATCGTTTTACAAACCGTCGGACGATAACCACGAATGCAAACTATGCAGTCGTCAGCGTACAAGGTGGAAATATCTATCGTCGAGCCATAGCGTCGTTCTCTATGTCGAGTGTTGTTTATCGGTGTAATAGGAGTAGCGCCGGCGGTCAGATTGTTTATGCGTTCAAGATCATCGGAGAAACCTCCTTCAAATAAGACCTTTGTGTCACAGCACGCAAACATAGTCTGCCATTCATCTCCGTAACACGCCTTTATTGGCGTCAGGTTTTGTTGTGTAAGAATGAAGGAAAGCTTGTCATGCCTGCCGTTTGTTGCTAATTCCGTCGGTAAATTTGGAATATAACCCAAGTCCGCTGTGTGAGGAAGTACAAATATCGTGTGTCGATATTCTTTATCCGAACGGTACAATTCTTTCTTTTCCATTATAGCCTGAGAGAAGAACAGAGGCACGATTGGCGAAAAGGAGTAAGTGGATGTCTCGACAAATACTGCTGAAGGGGTACCACTATAACGGTCAAGCTCGAGCGTATCGGTAGCCAAGATATGGTCATAAGGCGGCAACAGGAATAACTTCAATTTATCCAGCGTTGTAGAGCAAATAGTGTTCATTGTTTTTCCGAGAATGTGTGAGAGACTGAGAAAATGGGTCGCAGTTGCATTTTCCGGCTTTGCTATTTTTAGCGAGTCAACCATTCGGGCAAAATTACTTTCTCCGGACAGTTTGTCGGGAATAGCAGCCTCGACGAGAGCCGCGGCTTTTGCCATTGTTCGGTCACATTCATCTTCTGTTTCATAAAGATATGTAAAGACGGTTGCAAGAAGGCTTCGTGTCGCCGCTGTGAAAAAGGGATCTTCTTTGCCTTTGCAATTTTCTGCGATAGTGTTTGCCATAGCCTGTATGTCGGCGTAGCTATGGACATGTCTGAAAGGATTATACAATGCGCTGTCTGAAGAGCACGAACGAGGATCAAGGCGGAGGATTTTTATGTTATAACCGTGTTCTTTAAGCTTTGCGCCAAACCTTTCGTAATGGAATCCAGAAGGATCGTGAATGATGTAATCATTTCCATTTGGCGTTATGTTTTGCCGACCAAACCAGGTGCTCGAAGAACCTAATGCCAGAAAATTCGAGTTTCGCATGGTTACTGAATAATCCAATGGCATGGTAACTCCTTGGGCGAGGCGGATGCCATCCTCACCTTTTGTGAAGCTCGGCAATCCGTCGGGCTTGTTAAAACTAAAATGTTTCATAAAACACTCTCTTTCTGCGGACTTACGTGTTTATGCCGCCGAGAACGTGTCCCAAAGGACGTTTAATGTTACTTTTATAATATGCAATACTTCTGTCGATCAACAAAAAAAAAGACAGACCTCATATTGAAGTCTGTCAGGCGGCGTGTCACCGCCGTTGTGTTTGATGAATATTCTGTTGTATTCGGCCTTTCGCCGGCTTGATCCGGATCACTCGCCGAGAAGCAAGCCACGCGCCTCATCGTAGTAATATGTCCGGCAGAGCTGGAGCTTTTTGGTCGTTGTGATCGAAAAGAGACCGTTGTCGGTTTTTCTTATCTGGCCAATCTTCACACCGTATTTTTCAAGCGTACGCTCAAGCCAGTCCATCGCCATATTAAAACTACAATCAGACAGGACTCTTGCGAAATGCGTCTTGTCGTCTTTTACTTCGGAAGTATATACTCTCATCGCCATGGGTGCCTCCTATAAATCCCAATGATAATATTCGCCGTTAGCCAGCCATCCGCACTCCGCGTGAAAATTGCAGTCCTCAAGGAGATCTTCGATCTTTTTTCTAAACCTGTTCTTCTTGTGGAGCTTTGCCAGCTCGAGGATATCATCGTTGGAAAAACCATAGCCAAGCGGCGAGGAAAGCTCCGTACCGGATTTAACATCCTTGAGAGCATTTGCAAAATCTCGCCGTATTATGGCATCATTGTACAATCGGTCGAGATGAACCAGCTCTCTGATATTGCTCAAAGGTGACGCATTAAGCAGATTTTCTATCTCTTGCCTGGTCTCTTCAATATCTTCGGCGCGTTTTAATGCAGCTGCGACGTCGGCTTCAAGATAAGCATTTGCTACGGGAAGCTGGTTTTCAGGAATCCCGGAACCGTCGCCCAGGTATTTTTCACCTACGATCATATAGAGCCGGTTAAGCTCAATCTCTTCTTTTCTCGTCATTTCGTTTCTCCCTTCCTGACGATTTCTTCGACGGTCCATTTAAGTCCGTCAAGTGTGATAACGTCACCAACGTTATAGTTTTTATCCGAACGAAGCTCATTACGATACTCGTCATTGCGGCGGATCGCTCTCTCGCTCGTGATTATATATGTATTCTTGTGTGTACTCATGCGTCTTCACCCTTGCTGCCGTCTTTAAAGGCGAGAAGAATGATCCAAAAGAACAAATATATCGTCACGCCTACCAAGATTTTCAGCATATTTGCGTCTCCTTTTCTTTTGCAACGCTGCGTATTGAAACACGGCTGAAAGCTGTTTCCAGACACTCTTTCCAGTTAAGGCCTTCCGTATCGCCGTCATTTGTTTCGCGTAAGTCGGCTTAGACACTCAAGACGGCGTTGATATAACCTTTGGAGTCAAAATCAGCGGGAAATATGTTGCGAGAGCGGAGCTCGCTATATGCAAGCTCCACATCATCGCGATAATAGACTTCGCGGTTTACCGCCGCTTCAATCTCGCGGAATTCCTCAAAAGACAAGTCAACTTTTCCGCCCTCAGTCTCAATAGTGATCCCGGCGTCGCGGGACACAGTAACGAGTTTGTGCTTTACTGTCATCTCAACCACTCCCCGCTGCTTGCCCACTTATCGATAGCTTCCATGATCTGCAAGGGATGTTCGAGGACAATAAGATGGGCGTCGGTCATGACGACAACTGCCTGACCGGGGTCCTTGTCAGTGGAGGAAAGTACATCATAGGGCTCAACGCGTACAAT